>Ga0207114_1019_pt1 | contig 58724 bp, 42 predicted proteins | sample Alteio_BWMinHeat_70_FD_153560 | JGI IMG/M metagenome (GOLD analysis project Ga0207114, IMG submission 153560) | Enriched cells from forest soil in Barre Woods Harvard Forest LTER site, Petersham, Massachusetts, United States -... | ecosystem: Environmental > Terrestrial > Soil > Temperate forest >... | reverse complement strand
AGCATCCAGACAGACGGATACGGTTTCCAGTCGTGGTGAACCAAGCCCTTCCAAGAACCGCGTCGAATCGGTCGCAACCGGGCCACGCGCGAGGAGTGGCAGGATTGCGTCCTCCAGGCCGCCGTGGTCCCAGAGACGCCGCAACACCGGCATCGACTGTACATCCGGCAATTCACCCAATAGCCGCACCAGCATCGGCGTCCAGACGAAATTCTCATCGGAGCCGGCTCGCTTAAGAAATAACTCAGCGGCGCGGTGGCGGTCGAACTTCGGGCATTCGGCCAAGAGCGCGTGATCCGGCCGGCCGAAATCGTCAGACGCCAGGATGGTCGTGTTCAGTCGGCCGTCTTTGGTGGCCAACTCCCGATGCTCGTCTTGCAATCGCAGTGGCCAGTTCGTATCGCGATTCAACTTCTGTTGGATCATCTTGCGATCCAGATTGAGGAGGGCATCGGCGCCGCGCCGCGTGACGGACTCGGCCCGCGCCCCTCTCAGCCGAGCCAGAACGATTAGGTAATGGATATCCTCGACGGGATCGGACTTCTCCGTTAGCCGATCCGCTACGCGAGCAAGCAGGCTGGAATCTGAGACTTCAAGGACTGCCAGGGTGCGAGTAATCTCTCGATCCAAGTCAGCATCGCCGCTGGGAAAAGCTTCAGAGATGGCGGCGCGAGGTGATGTCGTCAGAATGTCACCAGCATTCCCATTGCGGGGTGAGTAACCTTCAAAGACGGTGCCCCGCGCCATGGTATTTCCAATGTCGCCCACTGCGCGTTGAATCACACGAACGGCCGCAAGCCGTGCCTCGTGCGAAGCGTCGGGCGATTTCAGTACCTGAACAGCCTGATTAGCGACTTCACTCGGTTCCGTTTCAGAAGCAGCCAACGCCCATGTCAGACGTTGCCAAATTGTCCGCGCCTGAGAGAAGACATCCGCGCGATCTTCTTCGTTGAGCGTGCGTAGCAGTTCGGCGGCGGCCAAGCGCACTAACCGGTCCGAATGGTCCCAATTGGAGCGGACAGCACGTTGCACAGTGTCCGAGTGCAGTTGACCACGATGCCGGCGCATCTCGATCAAGCCGCGCCAGCGTTCGCGCGCGTTTTTCGCCGTGGCCATGCTTAAAAGTGTCGTCTCCGAATCGGTTTCCCAATCCAATTTCCGGGGAACCACTGGCTTTAGTTTGACGCCCTTCGGGAGGGCGGCAAATCCGGCCATGTGCCGAATGCGATAGACCGCGCCACGCGTGCCGCGCCCGCCGATGGAAACGAATAGGTCGCCGGTCGTCGGATGTACGGCCAGCGCCGTGGGCGCGAAGCCGTTTTCGCCGGTTGCTTCGAGAAACAGCCGTTTTTCCGCTGTATAACTGGCGCCGGAGCGTTTCAATTCGAGAAACCAGATGCGGCCAAACGTCCAGTCGGCCAAGAAGACACCGGCGCGATACACCGCTGGGAATTGCTCATGTCGGTAGCACACGACCCCGGTTGGCGAACCTCGCCCCAGCGTGGCGACCGGGGGAACCACGTCACAGAAGTACGGAGGCAACCGCCAAAAGCTGGCCCGCTGCGGAGCGAGCCAGCCGTGATGTCCGCCGGGAACGACATGATAAAACCGCGTCGGCTCGTACCACGGCAGCGACACGCAGCGCTCGTTGTCGGAATCAAAAGTCACCAGTTCGCCGTCGGGCGTAAAGTCCATGCCATACGCATTGCGGAAGCCGTCCGCGACGATCTCCGAATTCTCCAAATCGGGAGTTAACCGCAGCACGCAGCCGGCGATCGGCTCTCGGATCAACGAGGTGGGGAGAGTCGCATACGTGGAGTCAATCCCGGTCGAATTGCCGCATAAAACGTACATCCAACCATCCGGCCCGCGTTGGATCGCATGCCCCTCGTGCTCGCCGCCCGTTTTCATGCGCCGAATCAACTCTGAGGGACCAACCGGCTTGTCGTCCTTGATGACTTGCCGTCGGAGGCCGCCGTCGGCCATGAAGTACAATGTATTGCCCTCCCAGAACAACCCTTGGGGACCGCCCTTGAGTCCGGGAATAAGATCGATCGCGCGCTCCGCGCTGCCATCGCGTTCGATAAGCACGCGGACATAGCCTGGGCCGCTAACGACCACCCGGCCGCTCGGATCGAACGTCATGCAGAAAATGTCATTGGCGACTTTGGCATCGGCGAACTGCGTGACTTCAAAGCCATTTGGGACACGCAGACCGGAGAATTCACCGCCAAAGCAGGAAGGACGCAAAGAAAAGGAAACGGAGAAAACCAATGAGAGTCTAAGGAAGATTCGCATCCGGCCGCCTTGTGTCTTCTCTGTGTTCTGTGTGCCTCTGTGGTGGTCCACCTCGCATTGTCGCGGTCAAACCCGTAGCGAGCAACTACGAAATAGCGCACAGCCGATGCCAATCGAGGCGCGAAGTCGCCACGACGCTCACGGCGATGTCCTCAGTCCTAACCAATCGGCCCAGGCACGTCACTTGACGGCCAATGTAGGCGCGACCGCTGCTGCTTTGGAGTGCGTCCCTCGATAGGCGGCTTACTTAGCCGGGTCGGCGCCCTGGACTGCCGCGGACCAAATTGCCATCTCTGATAATGACGATACGCCGAGATTTGACCTGCTGGTTGGATGACCGGGCTTTTCATGCGCTGGTGCTGCGCTACCGATGACGACGATTCGGTTGCTTATTGTCTGCTTCATGGTAATCCTATGGCTCTATGCTCACGAGATTACAGAGAAGTGTACGGATGGCCATATTGCGGGTCAAGAACCAGCCGAAATTCGGCTGCAAGGAAGCAAACTCGCCTGCAGGGTGAGCGTCCGCTCGCGGGTTGATCGCCGACTTATCGTTCGTGAGAATTGCAGGGAATTCTCTTCGATGCTAACTCCATTTTGAATTACAGTTACCATCTTTACGCGACTTTTCTGGCGCTTGCAGCCTAGATCGCCCCGGTTTCCGCCTGCGCTTGACCCCCGTTGTTTGGCCCATGTGGCCCCACGGGTGTCCTTTCCCCAAGGGTCGGGGTATTTCTCCAGTTCGGCGGCAGATACGCCACACGGGCCAACGTGGGCGAAAGGTTGGATGCGCTGCCCTCGCTTGCAAGCGCCATTACTTTCTTCCATGCGGATGCGCTAAAATGAACGCTTGTGCAAGAAACAACGAAATAGTTAGGGGCACTTTATGGCGATGGCCCAATATGGGAAATGGCAACCTGTTCACAAACTAGGCCAGGGAGGGCAAGGAACCGTATTCCTCGCTTTTGATGTCGAAGCAGCTAAGTTGCCAATCGGCGACTTCGAGGGACTCTACCGCCTCTTTCATGACAACATTCGTTCCTATGCATACCAAGCGGAACAAGCGGGCGGCGCCGACCGCGACAAAACCGTAGGGCTATGGCCACAGGACCTAGCGCCCCTTTTTTCCATCGCGATGCGGGCGCGATTCGGAGCACTGAAGGTTCTTCGCACGGACGGCAAGGCCCGCGATAGCAAGAACAGCAAGGAACGGATGCGCCGGGAGTTAGAAACGTATCGCCAAGTTTCGCACCCTAATCTTCTTCGACTCCTTGACGAAAATCTTGAGGGAGGATGGTTCGTCACTGAGTACCACGCGAATGGTACACTAAACAGCGAACCGGGATTATTCCGTGGCAATGTCGGGCGAGCTATCCGGGTGATTCGAGATCTTGTTGAAGGCGTCGCAGCACTGCACGGCGCCGGGATACTGCATCGAGACATAAAACCCGAAAACCTGTTCTTGGCATCTGTAGATCGTCTCATTCTTGGTGACATGGGCTTGGCGTTTTTTCCGGAAGGTGAGGAAACTCGGCTGACGGGTCCGTTCAGTAATGTGGGCACGAAGGCGTGGATGCCGCAATGGGCCATGCATGTTCGCGTCGAAGACGTGCGCTTTACGTTTGACGTATATGCACTGGGAAAAGTACTTTGGTCCATGCTTACTTGCGATCCACAACTTCCGATGGCGTACAAGGAAGGCTCGATCCCGTCTGCGTGCAATAACAGCGCGGAGAGCTTCTTGATCGAGGATATCGTTCGAAACTGCGTTGTTTTAGAAGAGGCAGATTGTATTCGGGACGGAACGGAACTCTTGCACCGCTTGGATAGTGTGTCGACGCAAATTGCCTACGGTTGTGAAACGTCCCAATTCCTGATGGTCCAGCATGCAATGAGTCGGCCTGGGCCTCTCTCGCTTTTCAGTTTCGAGGCACCGAAAAAACGCGAACTGCCCGCGCATTCGCCATCCTCAACGACGGCAAAATGGATGACCAATCATCCAGCTTTTCGTGGAAAAGGTGTACGCACACCTGGCGTTGGAGTGCCTGACTCAACGGTACTCGACGAAGCACTATGGCAAGAGTTTCTTGACAAAAGCCCGGAAAACGGGCGCTATCTGATTCGACCTCCCGATCCTCGCAGTTTTGACATTTTCCTTGATGTCAATTTTGAGCCGGTTCTCATGGAGGAGGCGAGATTTCTCCAGCTTGCTATCGCCGTCGATCAGGCGGTTCGCTTCTCCGTCTATGTGCAGTTGAATCCAGGCGGCCTGTGGGTAGCATTCAGTCCTGCATTAAAGGCGTTGGAAGAAGCAAGTGACAATGAGATTGGGCTTCCCCTCGTCGGCCTGAAGAGGACCAGTTCTGTCCAACAAGTCGTAATTGATTTGAGGCAGGCGATAGCTGAAACCTGGAGGAAGAAGTCAAGACAGCCAACAGTCATTGATCTGTTACGCTTTCGCGGGGCCTACAAAATCCATTTCGGGAGAATTGTGTGATTCAATTCGATGTCACATCGGCGCAATGGCGAATTGTCGGGTGAACAACCCCGTCTTTGTCGCGGGGTCACGGAGATCCCACTCCGGTGGATGTGACAAATGCGTGCTAGTGAGCGCCTAAAACGCTTCTGCCGCCCTAACGCGCACCCAAGACAAAATTGGGTGCGTTTAGTGAGCCAGAGATGCTAAGTAGAAGCCGAATTACCGTTAGCATTTAACATCGGCTATGACGGGATTGCGATTATCTCGTCCGAAAAAAGCGAGTCACCATCATGGGCGCCGAGCGAAAGATTGCACTTGTTACTGGAGCAGGGTCCGGGATTGGGAAGGCGACCACCCTCGCTTTGTTGAAAGAAGGGTATAGCGTCGTGCTTGCCGGACGCCGGCCCGAAGCATTGGAACAGACAATGTCCGAGGCAGGACATCGCCGTTCAGCGTGCTTGGCGGTCCCGACTGATGTCAGCAATTCTTCGTCCATCCGCGATCTGTTCGAGAAGACCAAGAATACCTTTGGACGACTTGATTTGCTTTTTTAACAACGCCGGGACCAATGTTCCGGCGATTGGATCAATTCCAGCCCTTGCTTTGACTTCACAACGCCGGCGTCAAGTTCTTCGTAAATTATTTTATGCGTGAGGATTGATTGGCCCTCTGCGCGCTTACTGTCAACGGCTTCAATCGGTTACATTCACCTGCTGACCCGCAACGTTCACCTGCCCCGCATTTTGTACGAACACAGCCGGCGAGTAACGGCGAAGATCTCGCAGGGCCCGCAGTGTGCGCAGGAATATCTTGTTGAAGCGATCAATCATTGCGCCAGCTTGGTTGACAGTCTCAAATTCGGATACCTGCGCGAGATCATACGTCCCGCGTTCCTTGAGCTCACGTTTTTGACGGGCAGCCCTAAGGGAACTGACAATCACCAACTGCCGCATCCAAAAAAACATGGCTGTTTGTGCCTGGGCCATTGCATCAATGAGCTGCCATTCAAGGCCGTTTCGCGGTTGCCATCCCTTGGCTAGGTCGCTACGAACGGCAAGAAACTGCGCTCGCTGCCAGCAATCGGATTCGACTCCTTCCATCGCCCTAGCTGCCCGATGGCCGCTTTGCAATTCGTCCAGGGCAGCACGTTTGATCTCCTGCCACTTCCGCAGTGCCAGGTGGGGATTCTTTGCTGACAAATTGTTCAAATCGAGCCACGATGTTTCGTTCGGCGAACGTTGCAACACTAATTTCAAGGACTCCTCGGGAAGCGGGGTTTGGCTCCGCGCCAGCGCTTCCTCGAGTGAAAGCCGAAATGATTCCCGGTAGCTTTTTACTAAGGTGTCGAACGCGGTAGCCAGTTCCCGGGCGAGCGTTTCGACTTCCTGATCTTCTTGAGGTTTATCTAGGAGTTCTGTTCCGGTTGGCATGACTTCTCGGTCTCCCTAATAACTCCCTGGATTCGCCGCCATTCTTCCCATGAGCTTTGCAGATTTCGCCGAATTTGCCTCCGTGCATCGCATTGGGTACGGACCCGATCCAACTCAGATCGCTTCACATAAGCCTTTCTCAATCGGCCGTTTTCGCGCCAGAACCGATAATAGTAGGGCCCATGCAAGTTGCCTTTGGCACAATGGCATTTCTTCCCGCCGCATCGGACCCATTGCAGGCAGACAGTCCCTAGAATGAAAGGCTTAGGTAACGATTTGGCCTTGTTTATTTTCACGGTTCCTCTTGGGCAAAGCCCAGGCCATTGATAGCTCTGATGCGAAGCCTTTCCGTTCCGTTACTGGAAGATTAGTCCCCAGTGAGCTTCGAAAATACCACGCTAATGCGATATGTCAATGTAAAGCTTGGAATCCGCTGGTTGGCATAACCTCAGCAACCCTTTGGAGTTTCACCTGGCTGCCCGATGCAGTGGACGGTTATGGAGGCTTCGGTCGTTTGCGTCATGAGAGGCCCCGCTTGCGTCACACACCGTCATTCAAAATGTTCCGGTCTGCACCTAGTTGCATCGAAATGCACGCTCCAATGACGGTATGACGCAAATGACGGTATTGCGGGACAATTCGCGGTTCCCCGTTTTCATCCACATGGACACGCTCAGCGGCCTAGATCATTGCCAGGACATTTGTCGTGGCGAAGTGTGCGGTTTCAAGTCGAAGAATATCGATAACACAGCAGCCTGGCAGACTCTTGACTCCAACAGAGCTGCTTGTTCCAATTGCGATACTGATGGGCGTTGGGTTGGTATTCTTCTACCAGGATTGATCTTTCCTTTAAATCATTAACTTTTCGGAGATTTCGCATGCGCCAGTTGCTGATCTTGTCTGCCTTGATCATCTTCGCCGGGAAGGTAAATGCGGAGGAGCCGAAGGACCAATTCCTTTGGCTCGAAGACGTGACCGGCGAGAAGGCCCTTAGCTGGGTGAGGGAGCAGAACGCCAAAAGCACGGGTGAACTGACCAAGAGTCCGGAGTTTGCCGCCCTCAATGATCGGCTGCTCAAGATCCTCGATTCCAAGGACCGTATTCCCACCGTCACTAAGGACGGCCCTTGGTACTACAACTTCTGGCGCGACGAAAACAACAAACGCGGACTGTGGCGGCGGACCACCCTGGACGAATACCGTAAAGACACGCCGAAATGGGAAATCGTCCTGGACCTGGATTCCTTGGGTGAAAAAGAGAAGGAGAATTGGGTCTGGCACGGGGCCAATTTCCTCCGGCCCAAGTACGAGCGCTGCCTCATCTCCCTATCCCGAGGCGGGGCCGACGCCAGCGTCATCCGCGAATTCGACGTTGGGACCAAGGAATTTGTGAAAGATGGTTTTACTTTCCCTGAGGCCAAGAGCCAAGTCTCCTGGCGGGACATTGATACGCTCTATGTCGGCACCAACTTTGGGCCGGATACCCTCACGAAATCCGGCTATCCGCGGATCGCCAAGGAGTGGAAGCGCGGCATTAACCTCGGTGACGCGAAGGTGGTCTTCGAGGGTAAGCCAGAAGATGTATCTGCCGGCGCCTACTGGGACCTGACGCCCGGATATGAACGGGAATTCGCCAGACGGGCGCCGACTTTCTTCACCAACGAGATGTTTGTCCGCCGCGAAGGGAAGTTCGTGAAGATCGATAAACCCGATGACGCCACTGTGAGTGTTCATCGCGACTGGATGTTCGTCAGGCTGCGGACGGAATGGAAAGTTGGTGAAAAGACGTACCCAGCTGGAGCGCTTCTAGTCATTCGTTTCGAGGCGTTTCTGAAAGGTGACCGGTCGTTCGACGTCCTCTTCGAGCCAACCGAGCGAAAGTCGCTCGCTGGATATTCGCCCACCCTGCACAACGTCATCGTCAACGAGCTCGACAACGTCGCCAACCGCCTCTACATCATGACACCGATCGACGGCAGGTGGAAGCGGGAGGCGATGCCTGAGGCGGCTCAGTTCAGCAGCATCAATGCCGGGGCCGTTGATCCGGACCAATCGGATAATTATTGGCTGTTAGATGACGGCTACTTGACTCCGTCGACTCTTTACCTCGGGACAGCCAGCGGAAAGCCGGCGGAGAAGCTAAAGGCGACGGCGTCGTTTTTTAGCGCCACGGACCTGGAAGTAACCCAACATCAAGCGGTGTCGAAGGACGGCACAAAGATCCCATATTTCCAAGTAGCTCACAGGAGCTTGAATCTGGACGGCTCCAATCCAACCTTGCTGACCGGCTACGGAGGGTTTCAGATCTCATTAACCCCTCACTACCATGCCACGGCAGGGGTGGCCTGGCTAGAAAAAGGCGGAGTCTATGTGGTGGCCAACATTCGCGGAGGCGGAGAATTTGGCCCGAAATGGCACCAGGCGGCGATGAAGGCAAACCGTATTCGGGCTTATGAGGACTTCGCCGCCGTCGCCGAAGATTTGGTGAATCGCAAGGTCACGAGCCCCAAGCACCTCGGCGCAACAGGAAGAAGCAATGGCGGGTTATTGATGGGCAACATGTTGACACACTATCCCGATCTGTTCGGGGCTATTGCTTGCGGATCACCCTTACTCGATATGCTGCGTTACCATAAGTTACCGGCCGGAGCGAGCTGGGTGGGCGAGTATGGTGATCCAGACAAGCCGGATGAGTTGGCCGCGCTCAAGACTTTTTCGCCGTACTACAGCGTGAAAGCGGACGTCAGATACCCGCGAACCCTGTTCACGACTTCCACGCGGGACGACCGCGTCCACCCCGGTCACGCTCGAAAGATGGTGGCCAAGATGTCGGAAATGGGCCACAACGTTCTTCTGTACGAAAACACCGAAGGCGGTCACGGGGCGGCGGCGGACAACAAGCAAGCCGCATTCATGGACGCCCTGGCTTATACGTTTCTGCGGAAGGAATTGCAGTGAAGGCAGGCACGTTTTGATTATTTGGCAGCCCCCACCAAAGCGAGGATGCCTGCCTTTACGACTGGCGGCAAAGATGGCCAGGCGTCAATAATCGTGGCAAGTTCTGGGGTTATATGTGCGTTTGAAAAGTCGCGCGAGAAGGTCGGCACCACTGTGGGCACCTCGACAATCTCGAGTTGCCGTAACTCTTTTGGTGGCACTAGACTTGGGGAAACTCGGCAGCGGATTGCAAATCCGCCATCCCCGGTTCGAATCCGGGAGGGGCCTGTTCGAATCCCCAATTCAAAAACCGGAAAGCAGGCGTGGGAGTTATTTTCAAAATTCGAAACGCCGGAAACATCTGCAAGAAAAGGGAAATTGAAGGCTCCAGCAGGGAAGCACAGTTTGGCCAGTCCCTGGCCGAACCAGACTTTTAGGGGACCCGCGGTCCCATGGCCAAAGGTTCCTAGAGCGCAAGCTAGCGAATGCAAGAAGCGTGGGATCAATTTCACCCGGCGACCCAAGAGTTGCTAGCTCTCTTTGGGCCATCGAACGTGCTCGAAGAATGGCGAAGTCCATAAATCGAGAAGCTCCGCTCATAAACAAGCAGGCGCTCTGCCGATTTGCTGGATAGCCCCAAATCTGGCACAAAACCGAGCGATCGGATGAAGAAACAGAAGAGCAAGCTGCTTTCGTGGCCACTCCTGGCGTGCATTTTCCTGGGGGGTGGGTGCCGGTCCGTCACGTTGGAGCCGCATGCTCAAACAAGTTCTCATCAGACGGCGGCTGCCGAACTGTCCGATCGGCCGGGAAATCTTCTAAACCTCCAGTTAGCGCGCTTCGAGGAGTCGGCCGCGTCAGCCGCCGAGCCGGGTGGTGTCGAGACCTCGCTGGGTTCCGAAGACCCCACCCGCCCTGCCAACTTCTTCGCAGGCGCGAAGGAGCTTTCCTTGGAGACCCTCATCCAGGAGGTCTTGGCTCGCAATCCGAATCTGTCTCAAATGAAGGCCGCCTGGCAGGCCGCTATCGCTCGCTATCCTCAAGTCACTTCTTTAGAAGACCCGATGTTCGGCGCCACGATCGGACCGGAGACCTTTGCTCCCGATGATAAAGGCGTGGAGTTTGCCTACCGCTTGGAGATCTCGCAAAAATATCCTTGGCCCGGCAAGCGACAGTTGCGCGGCCAGAATGCCACGATGTCGGCTCAGGCCGCCGCTGACGATGTGGACGACATCCGTCTCCAGCTCGTCGAGAGCGCCCGAAACGCTTTTTACGATTACTATCTGGCCGAGCGCGCTCTCGAAGTCAACCAGCAAAGTCTCGACTTGCTCGGCCGCATCCGCGAGGACGCTCAGTCTCGCTATGAATCGAGCAAGGAAAAAGTCTCCATACAGGAGATTTATCAGTTCAACGTGGAGATAGGCCGCGAGCAACAGCGACGCTTGACTTTGGAGCGCATGCGCCAAGTGGCCAAGGCTCGAATCAATACCCTCATCCACCAAACTCCTGATCAGCCGTTGCCGGCGCCGCCTAAAGAGCTGAAGGTGGAAGGAGAATCTCGCTCGGTGCAAGAGCTGCGGCAAACGGGCATGGTGCGTCGGCCGGATTTGCAAGCCGCGCGGAATCGGCTGGCTGCCGAGGAGGCGGCGCTGGAGCTCGCTTATAAGGAGTTCTATCCCGATTTGGAGCCGTTCCTCATGTATGACCGCTTCATGGGCAACACCTCCGGCAGTCGGGACTTGGCCTCCATGGTGGGCGTGCGTCTGAACTTGCCCGTTCGGCGAGATCGCCGGAACGCTGCCGTCGAAGAAGCCGAGGCGAAATTGGCCCAACGCCGGGCCGAACTCGCCAAGCTTCTCGATCAGGCCAATTTCGAAATCGAGCAAGCCTACCAGGAAGTCCGGGAAACGACCGCGACCGTGCGTTTGTATGAAACGACAATTCTCAAGGATGCGGAAGCGAATGTGGACGCGGCTCGACCCGCATATAAGACCGGCTTGATTCCCGCCTCCAACCTGCTCGAAGCGGAACGCGCCTTGGTTGATTTGAAGGATCGCTTTTTCCAAGCTATCGCCGATTATCACCGCCGCCTGGCAACCCTGGAGCGTTCCATCGGCGGAGCTAAATGAGTAGGGTGAGTGGAGTCTTCGGAACCCACCACGGCGAGCCGGATTCGCGTTAGCGCTCGGTGGGCTCCGAAGACTCCACCCACCCTACCGATTACCAAATCTCGGTGAAATGCGGAGCGTGCCTTTCCGTCGGTTGCGCCGGAACCGAAGCCGGCCCATTTTCAACGCGGAGATGACGCAGGACATCCGTGGTGCTGATGACGCCGACCAGCACGCCATCTGGGTCTACGACGAACAGCCGGTGAACCTTGAGCCCGACCATTTGGTTGATGACTTCCGTGACCGGGGCGTCCGGTAAGACGGAATAGACCACGGGCGTCATGATCTCTTTGATCGGAGTTTGATCCGCTTCCTTAATCTGGAACCGCTGGCCAGTTCCTTTTCCGCCGCCGGATCGGCGCCACGAAAATATTCGGGCGGAGCCAGATGACGAACCTGTTCCCGGTCGTGCATGAGCACGTCGGTGTGGCTCAAAACGCCTACGGGTCGGCCCGCGCCATCGATTACCGGGGCCGCGCTAAAACCCTTGTCCACCAGAAAGGCGACCCCTTCACGGATGGTGGCCGACTCCTCAATCGAAACCGGATTCGGCCGCATCATGTCTTTGGCCTTGGTCGCCTCCAAGATCATTCGTTGTGGTTTGGACGCTTTCATGGCAATTCCTTTCTCGGCGACAGCCGGTGGGGCTCTGAAAATCGGGTCTTAACCCGCTTTGAGGCACTTGGACATCGCGGAATCAAGAACACTGGGCACAATCCCATTACACCGCAAACCGGATGCCGAATGGCCGTGTCGAAAACCCGCAAGGAATTTTCGGATTTTTCTGCTCTTTCAGGTTCCTACGGTGCATCATTTCGGCCCTATAACTGCGCGGAACTCACTGCGGATGTGCCTCGTTGTCACGGTTCTGTTTGATCTTGTGAATGTCTTGCACCCTCCTAGATTATGAGGGTCTTGTTTCATGGAGGCAGCCAATGAATCAACCGACGCCGGATTCACGCGCTCGACTCTTGGAGTTATTCATGAGCCGGGCGGTTTTCTTTGGACAATTCACCTTGGCGTCCGGCAAGCAAAGTCCTTACTACATCAATAGCAAGAAGGCGATTTTCAACGCCGAAGCGATGTGGTTGCTGGGCGATGTGCTTTACGAAATGACTCGAGACTTGAATATTCAGGCCATCGGCGGACCGGAGGTGGGAGCAATACCGATGGCTTGCGCCGCGGCCATGCGCTATCATGAACGAGGCCAAAGCATGGAAGCGTTTTACGTCCGGAAGCAGGCGAAATCACATGGAACCCGCGAAATGGTGGAAGGCGTGGTTCGACCTGGCGATCGCGTAGCCGTCGTGGATGACGTACTGACAACGGGTGGTTCCGTAATGCAAGCAATCCAGGAAATCGAACACGTGGGCGCGAAGATCGCCGCCGTCTTGTGCATTGTAGATCGAATGGAAGGAGCGGGCGAAGCCCTAGCCCGGTTTGGGTTTCTGCCGATTTTCACCATTCGCGATTTCAGCATCGAGCCGCCGGGCATGTAGGCTTCCCCCTGACGAGACAAACCCGTAGGGTGGGCCGAGTCCTCGAGGCCCACCAACGTGGTTATCCTGAATGGTGGGCCTCGAAGACTCGGCCCACCCTACGAATTCAATTCATCCATGCCCAATCTTTCCGAACAAATCGTCACTCATCCGAAGGAATTGGAGGAATGCTGCCGGTACTTATCGACTTGTCAGCGTCTAGGGCTCGACACCGAGTTCGTCGGCGAGGATAGTTACCATCCTCACCTGTGTCTGGTGCAAGTGGCGACCGAAGACCGGCTGATCTTGATCGACCCCTTGACCACCGGGCCGCTGACCGATTTTTGGAAACTGATTGTCGATCCCGCGCGGCTGATCGTGGTGCACGCCGGCCGGGAAGAAGTTCGGCTGTGTCGTCTTTGGGCGGGGCAGTCCCCCGGGAATCTATTTGACTTGCAAATCGCCGCCGGCCTGGTCGGCTTGGCGTATCCGCTGGGACATGGCACCCTGGTGAATCAACTCCTGGGTGTGTCACTGGCCAAAGGCGAAACGCTGACCGAATGGCGCGATCGGCCGTTGACCCGCTCCCAGATTCAATATGCCTTCGACGACGTTCGCTATCTCCTGCCTCTCTGGGCCCGCCTGGCGGCCAAGCTCGCGGAATTGGGGCGGAATGATTGGGCGGCGGAGGAGTTCGCCCGGCTCGCCGGCCAATTCGATTCGGAGAAGGACGAAGGAGAATCTGAACGATGGCGGCGGTTGCGCGGCTTGGGTTCACTGGATCGCCGCCGGTTGGCCATCGTCCGCGCTCTGTACGCCTGGAGAGAGCAGACAGCGGCCCAAACCAATCGCCCCACCCGAGCCATTTGCCGGGATGACTTGTTGATTGAAATCGCCCGCCGCAATCCGAACCGGCTCCGCGACTTGGAAGTCATCCGCGGCTTGCCTCACCGCCATCTCGATGCCATCTTGCAAGTCGTCGCTGAAGTCCGCAAATTGCCTCCCGAGCAATACCCAGCTCCTATCGATCGCGACCTCGATCCGCCCCAAATTGGTTGGGCGACGAGTATCCTCCTGGCCGTCCTTGGCGACTTATGCGTCCGCCGGCAATTAGCCTCGAACCTGGTCGCGGCCAATGCGGACGTGAAAACTCTGGTCCGCGCCCGCTTCCGAGGGGAACCCTTACCGGCGGAGTCCTCGTTAACTCATGGCTGGCGCGCCAAGCAAATTCTTCCCGAGTTGCAATCCGTCCTCGAAGGGCATCGTGCGGTCCGCATCGCCGATTTGAAAGACGATGCACCCTTGGCAGTCGAGGTCCCTGGCGAGACCAAGTCCTCGTCTCCCGGCGTTTAATAGACTCTGTACCAGCCTTTTGCTAAACTGCTGGGGAATCGAACCGTTGACGCGGAGGAGTGAAGCTCGTGCGGGGCTGCTAAGCGTGTGTGTAAGGTCCAAAGGAACGAATCATCACAAAATCAATGATCCCAAAAAGTTACGTCACAAATTTATCGTCCCTCTGCCGACACCAAGCTATTGAGAGAGACGAAAGCCAACACTAGAGGCACGCGGTGGCCGTCATTCAAACCAAGAATTTGGCCAAAAGATATCGCAAGATCGAGGCTCTCAAAGGAGTTTCCCTCAAGGTCGAGGAGAGGGAGATTTTTGGTTTGCTCGGCCAAAACGGCGCCGGCAAGACCACGCTCATCAAGATCCTGCTCGGCATCACGCGCGAGACGCTGGGAGAGGCTTATTTGCTGGGAGAGGCCGCGGGGACGCCGGCCGTGCTCCGTCGCGTCGGCTATTTGCCGGAAGATCACCGCTTTCCCGACTATCATACCGGGCACAGCTTGCTGGAATTCTACGGCTCCCTGTTGGGCGTGCCGCGCGGCGAGCGCCAGAAACACATCCCCGAAATGCTGGAGCTGGTCGGACTCAAAGGCCGGATGCATTACAAGGTCCGGACTTACTCCAAGGGCATGAAGCAGCGTTTGGGAATTGCCCAAGCGCTCTTTCACAATCCCGACGTGATCTTTCTGGATGAGCCGACCGACGGCGTCGATCCGGTGGGGCGCCGCGAAATCCGCACTCTCCTTCAGCAACTCAAGAACGAGGGAAAAACGATTTTCATCAATTCGCACTTGCTCGGCGAGGTCGAGCTGGTGTGCGACCGGGTGGGAATCCTGCAATCCGGCGAGCTGATCCGCGAAGGAGACATCGCGAGTCTGACGCGGCAACGCGGCCTGTTTCTCATCGGTCTGGCCGCGGGCCAGACTTTTCCTCAGCCCGAGGTGTCCCAGAAAGGCTACGCTGTCACGCCGCGCGGGGAATTCTGGGAAGTCGCTCTGACCGACGGCCAGTCGATCGATCCCGTGGTCGATCTGCTGCGCTCGCGCGGCTTGAGCATTCGCCATTTGGTGGAGAAACGGCAGACGCTGGAAGATATGTTCCTGGAAACCGTCGTGGCCGCCCAGCCGGGAGTGGATGAACCGGTGACCCGAAGAAAAGGACGTCCTAATTCTATGAGACACGATCTATGAAGTTCCTCGCCATTTTGAAAGACTCCGTGCGCGAGGCCGTTGACAGCAAGGTCTTCTTCGTCATGCTGGGCCTGTCCACCTTGATGATCTTTCTAGCTGCTTCCTTATCCTTCAAGCCGCAACCTGCCAAAGATCTGTTCGATGTCCTGGCCTTTCCGCTTAACTCGGATTGGACCGATATGACTCCCGAGAAATGGCAAAAACTAGGGAAAATGCAGGACCAAGGCAAACTCCACGTTTATCAAGTCAGGGGCGTGGAACCACTGAATGGCGCGAAGGATGCTCCTGGAAGCGATTTTTCTGTAATTGTTGGTGTGCGATTCGCAAAGGAGGAAGAAGCGGACAAGGTGAAACGATCACCCGAGGGGACTGTGGATCTTCTGAAATCTCGATTTGGGGCGTTTGACGAGCTCCGAGTGGTCGAGGTAACCAAGGTTCAATTGGCAAGCTCAGACAATCGAAACCTTCCGGAGAAACCCGACCCAAAAGAGGTTTATTTCGAACTTGAAACGCATCCGACGTCGGTTACACTTCGGCTTTGGCCTCACGAGCCTAGCATCTTCTTCGGCGCTTTTTCCCTCTCGGGCCTGAAGACAGTTCCCTTGGGCTTGCAACTTTACATCATTGAGGACTTGATTGTGAATTGGCTTGGGGCTTGGGTGGCCATACTCCTGAGCATCGTGATTACTTCCTTTTTCATCCCCAATATGCTTCGAAAAGGCACGATCGATTTGTTGCTGGCCAAACCCATTCATCGCGTGACTTTATTGTCATTCAAATACCTTGGCGGTCTTATTTTTATTTTTCTGAACACGGCGTTTGTCGTATCCGGCATGTGGTTAGCCGTGGGGCTGCGTTCCGGCATCTGGGCCACGGGGTTCCTTTTCACGATTTTGGTCATCACTTTCTTTTTTGCGGTGCTATATGCGGTGTCCACCCTTTTTGCCGTCCTCACTCGCAGCACGATCGTCGCCATTTTGATGACCTGCTTTGTCTGGGGATTCCTTACCGCCATGGGATACACTTATAAGTTCGTCGAGGATTATAATCACACAAAGAAGACCGAATTAGCGGCAGAAGGTGCCCAATACTCGGAGAATTGGTTCGGCACCGGAGTTAGATTTGTCCATTTTATCCTGCCGCGGACTCGAGACTTGGATTTTCTCACCACCCGGTTACTAGTGCGTGACTTGTTGACCGCAAACCAAATCCGCGAGCAGAAAATCGATACGACTGCGATCTCATGGGGAGAAAGCATAACGGTGAACTGCGTTTTTATCGGTCTTCTATTAGGCTTCTCCAGCTGGTGGTTTGCCACTAGAGACTACTGACCTTTCTCGGCTCCCGGCGCTGACGCAACCGGGCTCGCCCCTTATCTTGGACGAACCGGCGTCGCCCTTGCCCTTTGTCCGGGTTCCTTGACAATTGACAAAGGACCTGAGACGAAGGGCTAATGATGGACGCCGTATTTCAGCGCTGCATTTTTCCCGAGTGCGCGGCCACTTGTGCCGTAGAGGAGACGCAATTCGTCTGCCCGCGCTGCGGGGGGCTTCTGGATGTGGCTTACGATTGGAGCCGGCTGTCGCCGCCGAAAGCTCTTCGCGATTTCGAGTCCAAGTGGAGCGACCGGGCTAATCCGCTCAGCTTCAGCGGTGTCTGGCGCTTTCGGGAGTTGCTGCCTTTCGCCGAGCCGGATCAGGTGTTGACGATCGGCGAAGGGCAAACGATTTTGCAACGGGCCGACGCCGTGGGCAGCTACGCCGGCATGCAGCCGGGCCGCCTCTTTCTCCAATACGAGGGAATGAATCCCTCGGGCAGCTTCAAAGACAACGGCATGACGGCGGCGTTCACGCATGCCCGGATGGCCGGCGCCCGACGAGCTGCCTGCGCCAGCACGGGAAACACCAGCGCCTCCCTGGCCGTCTTCTGCTCGGCCACGGGACTGATGCGGGCCGTCATTTTCATCGGCAGCGGCAAGATTTCTTACGGTAAGCTCGCCCAGGCCCTCGACCACGGCGCCCTGACCGTGCAGATTGCCGGCGATTTTGACGACGCCATGCAACGCGTTCAACAAGTCGCCCGCCGCCTCGGCATCTATCTGGTCAACAGCATCAATCCGTTTCGGCTGGAAGGCCAGAAGACCATCATGTATCGCATTCTGGAGGGGCTGCGTTGGGAAGTGCCGGACTGGGTCGTCGTTCCCGGCGGAAACCTGGGCAACGTCAGCGCCTTCGGCAAGGCGTTTTCGGAGTTGGCCGAGCTGGGTTTGATTGACCGGCTGCCCCGCTTGGCGGTCATCAACGCGGCCGGCGCCAACACGTTCTTTCAGCTTTATGAGCGCTATGGGTTACGCTGGAACCAGGGACGATGGGATGTCAGGTTGGTGGACGGCTATTACGGCGGCTTGGATGCCGAGCGCCTACGGGCGGCGACGATTGCCAGCGCCATTGAGATCAATCGGCCAGTGAATTTGCCCAAGGCGCTGCGGGCCTTGGAGCGCTGCGGCGGAGTGGTCCGCGAAGTGACCGACCAGGAAATCCTGGACGCCAAGGCGAAAGTGGGAGCGGGCGGGTTGGGCTGCGAGCCGGCCTCGGCCGCCAGCGTTGCCGGCGCCCGCAAGCTTCGCATGGAAGGCGTCATCGAGCCGGGAGAGCGCGTCGTCTGCATCTTGACCGGCCACCAGCTCAAGGATCCGACGGCCACCGTCGCCTATCACAGCACCGACCAGAAAACCTTCAACGAGGTCTTGGGGCAGCGCGGCGTCCGCCGAGCCACTTTCGCCAATCGCGCCATCCAGGTGCCCAACGACCTGGATGAGATTATCAAGGCGATTGAGGTATACTCCTAGGTGGAGAAATCACCCATGAAAATCACCATCGGCGTCAACGGCGCTTGCGGGCGAATGGGCCAACGCATCATTCAGCTCGCCCACGAAGACGCGGAGCTGGCTATCGGCGCCGCTTTGGAAGCACCGGCCCACACGCAGCAAGGACGAGACATCGGCGAGGTCGCGGGCATCGGCAAGTTGGGAGTGTCCGTGCGGCCCGTCTTGCCTCACGACCTGAAACTAGATGTCTTCATCGATTTTTCGCTGCCGGAAGGGACCATGATGGTCTTGCCGTGGTGCGTGCAGCGGCGTGTTCCGATCGTGATCGCGACCACGGGCCACACGATGACTCAACGACAGGAGATCGAGGCCGCCGCCGGGGAAATGGCAGTGCTCATGGCGCCCAATATGAGCTTAGGCGTCAACCTGCTGATGAAACTCGTTGGTCAGGCGGCCGAGGCCGTGCGCGGCAAGGGCTTTGACGTGGAAATCCTGGAGCGCCACCATCGCTTCAAGAAGGATTCTCCCAGCGGCACGGCCCTGCAATTTGCCCGCATCGTCCAGGACAAGATGGGGCAAACCCAGGTTCGCCACGGGCGGGAGGGGCTGGTTGGCGAGCGCCCGGGGGGCGAGATCGGCATGCACTCCATCCGCGTCGGCGATAACGTCGGCGAACACACGATCATCTTTAGCACGCTGGGAGAAACCCTGGAGCTGACCCATCGCGCGCACGCCCGCGATTGCTACGCCCGCGGCGCCTTGCTGGCCGCCAAGTTCCTCGCCGGCAAGCCGCCGGGAAAGTACACCATGAATGACGTGTTGGGGCTTTGATAGCGTTTTTCAAATGGAAATATTGGGTGGCCGGGGCTGAGTCTTCGAAGCCCTGGCACGCACCCTAAAACCGGGGCTTCGAAGACTCAGCCCCGGCCACCCAGTGATTTCTGAAGCGCAAATGCTTAAAGAAACATGTGTGAAATAGTGGTATTTTTGGTAGGTGGTTTCTGCGCTTGCATGTTAGTGGTCAAGTTGATAACCAAGCAAGTCGAGCTGTCAACGACCAAGAAATGCCCGTTTTGCAGAGAGCGAATTGCTTGGGAAGCGACGATTTGCAAGCATTGTCGCCGAGAAGTCGATTAGAACAGATGCTGCGTGCTGCGAACCCTTCTTACCTTTTTCGCACCTGAACCGGCTTCTTGCCGTCCGGCTTAGGCGCCCACAGGTCATCCGGGGTCAGGGCGCACTCTTCGATCATCCGCAAGCAATAATCCAGATTCTTCAGACTCGGGTCACTCGCGCTGCCGGCGCCGAAAGCAAACTTGACGCCTTTTTTCTTTGCTAACTTGATAAAGGCCGCGCTTGGAAGGCGCAGCTTGCCGTTGATTTCTAGAGCCACCTCGTTGCGAGCCAGAGCCTCGACAACCCGCCGCATCCGCTCGGTCGTCCAGAGTTTGTCGTGGTCCTTGCTCAGCGCTTCCGGAAGGTAGCTAGGATTGGCATAGATATCAATTGGCTCGTGTTCCAAAATATGTTCGATCGCTTTAACCAGTTCGTCCATAAAAGCCTGGGGGTCGGGGATACCATCCGATTGTCGCTTGCCCTGTGGCCGATCTCGGAGTGTCACAGCGTCTGTCATGACGTAATCGAAACGAGCGATGGTCTCCGGCGAGAACTGTTGCGACCAATCGGACCCTACGACTTGCATGCCGATGAACACGGGCTTGCCCTCCATGGTCTTGAGGAAATCGTCGGCCCCCTTGTCATTGCTAATGGCGCCTGCCCGCGCTCGGCCACAGGGCCCGACGACACCGGCCCCGAGACCCGTTTGCCGTGACCAGGACAAAACGTCGTCGAGTCGCCCAAGGGACATATCAAAGTCTACCAGCGGAAAACCTTGCAGGCGCAAACGCAATAGGCGCTGGCCCATCTCATCGAGTTTCGGAGCGGGCGCGGCCGACTTGTCTTCAGCCCAAGGCCGCACGTCCATTTTGCGGATGAGGACAGGTCCGTCGCCACCGTGCCCGCGGATGGCTATGGTGCCATGCCTGAGCCGGGGACCCGATTCCAATTTGTCCGGCTCGTGATAATCGACCACCAACTGATCCGCGACGCGCACCTGCACTCTTTTGCCTTGCACGGATAGGTGCAAGGGAAACCAGCGATCATCGGCCACGACAGACTTGATCACGGGTCGGAGCCACACGAGGCTGCCGGTTTTCAGAAAGGTGCGCCCTGGGACAGGAAGGCTGTAAGAGTTATCGATGCGAATCTCCAGCCCTCCGGAGCCGCGCGGATCGACCGGCGAAAGGTGGAAAGCAATACCGGCCCGGCCGCCCGGTTTGACGAACACCTCGGCCCGCAGCTTGAAGCTGGTTAGATCGAGCGGCTTGTCCGCGCTGCCGTACATGATTTGCCCTGGCCCGTCCACCGTCAGGGTACCGGCCTTAGCGTGAAAGGATTCGCCTCCGCCGGAGGCTCGCCACTCGGACAAGGCATCATCTTTGAGCAGCGGCATCCAATCATCAGCAAAAGCGGGCATCGGCGAGGCGATGACTCCCAGGAGGATGAACGCGGTCTTCAGCATGGCTTCACCTTTTTCGAGATTGCGATAAAACCGAGGATTTAAGAATGCAGCACTAGCTTTGGCGGAATGACTCGTTTATCTTATGCGGAAAGAGGGCACGCGCCGACTACCGGGGCGTTTACACGCCCCGCTCGCCAAACCGTGTTCTCTCCATCGCGCAGACTCACCCACCCGAAAGGAGCACGTCATGTCCGAACACTCAAAGAACTTGAAGAACTCGCAAACGCGCATCCCAAAGGGCGCTAAGCCAGCTCCAACCCGGCGAGAGTTTCTCAAGAGCACGGCGGCTGCTACCGGGACCGTGATCACCGCGCCTCTCTTTGTCCGGGCCGAGGCCTTAGGCCTCAACGGCGGCACCGCGGCCAACTCCCGCATCGTCCTGGGCGGCATTGGCATCGGCCCCCGAGGGGAATTTGACCTCCGCTGGATGCTAAAAGAAAACGATGTGCAGTTCGTCGCCGTTTGTGACATCCAAAAGAAGCGCCGCGAGTTCGTCAAGAATCTCGCCGATGAGCATCACGGCAACAAAGACTGCGCTACGTATCGAGATCTCCGCGAGTTCCTGGCCGCGCGCAAGGACATCGATGCCTTGCTCATCGCTACTGGAGATCGCTGGCACGCGACCGCCACCATCCTGGCCATGGAGTCGGGCAAAGACGTTTACTCCGAAAAGCCGTCGTGCATGACCGTCACCGAAGGCAAGGCCGTCGTGGCCGCGGCCAAGAAACACAATCGCATCTATCAGACCGGGACGCAACGGCTCAGCGAGGCCAACTTCACGATCGCCAACGAGCTGCTTCGCCTTGGCCGGCTTGGGGAAGTGCACACCGTCCGCGCCCATATCGCTCCCTGGGATGATGCTTATATGCGTCACGATTTTTTGCCGGAGGAGCCCGAGCCGCCCAAGGATGAAGTGGATTGGGACCTGTGGTTGGGGCCCTGTCCGAAACGGCCGTACAATCACGAGTACGTCAAGGGCGCCTGGCGCGGCCACTATGATTTCCATACCAGCTGCATCGGTGAATGGGGCGCGCATACCTTCGCCCAATGTCAGGTGGCCATCGGCGCCGGCGACACCTCGGCCATCGCCTACACCTACGTCAACAATAAAACCGGCGACGGCATGGTCACCAAGTATGCCAACGGCATCAAGATGGTCCTGCAGCGCGAAGGCTGGCGCGGATCGTGTGGCGTCCGCTATGAAGGCAGCGAAGGCTGGGTGGCGGTCGCCGACGATTACAAAGCGCCGGAAGCCTCCTCGCCCGCGCTGCTGGTCGACTCCGACAAGCTGGTCAAGGATTACATGGAGCGCACGGGCCGGCCCATGAACCACGTCCGCGACTTCTTCGATTGCGTCAAGTCGCGCAAGCAAACCGTGGCTAACCCCACGGTGATGCACCGCTCGATGAGCACCGTGCACGCTTCCAACATCTGCATGTGGCTCAAACGCGACGTACGCTACGACCCGGTCAAGGAGCAGTTCGTCGACGACGCCGAGGCCAACAAATACCTGGCCCGCGTCATCCGCAAGCCGTGGTCGCTGGAGGGGTAATCAATCCAGTTTCTGAGCGGGGGGCGTGAGCCCCCTGAGCCAGGATGCAGCCAATCGCAGCATCTTTGCTCGGGGCGCTAACGCAACCCCGCTCGCCGTTGATCGTTTCTCAAGCATCATATCTTTTCCGCGAACACCGAGACAGGCAGTGCATTGAAAGTGGGCCGGCGCGCAATTATTATCCTAGGGGACTCGATATGGGTAGTGATTCCGCGGAATGTCAGGAACTGTTCGACCGTGCCGGGCAGGGCGATCACGAAGCGCTCGGGGAGTTGTTCCAGCAGCATCGAGATCGACTTCGCCGCATGGTGCAGCTGCGGATGCACAGCCGGCTTCAGGGACGGCTCGACCCCTCCGACGTGCTCCAGGAAGCCTACTTGGAGTTTTCCCGGAGTCTGAAGGACTATTTGCGGAATCCGGAAGTGCCGTTTTTCCTGTGGCTGCGCTTCATCACGGGCCGTAAGCTGCAGGCGTTGCACCGGCATCACTTGGGAACAAAAATTCGGGACGCCGGTCGCGAGATTTCACTGCACCAGGGGGCCTTGCCACAGGCCAGCTCGCAGACTCTGGCGGCTCAGCTCCTGGGCCGGTTCACGAGCCCGAGCGAGGCGGCGGCGCGTGCCGAGCTTCAACTCCGGGTACAAGAAGCCCTAAATAGTCTGGAGCCGCTGGACCGCGAGCTGCTCGCCCTGCGACACTATGAGCAACTGACCAATGCCGAGGCCGCTCAGGTGCTGGAGATCAGCGAAGCCGCGGCCGGTAGCCGGTTCGTCCGCGCTCTCAAGCGCTTGAAGAATATCCTCGAAAGTTGTCAGGGGTAGCGCATGCCCACGATCCCTGAAAAAAGCTTGCATCCGACCATCGAGCAATTAGCCGAGGAGTTCCTGCAGTGCTACCGCCGGGGGGAACGGCCCGCGCTGGCGGAATATACGGCTCGATACCCGGAGCTCGCTGACGACATTCGGGATGTGTTCGCGGCCCTGGTGCTGGTTGAGGAAGCAGGACCGCAGGATGCGGCGCGGCCGGCCGCTTTCCGCGGACGAGTGACGGCCGACGGCAAAATCCCCCAGCAACTGGGAGACTATCGGATCGTTCGGGAAGTCGGCCGCGGAGGAATGGGGGTGGTCTACGAGGCAGTCCAGGAGGCCCTGGGCCGCCACGTGGCCCTGAAGGTGCTGCCCTTTGGAACGTCCGCGAATCCGACCTCCCTCGAACGCTTCACGCGCGAGGCGCGGGCGGCGGCACGGCTTCACCACACCAACATCGTGCCGGTTTATGACGTCGGTGAACACCAAGGGGTTCACTACTACGCCATGCAATTCATCCAGGGGCAAGGCCTCGACGAGATCTTGCTGGAATTGCGGCGCTTGCGTTCGGCCAAGTTCACCCTGAAACCGGTTACCCGATGCTCTGAAGCTAGTGGTCTTACGCCCGTGGCTGATTCGGCGGGTGCAAAACGCGACCCAACCGGCAATGGAACGGCTGCGAGCCTCGCGCAAAGTGTCATAAGCGGCCGGTTTTCGATTGGGGAACCGGAAGGCCCGGCCGGCCAAATGAGCGCGGATGGTGCGCGACGGGAGGGTGAGGCTCCCGCCGAGGCGCTGTTATCAGGCGTCGGCTCGGCGGGAGCCTCGCCCTCCCGAGAAGAGGCGGACCCGTCCATTTTGAAAACGCAATCCGATCTGTCGACGGCGTCGGACTATCAGTACTACCGCAGTGTCGCGCGGCTGGGTCTGCAGGTGGCCGAGGCGCTCGGCTATGCCCACGCCCAAAAGATCCTACATCGCGATATTAAGCCGTCCAACCTGCTTCTTGATCTGCGAGGAACCGTTTGGGTGACCGATTTCGGTCTGGCCAAAGAGGGAGGCGATGACCTGACCAAAACAGGCGACGTTGTCGGAACGCTGCGCTACCTGGCGCCTGAGCGCTTCAACGGAGTTTCCGAAACGCGGAGTGACATCTACAGTCTGGGTTTGACCCTTTACGAGATGCTGACGCTCCGTCCGGCGTTTGACGAACCGGATCGGGGTCGACTCATCCGCTGGATTAGTCACTATGATCCGCCGGCGCCGCGCAAGCTCGATCGCAGGGTTCCGCGCGATTTGGAGACGGTGGTTCTCAAAGCGATTGCCAAGGAACCGAAGAAGCGCTATCAAACAGCGGAGGAGTTGGCCGAAGACCTCCGCCGTTTTCTCGCCGATCGGCCGATCGGGGCGCGGCGCACCTCGTGGCCGGAGCACGCCTGGCGCTGGGTGCGTCGCAACCCGGGCTGGGCGGCGACGCTGGCCGCGGTTTTCGGACTCCTCCTGATCATGGCCGTCGGCGGCATCGTGCTGAATTTGCATTTGCAAACGGCGCTAACGAGCGCCCGCGAGGCCGAGCAAGGCAAAACAGACAAGCTCTGGCAATCCTTGTTGGAGCGGGCCGCCGCCAAGCGGACGAGCGGCCGGGTGGGCCAGCGTTTCGAAAGCCTGCAGGCTATTCGCGAGGCGGCACTTATCCGGGTCACCCCCGAGCTGCGCAACGAAGCCGCCGCTGCTTTGGTCCTTCCGGATGTCGAGCCCGCCCGTGAATGGGAGGGGTGCACCGACGACACGATTCGGATCGCCTTTGACGCCTCTTATCGGCGATATATAACGTTGGATCGGAATGGTGCATTGACTCTCTACCGCTTGACAACCGACGGCGCGACGGAGGTTGCTTCGCTTCCCGCCCTGGGTCCGCCGCCATTTCATCATTTTTGGATGAGCCCTGACGGACGATTCGCCGCATATGGGTTCGGAAGCGGGGGCCATGGGACGGCCGGCCACCTTCGAGTGGTGCGGTTGGGTGATATGTCCCTCGAAGAAACGGTGAATGACCCCGTCAAGGTCTACGAGAAGGCCTTGGCTTTCCGGGCGGACGGCAAGCAACTGGCGGTGGGAGATATCGACGGTTGGGTTCGCATCTATGATGCGGAGATTGGCAAGCCCATCAGCCGATTCCCGGTGGGCATCGCGCCTCAAATACTAGCCTTCCATCCGCGTGAAGGACGTTTGGCTGTAGCTTGCGGCAACACGGTACGAATTTTCGATGTCGATACCGGCCGGGAGCTACCTCCGCTGCGGCACTCCGAAGAAATCAGAAAAATCTACGGACTGGCGTGGCACCCCGACGGCCGGCGGCTAGCAGTAGGTTGCGAGGGTCGCAAAATCCACATTTGGAATACCGAATCCGCCACGGAAGTTATGAGCCCTCTGGGTGGACATGCCGATGACGGCATCCTCGTGACTTTCAACCATGTCGGCGACCGGTTAGTTAGTTCCGATTGGTCGGGGCAAATCTGCCTCTGGGACACCGTCAGCGGCAGCTTGATGCTAACAACTTCGGGGTTTGTCGTGCAGTTTAGTGCCGACGACGGCTTGGTCGGTTACCGGAGAGAGAAAAAACGGTTGACTCTTTGGCGTCTGGCCGCCGGTGGCGAGCTGCGAAAACTCCGCCACCGTCATGCCGTGGACGGCGAGCAAATCTACGCGCCGGTGATTAATGCCGATGGCCGACTGCTGGCCGCTTCCACGCAGCTTGCTCCGTTTCCCGACAAGAATGGACTCGATTTCTTCGACCTCGAAACCGGCGAGGAAGTGGCCTTCGTCCCACTTCGCCAAGCCGCAGAGAGCCGAGCGTTCAACCCGACGGATGGTTGGTTGACGGCGGGCGGCGCGGGTTTGTTGTCATGGCCTATGCACTCAAATCGACGGCACGCGCGAGAAGTTATTGTCGGTCCACCTCGACAGTTGGTTTCCAACTTCGCCTATTTCGGCGCCGGGGCCAGCGAGGATGGTCGGATTATCGCTTTGCCCAATGCGCAGGGCGCCATTTTGCTAAATCGAGATCATCCCGGCGCGCGGCTATTCGTGCAAGGCCAAGACGATGTCCGTAACTGCGCGGTCAGTCCGGATGGCCGCTGGGTCGTGACTTGCAGCCATTGGCAGGTCGACTGCAACGCGCGCATCTGGGATGCGAAGAGCGGTAAACTGGTCCGCAATTTGCGTCTGCAAGAATCGACCATAGCCGGCTTTAGTCCGGATGGTCGGTGGTTGGCGACGAACACGGGCGGCGTCGGCTTACGACTATGGGAGGTAGGCAGCTGGCAAGAACATCTACGGCTGGGCGAAGGGTTGTTTGCTTTTAGCCCCGACAGCCGGCTTTTGGCCATTGCTGATGTCTTAGGGGTGATTCGCTTGCTGGATCCGGAAACGGGGCGAGAGGTCGTACGGCTAACCGGCCCTGAAGCCACGCAGTATCATCCGGCCTGCTTTAGCCCGGACGGCACTCGCTTGATAGCTGCCTGCTCAGGAGGTAAGGCGCTTTATGTTTGGAATTTGCGACAACTCCGTGCCGGGCTCAAGGAAATGGGGCTGGACTGGGCTTGGCCGGAATTCTCGGGAGCGGAAAGTGGAGAGCTAAGAGTGGAGAGCCAAACGCAAGAAATGGAGAGGAGAGCAACTCCGGGCTCTCGACTCTCCACTCTCCGCTCTCCACTCAAGGTGAGAGTCGATGCCGGTTTCCTTATGCAGCCGGTCTTTGCAAATGATCGCCAGGCGATCGCCATATACAGCCTGGCTCTAGCGTTCTGTCCATTGGACGCCGAGGCTTATCTGTGGCGTGGCTATGCTCATAGCCGGCTGAGGAATTACGACGGCGCTTTGAACGATTTGGAGCGCCTCCAAGCACTCAATCCCGATCTCGATTCCTGCAAAGGTCTATTTGCTTACTTGGGTAACAACGTGGCCTGGCATCATGTCGCCGCTGCGGCATCCGAGGGCCGCGCCGCAAGAGTACTGCCGCTCGCGGAAAAAGCTGCGGCGATCGAGCCGGATAACGTCATGTACCGCAATACCCTTGGTGTCGCCTTGTACCGCCTGGGCCGATATCAGGAGGCAATCAAATGCTTGCTAGAGAACATCAAGTCCGACCTCGATTTCTTCGCGTTCGACGGATATTTCTTGGCGATGGCCTATCAACGCGTCGGCAGCTCAGCCGCCGCGCGCGATTGGTTCGAGCGCTCCAACGCCTGGTTCAAGCCGCGGACGGACTTGCCGGCCGGTTTGTCCAAAGAGCTGACAGCCTTTCGGGCCGAAGCCGCGGCGCTTTTGGGCATCAAAGACTCAGCTTCGACGCCTGGGCATTGAAAAAGACCCATTTCTCCTTTTTCAAAAAAATTCATCCCAATCCTGCCTGAAAACCGGTCCCGCGCGCAATTACCAACATAGCAATAAAGAAGCGTTCTTCCTTACTAGGAGGTCCAACGTGAATACTTGGCATCAAGTTCGGAACTGGTTCTTTGAATCGAAAAAAGGCCGGACCAAGAAACGGCGTCCCCGGCGAACGCTGTTGCAATTAGAGTCATTGGAAGACCGCACGATGCCGACCGTCCTCATTAGCCCTTTTTTTGGCGCGGAGACTCAGGCGCAGGATGGTAGTGCCAAGCTCAGCAGCCCACAAGTCTTTTTGATTTACTGGGGGTCCTATTGGGGAGGGACCAATTCCCTCGAAGCTCTGCAAATCCGAAACGCGGCAGCCCAGGTCCTGGGCAGCGCCTATTTGGACGGCATTCGGCAATACGGCAGTGATGGGCACGCATTCTTGGACCCGTTGGCGGTCGCGGACGATGCGACTCCAGCCAACGGCTTCCCCCAAACCGGCGATGGTTCTATCTCCAATGAGGTTCATGGGCAGATCGATAACGGTCCTTTGCCGGAGTCGGACACGCCCGCGCATTTACCCATTTATGTGGTCGTCACTCCCCCTGGTATAAATTCGAGCGACCCGATCGCGGGCGGATACAACTACAAGGACACAGACACCGATGTCAGCGCCTTTGAGGTTGATGTCGATGACATGCCTGTAGTGTGGGTAGGCACGTCAACGCTTCCGGCCCCGAGACCCGGCTTGCCGCGCCCGCTGAATCTCGATCAATTCACAAGGGTGTTTGGTCATGAAATTGCCGAGGTCATGACCGATCTAGGCAAGGGAGGCTTCGAGGTCAATACGCCACAACCATGGGCCAACGCCGGCGGTGGGGGCGACGGCCAGATTGGAGACAAAGAAGGAAATCAGTATAAATATCGGCTTAGTAACGGTGTTCAAATCCAACCTTACTGGTCGCGGGCGGACAATGCCTGGCTGGTAACGGACGGGAATAGTCAGGTAATTCAGGTGTCAGCCGCCGCCAAGCAATGGAATGGTGCGCAGTTTAGCGGCCAGTACGACGTTGTTGTCAATGGCGACCAGCGGCCCAACAAGAATGACAACATTCAGGTCAATTCGGCCGTCGTGGGAGGAAAATCAGTCCTACAGATTAATCTCAATGGAGAACTCTTCCAGTTCGATTCCGGCACGGTTAACAATCTGACGATCAATACCGGCAGCGGCTCGGATTTCGTGGTCTTGAACGCAGCGCCTAACGGCAAAATCACCGTCAATACCGGATCAGCACTCCGGTCATCCAACGTCACCTTTTTCAACCGAGTGACCGCCACGATTAATGAGCGCTCAATTAATTCCACCCTCAGCGTCAACGCTCTGGCCCCGGTTACCGTCAACGGTCTTGGCGGCTCGATCACGATTGCCAATCAGTCGATTGCAACGGTGAACGCGACGGCTGCGAACTTGGTCTTGGTGACCCAGAACACCGGGAGTCTGACGGTCGACAGCGCCGGAACTCTTGTCCTCGGCTCGGGAGGCAGGGTCAACACATTCACGGGGTTCACGACAATCACCGACACCAGAGGAGCCACGGCACTGACCATTGACGACTCCGCCGACACGGCTGCGCGGAACATCACCTTGTCCCGGTCTTCGGTATCCGGGCTGACCATTAATCCCATCTCTTTCGCCTTGGCGAACTTGTCGTCCGTCACCGTGAATGGCGGCAAGGGGGGCAATACGGTGACGGTAACCGACACGCTTCCCCGGATCAGCACCACGGTCAATACGGGGACCGCCGCCGACAGCGTGTTCATTCAGCGAACGACTGGCCCCTTGACCATCAACGGGCAGAACGGCGCTGATGATGTCGCTGTCGGGCTAGGCGGAAGTTTGCAAAGCATCACCGGCGTCCTAACCGTGACTAACCTCGGTAACTATTCCACCCTCAGCCTCGTGGACTATGCCGACCCGATTCAGCGGACGGTGACGATGGACGTCGGAGCGACCTACGGAACGGTCAGCGGATTGTCCCCGGCCTTAATTCGGTATCGAAAGCAAGATGTTCGGGCCTTGACCGTGTCCGCAGGCGATGGCAGCGACTCCTTCACGATCAACAATACCGCCTTGACCAATTTCCGCCGCGGCACCATGACGATCGTGAACACCGGAGGAGGCGGCCATTCCATCCTCGTCAACGGTACGACTGGCCCGCTGACCATCAATGGTCAGGGAGCGTTCAACAGCATCACGGTAGGTTCGGCGAGGGCGGGGCTTAACCTTATCGGTGGGGCTATCTACATCAGCGGCCCGACCGCCCTCAACTTTCTCTCGGTGAACGACGGGCCTTCGACGATCAGTCGCAACTACATCGTGGACAAAGATTTTGTGCAGCGGGAAGACAGAGCTGCCATTAATTACCAGGATCTTGCCGGCCTGAACTTCACGGCCGGCTCCACGACGGACCAAATCACGGTCCGGGATACGATGCCCTCGAACGGCTTTGGCGGCGGCACGACGATTTCCACTGGTGGCGGCGACGATCCCATTTACATCCATCGCACAACCGGAAGTCTATTCATCAACGCGGGCGGCTTCAGCTTCATTGAAGTGTTTCCATCATTGGACGCCATCCAGGGAACGATCCAGATTAATGCCGGCGCCCAGGCGACGAATTTTGTGACCCTGAGTCTCGAGGACACGGCAACGACTACACCCCAGCAACTAGATATCAACGCCGCGGGCACCGGTTTTGCCTCTTTTCAGCGGTCTGGATCGGCATTCATTAGCGTGATCTTCAGCCAACTCGGGCTTTTCCAGTGGATCAGCGGCAGCGGGGGAAACACGATCAATATCAATGGCAGGCCCGCTCAGAATTCCAACTTCATTTTGGGAAACGACGCTCTGAACATCGGCACGCGCAGCCATAAGATTTCAAATTTTGGTCCGATCTCGGTTTCCGGAGGTCCAGGCTTCGACGGCGTGAATTTGAATGACAGCGGCGAGACCCAGCCCCAGACTTACAGCTTCTCCGTTCAGTCCGGAGCCGACCGGTTCGACACCCTCAGCACGACGGTGACGGTCAGGGCCGGCGTCGAAGCCATTACTTTGTATGGCGGCAAGGGGGGTAATACGATCACCGTCACGGGCACGGCCGCCGGCACGCCAATTATCATCAATACGGGTACCGGGAACAACACGACGACCGTCGGCAATCCACTGGACGCTATTCAGGGTCCGCTGACCATTAACGGCCAGGGAGGCAATGATAGCCTCACTTTTAATGATGGGTTCAACCTTAGCTCCCAGTTTTACACCCTAGCGGCGGACCGGCTGACTCGCACGGACCCGACCGCAACACCTGATATGGCTCCCATTTCATTTACCGGCATGTCGACAGTCACGCTTATGGTGGGGGGCGGCCCGAGCAATTCCCTGAGCGTGACCGGGAGCGTGGCCGGGAGCGCGGTCAACGTTTACGGAAATCCAGGCAGCTCGGACGAAATCGTCATCGGCGCCAGCTCCGACGCTGTCCTTGGTCCCGTGACATTCTATGGCCAATCGGAGAACAACGACTTCGCGGTCTATTTCGACTACACGAATCCCAATCCGCAAACCTACACGTTCATGGCGGGCGGCTTAAACGGGACCGGCGAGGAAGTCGATCGCACCGGGTTGGCGCCGATTGTCTTCAACGGTGTTTTTGCGGTCATCTTTGCCTCGGCATCAGACACGAACTTTCTCCCTTTGGCCGGGAACAACGTTGTCAATATTCGGAGCGTACCCGCGGGCGTTTTCCTCAACATGGAACTAGACGGCCGCGACCAGGTGACGGTGGGCAGCAACGCCCCCAACCTGGGTGGTACCCTGGCCAACATCCAAGGGGGCATCGCGGTTAACAATCGAGCCCACCACCAGATCGCTCTGACTCTGGATGATTCCGGAAATGCCGATCCAACGCCAAGGCAGGTGACGCTTGGTCCATCCAACGGCCCGAGCGACTACGGCAATCACATCGACGGCCTGACGCTGAACACTTTTTACTGGAATTTGGACGAGACCTCGTCCATAACGATCCTGGGCGGCGCCGGCAACGAGACGTTCAAGATCGTCGGCAGCGCTTTCTTGCCCGCCATTCGCATCGACGGCGGTGGCGGAGTCAACACGCTGGATTACTCGTCTTATAACGGGCTTCCCGGCTTGGTGGCCTGGTATTCCGGAGAGGGCAACGCCAACGACGTCATCGCCGGCAATAACGGCACCCTGCACGGCGGCGTCACGTTTGCTCCCGGCAAGGTCGGTCAAGCTTTCAGCTTCAATGGCGTTGATAGTTATGTCCAAGCAATCAGCTCCTTCACCCTTGAGCCTCAAACCGTTTCATTGGAGGCTTGGGTTAACTCCACGTCTGTCGGCCGCAACCGCTACATCCTGTCTCTCGGCGCCAACGGCGATGTGGCGGCTTCCTACGCTCTCTACACCAGTTCCAACTCCGGATTGGGGTTCTACGTGTTTGACGGCACGAACTTCGTCGAGTCCCCGGATGCCGGTTCCGAAATCTGGGACGGCAATTGGCATCACGTAATGGGGACCTATGACGGCTCGATGGTTCGGCTCTATGTCGACGGCGTGGAGGTCGGTAACGGCACGCCCACCAATCTTCAAATCGATTACAACCTGCCGACCAGCAACGACCTGTTCATCGGCACCTATGGCAACCTTAACACGCAGTACCAATACTTCTTCAATGGTCTGGTCGACGAGCCGTCGGTCTTCAATCGGGCTCTGAGTCCGGCGGATGTTCAGAAGATCTTTGCCGCGGGGAGCGCCGGAAAGGCGGGGTCTGCTAGCGCCCTGGTCGCCTCGTATGCCGGCGACGCCAATGCGAATGACGCCATTGCCGGCAATAATGGCACCCTGATTGGCGGCGTGGACTTTGTTCCCGGCGAAGCGGGTCAAGCGTTCCGCTTCAACGGCGTCGACGGGGAAGTGAAGGTTCCGAACTCTATCCCTCTGGAGCCCTCGGCAGCGGTCACCGTCGACCTTTGGGTGAATTCGTCCAATCCCGGGAGCGAAACTTACCTGCTGTCGAAGGGCGCGAACGGCGGGTTTTTTGGCTCGTATGCGCTGGACACGGCCTCCGGCAACGCCCTCTTCTTTGACGTATTCACGACGGGCGGCTTTTTCCGCTCACCGCCAGCTCCCCTGGAATCCGTCTTCGACGGCCAATGGCATCATGTCGCCGGGACATTCGACGGGCAAGTCGTGCGCCTTTTCGTTGACGGCGTGGAGCAGGGATCAGGCACCATCTTGCCTGGGAACGCCTCGATCGTGTATGGGCTGCCGACGCACAATGATCTCCTGATTGGCAACTATGACGATGGAGTCCATCAGTTCAATTACCACTTCAACGGCCTTCTCGATGAAGTTTCTATCTACAATCGAGCCTTGAGCGCTTCCGAGATTCAAGGCGGAAGTAAGGCGGGCGTCGGGACCGGCATCTATGTGAACTTGCAAAACGGCGAAGCTACCGACCTGCGAGGCGGGATCACCAACATTCAAAACGTCACCGGCAGCCCCTTCAACGATATCCTGGTAGGCAATGGCGGCAACGTGCTCAAAGGCGGCATGGGGCGCGATCTGCTCATTGCCGGCGGTGGCGCCAGCACCCTTATCGGCGGCAGTGGCGACGACGTCCTCATTGGAGGCACCACGGCCTACGACCAAAATGCGACGGCCCTCGCCGCGATTCTGGCCGAGTGGACGGATCCAAATGTCGATTACGCAACCCGCGTAGCAAACCTGATCGCCGGCAACGGCGTGTCCGCTCTGAATGCGGTAACAGCCCAAAGCAATGGAGGCAGCAACAAACCGGCCGGAGGCGACGGGCTCGACCTGTTCCTTGGAAATCTCGCCAACGACTTGACTGACTGGGACCCGGACTTGGAGACGTTCTTGACGATCTGATTCCCCATAAGACACAACGAAGGGGAAGGCTGAAAGGCGCGATCAGCCTTCTCCGCCTCTCCCCCTCGCCCCCTCTCCCCCTCTTCGCTTGAGGGGCCAATAACGCCAAACCAGGGCGCCAACAATGAACGTCCCGCCGACCAGCTCGAACCAGCTGGGAGTCTCGGAGGCGACCAGATAAGCCCAGAGAGGATTTAGAATCGGCTCCAGAAGAGTGATTGTGCCGGCTTCCTGGGGACTGACGGAGCGAAGACCGCGGGCTACCAGCCAATAGGGAATCCCCATCTGCACCGCGCCATAAATGAAGAGGACGAGAAACTGAGTAGGCAATGGCGACGGCTGCGTGAGAACCAGAGGCAACAGCACGAGCCCTCCGAACAGGTGGTTCACTACGGTCAGCCAGCGTGACGACACGTCTCGCAGCACCCGCAAGAAGATCATGACGGCCGCGTACCCCAGGCCGCTAACCAAAGCGATCAAAACGACAGGAATTTGTCCTCCCTGCCAGCCGCCCATAAAGATCACGCCGATGCCCACGAGACCGATAACGAGGGCGACGAGATTGCGCCGATCCGCCGACTCGCCTAGCCACAGGACGCTGGCCAGGTACATCCACATGGGAGCCGTGTACTGGAGCACGATAGCGTTCGCCGCCGTGCCGACCGTCATGGCCCAAATAAAGGTGGCGTTCATGACGGCGAAGCTGATGGCCATGGCGGCCATCGTAGGTCGAAAAGAAATGTCCCGACGGCGGATCGTCGGCAACAAGACCAAACCCGCGAACAGCACCCGGCAGCAGGCGATTTGCAATGGCTGAACTTCGGGAATGTTGAGGCCGAGGAATGTGTCGCGGGTCAATATTTTGGTGAAAGCTCCGCTTGTGCTCCACAGCAGCGCCGCCAAGGCAACATAGAGCCGACCCTGACCCGAAGTGGGCTGCGAGGAAGGGATGGTGGTTTTGGTGTCCATAAAGAACAATGGCAGCCGCGCGAACGTCCTCTACCGCCCCAACACCAGGAAGAGCCAAACGCCGGCAGCTGCCACGAGAAGAATCGCCGCCCCCACCCAGAAGCTGACCGGCAATAAGGGAGAGGAACTGGGGTTCGTCGCCCAACGAGGAAGCCGCTTGGGCTTGGAACTCCTCGGTTCCGTCGAATCTGTCTTTGCTGGCAAGTCAACAGGCTTGTTCGTCTCGACTTGGACTTTTTTGCGAGCCAGGGTGTGCAAATCGGGGCGCGTGGCTTCAGAAGGAGTCGTCAGACGCGCCCGGACCAGTGGGTCCGTCAGGGCATGGTCCAACTCGACGAAACTGGGCAGGGCCGCAGCCAGCTGGGAACGCTCCAAATGGACGATCAACTCGCTGGCCGTTTGAAAACGATCGCGCGGATTACGGGCCATCATGCGGGCCAGGATGCCGTCGAGAAGTGGGGGAACCTCCGGGTTGATCGCGTGGGCGGGAACAAAGTCGCCTTCCAGCTTCTTTTCAGCGATTTCGCCAGGACTCTCTCCCTTAAAAGGCACTTCGCCGGTCAATAAGTGGTAAAGGGTAGCGCCGAGCGCGTAGATATCGCTGCGGCTGTCGGCTCTCTTGGCGCTGATAGCCTGTTCATAGGGCATGTAAAAGGGGGTGCCGAAACCTTGGTGAGTGGCCGTTAGCTGGCTGGCATCATCCATGCGTTTGGCCAGACCCAGGTCCGCCAGCTTGGCGAGGCCGGCTTGGGTAATCAGAATATTGTCCGGTTTGATGTCTCGATGCACGTAGTTCCGGGCGTGCAAATACTCCAAGGCTCTTGCGATGTCGAGAGCGATGTGGACGACGTCGCCGACCGGTACCCGGCCAAGGCGTTCCAGCAAGGCATGAGTGCTGGGGCCATCGACGTATTCCATGACCAAGTAGTGCTTGCCCGTCGCCGGATCCTGGCCGGCGGTGATGCAGCGAACAATGTTGGGATGATTTAAAAAGGTTCCGCTCTTGGCTTCACGATGAAAGCGATCCAGGTAGGCCCGATTGAGCGCGAGTTGATCGGAAAGGACCTTGATGGCAAACTGACGATCCCCTGTTGTGGCACGGTCTCCGGACCGTGACACCGCACTGGCAGAGTCCGAAAACCCTCCCACAACCGGGCGGTAAGCGAGGTAGACCGATCCCATGCCGCCTTCGCCAAGCCGGCGCAAAAGTCGGTATTCGCCCAGCGAACGCAGGTGATGCCCGGACGAGGTGGGCGGAATCGGCGGAGTTCCATTGACGGCCTGGGTCTCCAAATCCGAAATTCGAAATTCCAAATCCGAACTACCCGCATCCGCCTCTTTGTCTCCTTTCGAGTCTCGGATTTCAGATTTGGGATTTGGGATAGCCAGTTGGGTGCGCTCGAGATCGAGGCGAAGCTCTTGAACCTGCGCGGCGCTCAGGATTTTTTCCAAGAACAAGCTATCGAGAAGATCGGCGGCTTTTCCGTCTCGGCGCAGCTGAAGGACGGCCTGCACCACTTGACGCACCTTGGCCGTGTCCGCGCCGTACCGAGACACGGCCAGTGCGGCGGCGCGTTCCTCGGTCATGTTTGGCATGGACAGATTCCTCCGGGGACGGAGGTATGGCAATCGAATCAACGAGTCTCAAGAATTCTAGGCAGGGCGACCGACGCAAGCAATAAGAAATGAAGAGGTCGGTGCATGGGAAGCGGTTACCCGCTTAATATCCTTCTTTCACTGCCAGGCGCCCTGCTTCTTCTTCGGGGAAGGGATTTCCTTGATTTCTTCCACGACTTCGGCGTCCTCAATAATATCTACCACTTCCGCGTCTTCAACCTCCTCCACGATCTCGGCATCTTCAATGAGCTCCACGATCTCCGGGTCGTCGATAATCTCCACCACTTGCGAATCACTCACCTCTTGAACCACTTCGAAGTCTTGGTCGACGGGGATAGGTCCATCGGGATCGACCTTGATTGTAGGCGTCTCTTCCTCGACGGGCATCGCCTCCAACGGAAGTTCCTCCGGCCGAGCGGGCTGCCCAGCTTGCAACCGCTCGCGGACGCTCGCGCTGAGCTCGTATTGCACGGTGAAATGGACTGGCCCAATCGCCAAACGATCGCCGGGGTAGACGACCCTTTTGTCGGCAATCCGTTCCTCATTCAAGAAAGTGCCGTTGATGCTGTTCAAGTCTTCGACGGTGAGGCAGCCGTCCTGGAACTGAAGTAGGCAATGGCGCCGGCTCACTTCCGAAGAAGGGATGCACAAATTGCAGTCGCGGCGCCGGCCGATGATGGTCGTTTCATGGCGCAACTGGATTTTCTTGCCGCGCGTCGCACCCTTGTTCACTAGCAATTGAACGTCCATCGGTAGCTATTTCCCAACCAGTCCGTAGGATTGAAGACCTTTTGCATTGGTCAAAGCGGAGGATTCCTTCAAGCATAGCAGCATTCGCTGCTTTGGCAACAGAAAACGATTTGGGAAAATGATGACACAAGTGTGGACAAATGAGAGACTTACAGCTTGGCCTCACGGATTTGTCCAACGGGCGTCGCCAGGTGGTTGCCCTTGACGGAGCGCCCGGCCACCGATAGATTTGACGTTTGGTTGTCACCAGGCGCCACTCTGGTCGCCCGGGACCTCTGGGGTCGCGGGCGTTTTTTGTGGACCATCCCAAACCGGATTAAAGACCGGGATTTCTCTCACCGGCGATCTTCCGGAGTAGGTAAGGCAATGGCCTGCACCTGTGTCGTCGGCCTGCAATGGGGCGACGAGGCCAAAGGCAAAATCGTCGATCTCCTCACCGACCACCATGACATCGTCGTCCGCTTCAACGGAGGCGCCAACGCCGGCCATACCGTTGTCCAAGCCGGGAAGACCTTCAAGTTTTCCTTGCTGCCCACCGGCGTTCTCAAGCCGCATCTCGTATCCGTGATTGCCAACGGGGTGGTGGTCTATCCGCCTCGTTTTTTAGAAGAAGTGAACGATCTCCGCGCTGCCGGGATCTCGATTGCCAATAACCTGGTGGTCAGCGATCACGCCCACGTCATATTCCCCTATCATCTGGAAGAAGAACGTCTGAGCGAGCAAGGTTCGGGGCAAGCTATCGGCACCACGGGCCGGGGCATCGGTCCTTGCTATCAGGATAAAGTGGGGCGCGCGTACGGCGTGCGTTTGGGCGAGCTGCTTTACCCCGACCATTTCCGGACTCGTTTGCGCGCCATTGTTCCCCGGAAAAATCAGGTGTTGCGCGCCTTGGCCTCGGATGCACGCGTGTTCGATGCCGATACCTTGTGCGACGAATATCTCGCCCACGCCGAAAAGATGCGCCCGCACGTTGCCGACACCACCCGCCTTCTGCTGGAGTCGATCAAGAGCAGTAAAAGGGTGCTTTTCGAGGCCGCCCAGGGAAGTCTTCTGGACGTCGATCATGGCACTTATCCGTATGTGACCAGCTCGAACAGCACAACAGCGGGCGTGTGGAGCGGGTCCGGTGTGCCGGCCCGGAATCTCAATCGCATCGTGGGAGTCATTAAGGCTTATACCACTCGGGTGGGTCGAGGTCCGTTTCCGACGGAATTGAACGACGGCAAAGATGGCATCGGCGAGCGCATTCGCCAAACGGGCCGGGAATACGGTACGGTGACGGGCCGGCCCCGGCGCTGCGGATGGTTTGACACCGTGGCGGTCCGCTATAGCGCCGCCATTTCCGGGGCCGACGAGCTGGCAGTCATGCTCCTGGACGTTCTCAGCATCGCCAAAGAAATCTCGATTTGCACCGCTTACCAATGGCGAAATCAGCGGTTAGACGCTTTTCCGAGCGACGCTTTTATTTTGGAAGAATGCCGGCCGATTTATGAGACGCTGCCGGGCTGGGAAACGGACTTGACGCAGTGCCGGAGGCTGGCCGATCTTCCATCCAACGCTCGACGATACGTCGAGCGCCTGGGTCAATTGCTGAGTTTGCCTGTTTCGATCATTTCAGTCGGACCTGATCGGGAGCAAACCGTTTTGTGCTAAAGTGAACGGATGGGAACTGCGAGCGTTAAACCGGAGTCTAGAGTGGCGGCTGCAACTTCCAAGCACAAGACCGAATCTGGCAAGCGCGAAGCGCAGACGGCGGCTGATTTGTCCGCTCTGCCGCGGCACGTGGCCATCATTATGGACGGCAACGGTCGTTGGGCGCAGCAGCGCGGCCTGCCGCGCATCGAGGGCCATCGCCGGGGGGTTCAGAGCGTGCGGACCACGGTCGAGGAATGCTGTCGGTTGGGCCTTGAGCAATTGACGCTCTATTGCTTGAGCATCGAGAATTGGAAGCGTCCCCGGGCCGAGCTGGAATTCCTAATGACGCTTCTGCAAAAGTATTTGCTCGATGAGCGCGCGGAGATAATGGAGCAGAAGATTCGCTTCACGACCATTGGCCGGCGCGCCGGCTTGCCGACCGATATTTTGAACGAGATCGACGAGAACATTCGGGTCAGTCGCAAGAACACTGGCATGGTGTTGTGCCTGGCCATTAACTATGGCGGAAGAACGGAGTTGGTGGACGCCGCCCGCGGTTTGGCGGAACAGGCTCGATTGGGAAAATTGGACCCCGCGGCCATTGACGAGGAAGCTTTGAGCAATGCCCTCTACACCGCCGGAATGCGCGACCCCGATTTGCTAATCCGTACCGCGGGTGAAATGCGGGTCAGCAACTTTCTGCTTTGGCAAATCTCCTACGCCGAGTTGTGGGTGACCGAAAAATGTTGGCCGGACTTTGATGCCGATACCCTTCGTGAAGCCCTGCGCGATTACGCCGGGCGCGAACGTCGCTTCGGTGGACTCAAGTAGTCAGCAATCCGTAGTCGGCGGCAAAACAATGCGGGCTGCTGGGCTACTGACCACGGACTACGGACTACGGACTCATGACGAATGCTGAGGACTCGCCTCTGGATGGGAGCCGTTCTGATCGCCTTGACCGTGGGCGTCCTGGTTGTGGACCAATGGTTGGCGCCCTGGTATCCCTTCCTATTTGTGCTGGTGATGACCCTGGCTGGGTTGGCATGTTTCGAGCTCCGCGGCTTATTGGATTCGGTAAGTCGGCCTCCAAGTTGGCTTTGTTTAGCATCCGTCCTGGTCCTGGTGGCCTTGAACTGGGTTCGCCCCGTGGCCGAATGGCTTGGCCGCAGCCCCGATCCTTGGCCATGGATTGCGGGTCTATTAGCTGCGGCTTTGCTGGCAGCTTTTGTTTGGGAGATGTTGGTTTTTCAGAACCCTGGAGGCGCCGTTTACCGAATCGCCACGGCGCTCTGGATGGCAGGATATCTGGGGCTGTTGCCATGCTTCTTGATCCAACTTCGCTGGCGGGGCCCTTCAACATCCGGAGGAGATCTGGGCGCCGTGGCCTTGGCTTTGGCCGTTTTTGTGCCCAAGTGCGCTGACACGGGAGCTTATTTCACGGGCCGGTTGATCGGCAAGCACCCGATGGCTCCCGTTTTGAGCCCCAAGAAAACCTGGGAAGGCGCGGCCGGCGGAATGGCCGCCGCGGTGATGGCGGCTATCGGCATTAATCGGTTCGGTCCGATTTTGAACGGCATCGCGGCCGAAGTCGGCTTTGGCATAACGATGGGCTTGGCCGCCATGTTGGGTGACCTGGCCGAGTCATTGATCAAGCGCGATTGCGGGCGAAAGGATGCCTCGCAAGTGGTTCCGGGCTTCGGCGGGGTGCTGGATATTCTCGACTCGATCCTGTTCGCCGCCCCGGTCGCCTTTTGCTGGTTGGCGCCATGAGCGAAATGACCATAACCCTGAATAACCGAGACGAAGCCCTGCTGCTTTTCGGCAGCCGCGACCAGAACCTGCGAGCCATCCGGGACGTCTTGGGCGTGCGCCTGATCGCTCGGGGAGATGAGTTGCACATCGAAGGGGATGAGTTCAGCGTCAATCAAGCCGATCGAGTGTTTCAACAGCTGCGCGACCTGCTTCGCCATCAGGGCCGACTCTCGACCGAGGAAGTGCGCACGATTCTGGACGTGGTCCAACATGGCAGCGACCGGCAAAGCATTCAAAACTTAACTCCGATGGATGGCGGCCGGCACGTTCGTCCGCGCACCGACGGCCAAGCTCGCTACGTGCGCGCCATGCAGGAAAACGATCTGACGTTTAGCATCGGCCCGGCCGGAACCGGCAAGACATTTTTGGCCGTCGGCATGGCGGTGAATCTTTTGCGACAAGGACAAGTCAAACGGATTGTCCTGGTCCGCCCCGCCGTCGAAGCGGGAGAGCGGTTGGGATTCCTCCCTGGCGACATCGTGGCCAAGGTCAACCCATATCTGCGGCCGCTTTTCGACGCTCTCAATGACATGATGGACCCGGACCAGGTCAAACGTTACATGGAGAACGACATTATTGAAATCGTTCCGCTGGCTTATATGCGCGGCCGCACCCTCAACCAGGCTGTCATTATCTTGGACGAAGGCCAGAATACAACGATTCCGCAAATGAAGATGTTTTTGACGCGCATGGGCAATGGTTCGAAAATCATCGTGACGGGAGACATCACGCAAGTGGACTTGCCGCGGCAGATGCGCAGCGGCTTGATCGATGCCGTTCATCGCCTCCGCGATCTGGATCAAATCGCCATCATCCATCTCAACGAAGCCGACATTGTCCGACACCCGTTGGTCCAAAAAATCGTTCGAGCTTATGAAGAGGATAATGCTCGAAAAAAGTAGGAGGGAGGAGTGAGTGGTGAGTGGTCCGAAAAAATCTCTTACACTCACCAACCCATACTCACCCCTCACCAAAACCATGTTCGGTGCCCTCAGGAAGAATTCGCGCTTGGGTCAATGGAATGGCCGGCGGCGGTCATCGCGGGGCGATGAACCATTTGTCTTAAAGCTATTCCATCGCCCTGTCTTATTGCGACTGACTCCCGTTTTGCTTACCGCCTTGGCGATTACTTATCTGGCCTATCGGGGCGGGCCGCCTTTGCCCTATCGGGTCGGCGCCATCTATCCGCGCGACTTGCGAGTTCGGGTCTATTTCGAGCTCATCAATCAGACGCAGACGGAGCGAGCCCGCGATGAGGCCGTGCAACGTCTCCCGGAGCGACAAAGCGAAGATCCGGTAGTCCGCGAGGAGACGCGTCGCGCCGTTTCGCCCGTGGTGGAAAAATATCCGCAAGGGATGTTGTTGGTGCCGCGCGGACAGCCAATCAGCGAACGTCAATTCGCCGTGCTCGAGGAGGAACATAAGGCCTATCTCCATAGCCTGACTTCGCGGGACCAAGCCCATCGGGGCCTGGCCTTGCTCTTGGTAATGAGCCTGCTGACGATCCTGGTCACCACTTACCTGGCCCGTTTTCAACCGGCTCTAGCCCGAAGTCTGCCCAAAATCGCTTTGGTCTGTTTGCTGGTGATTGCCACGCTCGCGCTGGGTCTGCTTGTCAGCAAGCCCCCGTGGTTCGCCATGCTTATTCCTTTAACGGTGACGGTCATGATTTTGACCATCGCTTATAATCCGCAATTCGCCTTGCTGATGGCCTATAGCCTGTCCTTGGCGATGACGGTGGCCCTGGATGCGGACCTTTCCCAATTGCTGGTGCAAATGGGAGGCTTGGCCACGGCGGTGCTGTTGCTGCAACAAGTGCGCACGCGCACGCGTTTGGTCAAGGTAGCAGCGGCCGCGGGCTTAGCCTTTCTAGCGATGTCCGTGGCGACGGGGCTTCTCTCGCAACAGACGTGGAGCTACATCCTAGCCGATGGTGGCCGGAATTTTGCCTGGGCTGCCACCGCCGGCTTCCTCCTTAGCGGCAGTCTTCCTCTCGTGGAGCGCTGTTTCGGCATTATCACGGAAGCCAGCTTGTTGGAGCTGGCCGACGGCAGCCATCCTCTCCTGCAGGAGCTGGTCCGGCGCGCGCCCGGCACTTATACGCATAGCATGACGGTCGCGACGCTGGCGGAGGCCGCTGCCGAAGCCATCGGCGCCGATTCTCTCTTGGCTCGCGTCGGCAGCTATTTCCACGATGTGGGCAAGATGCTCAAGCCGCATTATTTCATCGAAAATCAAAGCGGGGAGAACCGCCATGAATCGCTAGAGCCGGCCCTGAGCACGTTGATCATCATCGGCCATGTCAAGGACGGGCTGGCGTTAGCGCAGCAATACAACCTGCCGCAACCGGTCGTGCATTTCATTCAGCAACATCACGGAACCACGCTGGTGGAATACTTCTATCGCGAGGCTATCCGATTGCAAGAAGATGGAGGCGAAGGAACCGCGGAATTAGAAACGTCGTTCCGTTATCCGGGTCCCAAACCGCAAACCAAGGAAATCGCCGCCGTGATGCTGGCCGATGCCGTCGAAAGCGCCAGCCGGGCTCTCAGCGATCCGACGCCGGCCAGCCTGGCCAAGCTGGTTCACGAACTCGTGCTCAAGCGTCTTCTGGACGGCCAATTCGAGGAATGCGGTCTGACCTTCACCGAGCTGCACCGGACCGAGGAAAGCTTGAGCAAAAGCTTGATCGCCCTGTATCACGCGCGCATCAAATACCCGGAGCTGAAGAATCGGGCCTCCTAAGGAAATTATCGGTCTTAGCCAACCTAGCGAGAGACCTACTCCTTTCCCGCGCCCAGCCGACTCACTTCATCCTCGCCCGGCAAACCGAAAGAGTAGAGGATGCCCGTGTATTTTTTCGGAAGAAAAGCCTCGTAATCCTGCGGGTTAAAGAGCGTGTTGCCGGTGCCGACATAGACTCGGCCGCGGGACACGGACGGCCCCGACCAGACGGGCCCGAGGTCCAACTCCTTCAGCACCGTTCCGGTGGTTGCGTCCAAGGCGACTAGCTTCCCGCTGGCCACGGTCGTGAAGTAGAGGACGTCGTTGGCCACTGCGATTCCCGAGGCGACCGGGTCGCCGACATCGGTGTACACGGGCTTGGGCGGCGGACCGCCGAGCGAAGCAACCTTGGGACGCTCGTGCCGCCAGGGTTCGGTGCGCGTGTCCAGGCTGAGGGCTACTACACGGCCCGCCGTCGGAGGAACACCGCTCTCCGAGCTTTTCTCTTGAGTTCCCAACCGAAGACAGTCGATGCCGTTGGTGAAAATCATCCGGCCATCGGTCGCGCAGCCCGTCTGCAGCCCGCCCATGATGCCGGGAAGAGCGATCATTCGCTTATCCGGCTCGGGGGAAAGCGGATATTTGGGCGGGCCGGCGAACACCGGCGTGTGAGCCAGCATGCGGCCATCCTCAGCGCCTAGGACGTAGAAGCCGCCATTCTTGCACCCGGCGCCGACCACTTTCGTGGGCTTACCAGCAACCGAAATCGTGTAGATCTTCGGGGTGTCGCCGATCGATTGATCCTTGTAACGCCCCTCCCGCGCGTTGTAGCCGCGCATGCCCATCGTCCAGATATCCCCGGAGTTGATCTGCGTGACCCAGCGCTCTTTGCCGTCACGAACGTTCAACGCAATGACCGCACACGACTCGCGCGTGTACGATCGCGGATCCTCAGCCGTGGGTCGGCGCGGGGAATTGTTGGTATCGGTGCCAAAGAAAATCGTGCCGGTCTCCGCGTCGAACGAAGGCGTGCTCCACACAGTGCTTGTCGAAGGACCGTAATAAAAGGTGTGGTCCCCCCAGCTATCCTTGATGGTGATGGGAGGATCGAGGCGCTCCGGTTTCGGCCCGACGTCATACTTCCACAAGATCCGGCCGGTCTTCGGCTCCAAAGCCATGACGAAACCGCGGCCATCGCATCCCCGATAGCCGGGGAAAGCGGCCACCACCTGCTCGATCGCGCCGCCCCCGACGATCAGCTTGCCGTCCGCGAGGATCGGCGAGGCGAAGAAGCAGTTCAGCATGTGAGCGCCAGGGAAGGGCGCGATCCGGCTGTTCAGCTTCCAGCGCTCCGCTCCGGTCGCGCGATCCAACGCGTACACCCAGCCGCCGATGTCGCAGAAGAAGACCGTGTCGTCGGTCACCAAGGCTGATGCGAAGATACCGTCGGGGGAGGTCTGAAACCGGATCCTCATGGCGGCATCATCGGCTGGCGCAGGATCGGGTGACGCGCCCTGAGTCTTGGAAGGGCGTGCTTGCTTCACCACGCCCTTCGCAGATCCAGGTCGCTTCACTCGGCGGTAGGACCAGCGGACCTTGCCATCGGGAGTCAGCTTGTAGAAAGTCGGGTCGGTGGCCGTGCCGAAGTAGACATAGCCGTCGACGATGATGGGCGTGGCATGAATGACGCCAACCAGCTCCTCCGAGCCTTTGACAGGGAAGCGCCACTTCTCCTCGAGCCCCCCGACGTTGGTTTTGCTGATGGCCTTCTCGTACGGGTTGTGACGCCTGCCGAGGACATCGTGATTGTACATGGGCCAATCCAAGCCATCGGCCTGAACGAAAGCGGCAGGCATGACAGTGAACAAGACAACGGTCAGCATCATCCGACGAACGGAATTCAGCATTGCGGATTCCTCTTGAGGAGACTCCAGGGTACTTCGCTTTGTTGACGACCGGATTTTGGTTGGCGCCCGCCTTTCATGTCCGCCCAAGCGTCACTTGGCCATTTCGTCCGCCAGTTGATCGTAAAGCTGAAGATAGCGTTCCAGGAGGGTTCGCCTCATCGAACCTTCCGGAAGCCCGCTCAGCCGGTCTTCGATCTCCTCAAGCTCTCTTACCCGTTGGCGAACTTCGAGTGTTTTCTCCATGCCGATGAGGGAGCGGATTTGCTGGCAGGCCTCGCACTGACAGACCCACTTCCAGCCGGCTTCCATGTCGCGCCTCATGTGAGCATTGGCCGTTGCTTTGAACAGACTCATTTGAGTTGACATCGTGGCTCCTTGGTACACCGGCCAAATGCCGGGGGAGTATCTGCTGGTATATCTAGCCACCCGGGTTTTAATCCTCCAGGACACAATAGGCATATCTTTTCGCCACAAAATACACAAAATACACAAAATTCATTTTTCGTCTTGTTTTTGAGCGTTTTTGAGCGAGACGGGGTTATCCACAAAATTCCACAAAATTCCACAAAATTCGGTCGGATGGGTTTCGGTTTAGTTCTTAGTTCTTAGTTCTTGGTCCTTCGTTCTTAGTCCGTAGTCAGGTCAGGGCGAATGGGTCCGAGGTCATCAAGCCGAATGGTACCTGTTGGGAGTGTCCCGACCAAGCAAGGCCGGAGAATCGAGACCGAAATCCGAAATCGCAATCCGAAACTTGAAGTTTAGGGGACAGAAGTCCTTCGTTTTCCATTGTGACATAAGGACTTGCGCTCATCCGAGGTGACTCGATAAGGATCAGGGAGTGGAGAAAAAACTTGGACTTACAATCGATTTCGACGGCCAGAGGTAGGACGACTGACCCCAAGACTTGCAGCTGGCGGTCAAATTGTCCGGCGTCACGAGGCCCCGCGGCACCGCCGCAAGAAGCGTGAAAAGCAGTTATGAAAAAGACTCCCGACCCCTTTCTTCAACCCAATTGCTGGTGGCCGAGGACGTATTCGTGCATCACTTCGGCAACCGCACGTTTCGCGCGTTGGGAATCGATACCCGCGAGCAGCTCGTCAGCAATTTCGAGCGCTTCAAGAACAAGTGTGGCAGGGAACGCGCCGCCGGCTACCGGCTGGTTGGGGCGGAAGACAACTAGCCACGGATCACCTAGTGCGGCCGAGCCGCAACCACAGGCCAGATACAGAAGATCACGAAACCACGAAAGGGTGAAAACGGGAAGTAACAGGAGTGGCTCGAACTTTTCGATTTTTCGTATTTCGGGCTTTCGTGTTCCTCTTATTCTTCGCGGCCCGCGAAGAAATTTGAACGATAGTAGTACGGACTCCACGGATGGAGACTATTCGCGAGATTCGTGTCATTCGTAGTCCACAAAAAATCGACTACGTAATCTCCATGCTTGGCACGTCCGACGCCCTTGAACACGCGCGGAGGCTGCACCAGGCGGGCAAGCTGGCCGAGGCGGAGCGGGGCTGCCGACAGATACTAGAAGACGATTGAAGATCGGAAGTCAAAGATCAGAAGTCCAGTTGGAGATGTTTTGTCAGATTCAGCGGACTCTTGTCTACGCCTGAGTGGCCAAGGAGTCCGGACCGAGCGGGCTGCGGATGGGCAGGCGAAGAGTGAATCGGCTGCCTTTGCCGGGCTGGCTCTGAGCCAAGATGTCGCCGCCGTGCTCGCGAAGGATTTTTCGGCTGACCGCCAGGCCGAGCCCCGTCCCCTTCGATCCTTTGGTGCTGATAAACGGCTTGAAGATGTCGGCTAGCTTGTGAGGTGGAATGCCCACGCCGTTGTCCAAGACCTGAATGCGCACCCAGCCCTCTTCCGTATCGCGCAGGCTTTGCACCACCACTTTCGGATCATCGCGGGTCTCCACGGCGTCGAGAGCGTTGCTGATCACGTTGAGCAACGCCCGATGGATTCCTTCCGGGTCGGCGTCGACCGGGGGCAGGCCGTCGTCCAGATGGCTCTCCCAGTTCACTTTCATCTCCTTGATCCGCCCGTCCAGCAACTCGACCACGTCGCGGATGATTTGGTTCAAGCTCGTTTCTTGAATGGAAGGCTCGCGTTCTTTGGAAAAGCTGAGCATGTCCATGACCAGATCGTAAATCTTGCCCTGGTTTTTCTCGACGATTTTCCAGCCTTGGAGAAGCATGGGCTCGTCTTTGTCGGCCAGGCCCATTTTCAAGATTTCGCCGCCGCTTTTGAGTCCCTGGAGAATGTTCTTGATGTGGTGACTCAGGCCGGCGATGGTCTGGCCGATGGCGGCCAGGCGCTCGGCCTGGACCATGGCCTGGTGGTAGCGGGTTTCCTCGATGGCCATGGCGGCCTGGTGGGCAATGGCGATGGCGAGGGCCAGATGATCCTCCGTGAGTTTGCCGGCGGGATTCTGGCTGGCGATGATTTCGCGGGGACTGCTTTGCGTGTCGAGATAAAGCACGCCGAGGGTTTCGTGCCGGCCTTTCATGGGGACGCAGATGGCCTCATGGATGCCGAAGCGCACAATGCTTTGCCCGGGATTGAAGCGCTCGTCGCGGCTGGCGTCGGATACCAGGATGCCCTGCTTCTCCCGAAGGACATACTCGATAATGGTGCGGCTCAGGGCGATCTTCTCTTGCGTGTTAGCGCCCTCGCGCCAGCGCACGGCTTTCGGCTCGAACTGGCCCGTGTCCCGATCGCAAAGCACGATGCAACCCCGATCCGCCTCGATGGAGCGGAAGATCAGCTCCATGATCCGCTCGAGAAGCTGGTCCAGGTCGAGAATGTGGCTGACGGCTTGGATGGTCTCATACATGATGCTCAGGTTGGCCAGAGCGTTTTTGAGCCAGGGAGTGCCGGCCTGGTCCGGTTGGGCGAGGATGCGGCTGCCCTCGGCTTCACCAATCGTTTTGATGATGGCCGACGACAACTCGTCGTCCTGGCGAGCGATCATGCGAATCTGGTCGGCCAGGTCCGGGGCGGGCCGGTCGCTGGTCCGGCCCGTGGTGTAAACGAGGATGCTTTGGCCGATCAGGATGTGATCGCCCGAGCGCAGAACGGTCTCTTGGACTTTCTCGTTGTTGACAAACGTGCCGTTGGCACTGCCGATATCGACGAGCTTGTAGTCGCCGTTTTCCTGACGGAACTCGGCGTGCCGCCGGGAAACTTCGGTGTCGTGAAGGCGGACTTGATTGGTGCTGTCTCGCCCGACCGTGAGCACCGGCTCGGTCAAGTCGACCTGCTTGCCTTCATCAGCGCCTTTGATCACGATCAAGCGCGGCACGAAACACCTCGGTTAGTTGCTGAATTCTTAGCCACTGATGAAACACGGACGGAACACGGAAAAGGGAAAGAAAAAGACATTTGCAATTCTTTTCCGTGTTGAATCGGTGTTTCATCCGTGGCTAATTTTATCGCTGCGTCTACGGTAACGGCATGACTAGCCGGGTGTCAATATGTTGGCCAGCTCGCGGAGATCGAGGTTGCCGCCGGAAAGAACGCCAACAACCTTTTTGCCGGCCAGCTGGGAGCGCATCTGCAAAGCGGCGGCCAGGGGAGCAGCACCGGCGCCTTCGGCCAAATTGTGGGTGACACGCAACAGGAGACGGATCGCTTCGCGCAAGGCGTCATCGTTGACGGTTACCATGTCGTGAACGAGTCGGCGCATCATCGCCAGGGTCATGTCGGCGGGAACGCGCGTGGCCATGCCTTCGGCGAAAGTTCGCGGCGTATCGGTTTCGACGGGCCGACCCGCACGCCAGGACAGCGTCACGGCCGGCGCCAGCTCCGATTGCACGCCGATCACGCGAGTCTGAGACCGGCGCTCGGCGGCCACGAGTCCCGTCCCGCAGATGCCGCTGCCTAAGCCCACGGGCACGAGAATCACGTCCGGATCGGGCAGCTCGTCGAAGATCTCCAGGGCATAGGTTCCGACGCCGGCGATCAAGTCCGGCTCATTGGCGGAGTGAACGTAGCGCAACTCCTCGCGCTGTCGAATGGTTTCGCAGTGTTCCCGCGCCTCATCGTAATCCCGGCCGTGCTCGATCAGTTCGGCGCCGAGCGCCCGCATGGCCGCCACTTTGTCCGGATTACTCCGAGCGGGAACGACCAGTCGGCAGGGAACGCCGAAAAGCCGGCAGGCATAGGCCAGCGATTGCCCGTGGTTCCCGGTCGTGCACGCGATGATCCCTCGGCGTTTTTCTTCCTGGTGCAGTCGCGAAATCAGGTAAATGCCGCCCCGGACTTTAAAGGCGGTCGTCGGAGTATGATTTTCGTGCTTGAGAAAAAAGCGGCAGCCTAACGTCTGGGAAAGGGCCGCCCATTCGTAGAGGGGCGTGGGCTTGAGATACCGATGCACGATCGGCTCGGCGGCCAGCACATCGGCGTAGGTGGGTGGCTTCATTGGTAGTGGCTAGTGGTCAGTGATCAGTGGCCGGTGTTCAGTGATCGGTAATCAGTGAAGAGATGGCCCGGACTGACCACTGAAGCCTGATCACTGATGACTGATCACTGATGACTGCGTATCATAGTAGCAGATGGACACGCAGGACCCAAGCAGTGCGACGGGGCAAGGGAGTTCGGCGGCTTTGACGCCGGACCTGGTCTTTCGCGATTATGCGCCGCGCGTCTACAACCTGGCCCGGCGCATGCTGGGCAACGACGCCGACGCCGAGGATGTGACCCAGGATGTCCTCTTGCAAGTGGTGCGGAAGCTGGACACCTTCCGGGGAGAATCGGCCTTTCCGACTTGGCTGCACCGGGTTACGGTCAACGCCGCCTTGGCGAACCGGCGCAAGCGAGCGACGCGTGAACAGCATGTGGTCCACGATCCCCTGGAGCATTTCCTGGAAAATGGACACCCGCATCATGCGCCCTGGTCCGTACGCCCGGAGCAAGCGGCGCTCGACCGGGAGACTCATCAATTGATCGAGGACGCCATCGCTCAGATGCCGGAAATCTATCGCGACGTCTATGTTCTGGCGGACGTGGAAGGGCTTCCAAACAACGAAATTGGCGAGATGCTGGGCCTGAGTGTGCCGGCGGTCAAAAGCCGATTGCACCGAGCCCGCCTGCTGATGCGCGACGCTCTGGCGCCGCACTTCGAAGAGGTTGCATGATGAAAAACCCGAAATTCAAAACCTGGGCCACGGATGAAACACGGACAGAACACGGAAAGAAATCAGTGTTTCATCCGTGTTCAATCCGTGGCCAGGATTTCTTTTGGAGGTTTGCTGTCTGATGACTTGCCGTGAGTTGGTGGAGCTGTTGATTGATTTTGTCTCGGACGAGCTTCCGGCGGAGCACCGTCAGCGGATCGAGCAGCATCTGCGCCGCTGCCCTCCCTGCGAAGCTTACCTGGCGAGTTATCAAATGACGATCCGTCTGACCCGCCAGCTGCCGTGCCAGCCCATTCCGCCGGAGTTGGAAGGACGCCTTCGGGCCTGTCTGCAAGAATTGCGCAAAGACCAATCTTCCTCCGCGGACTAGGGAAATCGTCTAAGCCGCAAGCGATGGCTGGTCGGTTTTCTTAGAGCAATGGCTGCTCGGTCTTCTTTGAACCTGCCCGCCGAGTCTCCCCTACCGCGAAGCGGTTGCACATCAAAGCCGGGCGGTCGCGCTTCGCGCACCCACGGAAATTGGAAAATCAAGAATTCCGTACCCTGAAAGGGTTCCATAACGGTCCTCCGGCTCGACGCGGATTTGTCACGGTTGCCGCGGAAGAGTCCGAGTATCTTGCTCTCCACCCGGATCTTCTCCCCGAGGAAAGTCGATGAACCTCGATCAGGTTCCGGCCGGGTCGCAAGTCTTCGTCGATTCCAGCGTTCATGGACCAAATCTCCAGTTGGACCGATACTCGAAACGCGCTAGAATTCCTTTGAGTTCCTTAGGAATGCAGCCGCCGGCTAAAACTTTGTTTGTGGCGAAAACATGGACTTACAGAAACATTGGTGGCTTGTTGCGCTCGTGAGTGCGCTAGGTGCTGTCGCGCTCCTTCTTGTGGCGTCCTTCTTACGAACTCCCTTCGCGGTTGGCTTACTTGTTCTCGGCGTCGCCGTTTTTCTCATAGTTTTATATTTCAATCCTTCAGGTCGCTACTTAAAACTGGCCTCATGCCTAGCGACGAGCTGGCTTTCGATCCGCAAGGGACCATATCTTCTTGTTTCTTCATGGGAGGAGGATTCTGTTGGCCGTTTGCTGGTTTCTCAACAAATCGGCAGCTGGTTCGACATAACTCTTGGTTGTGTTATTTCGCTCTTGCTCATTCTCGATTTTATTTCTAACGAGCCAGAAGGGGTACTTAGGGGACTACTGCGACGGGTTACCATTTCTCTCGGAAGCCGGATGCAACAAGTCACGGGGGGATCGCCCCAACAAGCCCATGTCGGCGATATCCATGGAGATCACGTCCAGATTATCATTGATCAAAAGCAAGGTATTTCGGCCACGGAAATGCATGAGATCGTTCGTGCCAGCGCGCCAAATGCCAATACCGAGATAGACTTGGCCGCAGAACGCTTGAAATCTGGGGAGTCCCAGGTCGCGTTGCACTTGCTTTCGGATCTTCGTAAACGCCGCTGGGATCAACTGTCGGACCGCGAGCGTTTTCGACTCCTTGCGAATCTGGGACACATACACGAAAAAAAGGGAGATCTGAACGAAGCAGCACGCGAGTATTTGGAGGCACGGACTTATCAAAAAGACGAAGAGCAAGCCCGTTCGCTTGAAGCGGTTGCGCATTTCATGCTTGGCGATAATGCGAAAGCTCACCGGCTGAGTCTGGCAATTCTTGCTGACCATCCGCACTCGTTACTTGCTAATGCTGTAAGGATCCGGACGGAACCGGAGTCAGTTGGCCTGTCCGAAATTGAGAGAACAATCCCCATCACAGTTAAGAAAACCCCGGAAGTTCTTAACGCCATGGGGTGGCGCGCTGCTGCCACGGGTAATTTTGAAGCCGCTGAGCAATTAGCGCGAGAAGCCTTGGAGTTGAAACCGGACATCCCAGAGCTAAAAGAACAACTCGGTTGCTTTATCATGATGAAGGAGGCCCGCGATGCAGACAATGAGTTGGATAGAGTATGGACCCAGCAACTCCTTCACTACCTTCTCGAAGTCAAGAAAATTCCTGCTGATCTCTTCAATGAATTCACCGTTTTCCTAGTCGCTGCGAATTACTCTTTCACCAGGCTTGTACCTGGATCATTTCTTCTTGCAGCGCATAAGGCCTCGTGGGAACCTGAAATTTTTCCCTTTAACATGGTTATTAGTTGGTTCGGCAAACCGGAAATTCTGGACAGTGGTCTCTGCGGCACACTTGCAGGGGCTTTGCTTCAAGTTTGGCGAAATGCTCCACTCTCACATCAAAAAGAAGCCGTCACTGTGGCACTTTTCAACGCCGTACTCAGTCGTCCCGATGGCGTGAACCTGCTCGCCATCTTGCATCGTAGCGCAGATTCCATTTTCGGCGTCGACGTTCTGGCTACGCAAGGATGCAAGAATATCATCGAGCGCTTACTTCGATTGCGCCAGGGACGGATCATACTTCCGGGCTAAGGGTAGTTCTTGCGGGGCAAACGGGGACATTCTTAATTGTGCTTGGCCACTTGGCGACACTCTCTTACTGGCGGGCGGAGTGGGTGCAGGTACGCGCTAGAGACCGGCTTGACTCCCGCGTTCTTTTGGCCCTCTGCCAATGGCCGCGCTTGGCGGGAAGGGAGGATGCATACCGCGCGCGTGTGTATAACTCGCAGGCGCAATGCAATCATTTTGCCAAAATCGTTGCCCGCGAGCAGACCCCCTCCGCCAATGGCATGCGGAGGGGGGATTTCGTGCCTGACATCCGCGCTTTTTGGGCCGTCCGCCATTCAGTACCTTGGCGGAGGGAGAAGGTGCCTGGGTGGGAATCCGTTGCAAAGCCCATGGATGCAACACCGACCGAACACCGAAAACAACCAAGGGAATTCTTATCCGTGTTTCTTCCGCGTTCCATCCGTGGCTACTCGCTGGCTCCCCAGGACGATTTGGCGGCCTTTTATCCAAGGATGTCATAAATCGGTTGGCCGCCGTTGGCGATGGGATGTGGCCGGCCGCCGTGGTCGAGAATCGGCAAATCCGGATCGATTCCCAGACACTGATAGATCGTGGCACAGATGTCCGCCGTGCTGACCGGTTTGTCTTTCACGAATGCCGCCTGAGCATCGGAAGCCCCATAGACCGTGCCGCCCCGAATGCCGGCCCCCGCGAAAAACATCGAATAACAATAAGTCCAGTGGTCGCGACCGGCATTGCCGTTGATCTTGGGAGTACGGCCCATCTCGCTCATGACCACGACCAACGTTTCATCGAGCAATCCCCGCTGATCCAGGTCATCCAAGAGAGCCGTGTACGTCTGATCGAAGTGGGGCAACTTATTTTCGCGGAGGATAGCAAAATTGCGCGTGTGCGTGTCCCAGGCGTCGTAATCGATCTGAACGCGGTCCCAAAATAAATCCCACGTCACGTTCACGAAACGGACACCGGCCTCCACAAGCCGGCGAGCGATCAGCGTGCTGTGGCCAAATAAGGTTCGGCCATAGCGCTCCAGCAATCGGGGATCTTCCGATTTCAAGTCGAAGGCCGCTCGCATCCGTGCAGAGGTCAGCAAGCTGAAGGCGCGCTGCTGAATGCGGTCAAAGCTGCTGAGCGCTCCTTGGGACTCCGCGCGGCGGAGCTGATCGTCGACTTGTTGCACCAGTGTTCGACGCATGTTGAGCCGGTCGATCGTGAAGTCGCCGGTCAGCACGCTGTTGGGGAGAAAAGGCTCACCTCGAACAACTCGCGGCTGGCCGGGAGATGTTGGCGGCGCTTCTTTATCTCCGTAAGGAGCGCATTCGGTGATCAACGGATCGAAACGCTTTCCCAAGAAGCCCGCATAGGGGCCGGCGCGGCGGAACACCTGTCCCCAACCCAGCCAACAGGGCAGGTACACATAGGCCGGGAAATCGCCTTGCCCTCGGTTGAGATATTCGCAGACCGATCCCATGCTGGGCGGATCGGTATCGCGCGGATGCTGATCTGGCGGCGGCACTTCGTAACCGGTGTAACTGGGCAGACAATTATGACAGCCGGCCTTATGGTTGAGCGACCGCACGATGGCCACCTTGTGCATCCACTGGGCCATGCGTGGAAGGTGCTCGCAAATCTGGATGCCTGAGACGTTGGTCGGAATGGGTTTGAATTCGCCGCGAATCTCGGCCGGGGCGCTCGGCTTCATATCGACCATGTCCTGCGTGGCCGCCCCACCCAGAAGATAGAGCAAGATGACGTTCTTCGCCTTGCCGGGCCGCTCGTGCGATTTGCGGCTCTCTTCAGCCTTTAGCAAGGTCGGAAGGTTGAATCCTTCGAGAAGCGCCAGGGCGCCGGCTTGAAGGGTCTGGCGGCGCGTCAGCCCATCGCAGCACCGCCGCGGACTGCCTAGCATGGTGATCATTGGACTCTGCCCCCGATTCATAGAGTCCGTGACAAACTGCGCAGAAGTCTAGACAATTCCGGCCTGAGAAGCAAATGGAATGATCAGAATTCGGTATGCACCCGCAGCGTGTAGATGGACACCGGTCCGCGATCGCGATTATAGGCGGGATGATTGACTTCCTGAAAGTCAAAGGTCACGAAAATGCCTTTGATCACCTGATAGTTGTAGAAGAAATCCAGAATCTCTTCAGGGCCATACCTTAGTTGGCCGTCGCCGATGATATAGTCCAGCCCGCCGGCGCCCAAATAGTTGCGGTGATCGCCGGATAGGCCATTGATGCAGCCGGCCAGCCCGATTGCGTCGTTGGGCCGGCACCAACGAGTGCCCTTGAGGAGCATCCCGATTTCCGCCAGCCGGTCGATCGCCGTGAAGGCCCAGGTCTCCGTGTGCCCATCGTCCCAGCCAAGCCGGGCGAATAGGCCCAGGTTTTTGGTCAGCTCCTGTTCCCAGCCCAGCCCGAAACCATATTTGAACCGATAGGCGGCCGTTAACGTCACATCCGGGTTGACGGGCATTTGCTCCAAAGCCTCGCGGTAATCGCCCATGTGCGCGCGATTCAAATAGGCAAGCATTCGCAACTTGCCGGGATGCTCATCAAGGCTGTACCGGCCCTCCCACTCCAGCACCTGACCATTGGCTTTCAAAAATTTCGGATCAAGAGGAGCGGCGTTGGCGAACAACGGCTCGGCGAAGATGCCATAGCGCAACGCCCAGTATTTCTGGTTGAAATCGATGCTGATCCCGTACGTGTAGCCGCGGACGTTGGCAGGATAGTCCCAAGCACCGTTGTACATGATGGACCAGGGGAGGAATTGCGTGCGCGGGTCGTGGCTGTAGCGATTGTCGTCCACGAGGTCGGTAGCGGAAAACTTGCCCACTGATAGGGTGATACGATCGACGTCCCGAGTGCCGGCAATTTGATTGGCCTCGTCTTCGACCTTTTCTTGTTCGCCGCCGAAACCCCATGTCTGCCGCAGGAATAGCCGAGCAAAATAGGGCGTCGGTTCGACTTCCCCCACGCGCGTGATTTCGCCGTTGGGAAAACCGGCGATCCCTTCGACCCCGCTGAGACCCTGGCCGCCGGCCAATTCCGGATTAAAGACCAATTCCCCGGACCAGCTGTCGGACTCCCAGAGCCGGGCGTCCAGGAAGAGTGTTCCAGTCACGGACGTCGCCGTCCGCTCCACGGGCAGCAAGCTGCGCGGGCCAATGTACGGGGACGGAAATGCATCGTGCAACTGCGTCACCATCGTGGCCTGAGCATGGGCGCTGAACCAGGATTGCTTCTCTTCCTCCTTCTTTTCCTCTTCCTTCTTCTCGCCCTCCTTGGAGTCTTTCTTTTCCTCCGATTGATTTGTTTGGCTCCCGTCTTTTTTCTCTTCCTTTTCTTCTTGTTCTTTCTTAGGAGTTGCTTCCGAACCCTCGCCTGGCTTCTGGTCTTTCATCGGGCTCTTGTTTTCCTTTTTCTCATCGGCCGATTCTTCGTTTTCTTTCTGATCTTGCGTTTCCCAACCATGCGTCCGGAGACAATGTAGGTATGCACACACGGCTTGCGGCAAGGTACGAGGCTTGTTGGATTTTTCAGGCGGTGGAGCCTGTTCGGTTTTTGGTTGATCGGTGCTTGTCTCCGAATTTGCTGTTGTCGAAGCAGCACACGGACACGAATCGGAATCTGATCGGACAAAGGGTCCGGAAACGCAGCCGGAAAGGAGGAGCGCCCCAGCGACAGGCAAAAGCCAGCCGCTGGCCGCCGAAGAAAAGGCTCCAAAAACGCGCAGAACCCCCATGTGCCCTAAGTCTCCGTCCGCCGATACCGAAATTGGTTGATGATGTAATGCGGACTCATAGGTATTCCGGGATGGAAGGTCAAGCCAACCCCAGCCCAGGAGTTAGCCTGAGAAGAATTGCTTTCCCATCACATTCGAGGTCGCATTTTCTACTTCCTGAGCTTCCCGGAGTGCGATGTGAAGTGGACGGTGGCAAAACTAATAAGATCGTTGAGTTTGCCCGGCCCCTTATCAGCTTCACAGACGATAAGCAGGGCACTTTCCCGCTCGCCATGATAGAATACCTTGAATACCTGGATCTATTGGGCTGCCAAGAACACGGACACTTCCTTGAACCAGCAATCGACACCGTTGGTAAAGCCGGGTTGGACGGGTTTCCTCAGAAACCAGCTTCCCACATTCTTGACGCTCGGCCTGCTCGGTGGTCTGGCTTTGTGGGGAACTCTGAACGACTGGAAGCTTCCCTGGTCGTCCAAGGAATCCGCCGTTTCAGATGATCCTTTGTCCGAAGTCAGGGTCGTCAACGACTCGACCGATTCTGGAGAAAACGGCAGGCGGATCGAATTCCCTTCGGCGGAGGCGGTTGCCAAGGCCGGCATCCGGGTGGAGCCCGTCCAGGTACGGCGGATGGTCCGCTACATCACGGCCAGCGGCATGGTGGACTACGATCCTGCTCGGTACGCCCGCTTAACGTCGCGGGCCAGTGGATCGGTCTGGCGTGTCGAAAAGGAAATCGGCGACGTGGTTCATAAGGGAGATGCGCTCGCAATCATCGATTCCAACGAGGTGGGCCAGGCCAAGGGGGATTTGATGCAAAGCCTGACGCAAGTCGACCTGCGCCGCCAGACGGTGGAGCGGCTGGAGGCGGCCAACAAACGCGGCGCCGTTTCCGACCAGTCCCTGCGCGAGGCCCAGGCGGCCTTGAGCGAGGCCCGCATTCGCCTGAGCAACGATCACCAGCGGCTCCTCAACTTTGGCTTACCTGTTCGACTCGACGACCTGGCCAAGGTGCCTCACGACCAGCTCGCCAGACAATTGAGGCTCTTAGGATTACCGGAGAACATTCAGAAGCAACTCGACACCGAGACGCTTACCGCCAACCTCCTGCCGCTCAAGGCGCCTTTTGACGGCGTGGTGGTGCAACGGACGGCCGCGTCGGGCGAGATCATCGAAAAGAACCAACCCAAGATCATGTTCGTCCTGGCCGACGTTCGTCACCTACACGTCGACCTCGATGTTAATCCGGAAGACATGGGATTGATGCGCACAGGCCTGGAGGTCAGCTTCACGCCGACCTATGCCTTGCAGAAATCTGAAATCCGAAATCCGAAACCCGAAAAAAGCACCTCTCTCCCGCCTGCGAATTCCGAGTTGGCGATGTCGGATTCCGCAAGCGTCATTGCCAAGGTGAGCCATATCAGCCCGGAAGTGGACGAGAAGACTCGGCGCGTCAAGGTTCATGCGGAATTCGACAACTCCGAGGGCCGGCTCCGCCCCAACGATTTCGGCATGGGACGCATCTTCATACGCGAGGAGCCGAAAGCCTTGATCGTTCCCAGCGAAGCGGTGCAATCGGACGGCAGTAGCAGCGTGGTCTTTGTCCGAACATCGGACAAGAGCTTCGCCGTCCGGCCCGTTCACACCGGCCTTCGGGATGGCAGCGTCGTCGAGGTCCGTGGCGTGCAGGCAGGCGAGGAAGTTGTCACCACGGGCAGCTTTGCCCTGCTTTCCGAGCTGCTCAAGGAGCGGATCGCAGGCGGCGACTGAGAGACAGTCAGTAGTCAGTAGTCCGTAGTCAGTTGCAGAAAAATCTCAGAGCCGGAAGCGTTAGCGCCCGGTCTGAACCACCGGGCCAGCGGGCCACCGGGGGCTAACGCTTCCGGCTCTGACCATTCCCGCGGACCCTGCGATTGACGATTGCTGAGGACTAAATGCTAACCGCAATCATCGACTGGTCGCTGCGCAATCGCTTCATTGTCATCGTGGCGGCCCTGGGCTTCGTGGTCCTGGGCTGCGCTTCGTGGTGGCAACTCAACATCGACGCTTTCCCCGACACTACCCCGGTTCAGGTGCAGATCAACGCGGTCGCGCCCGGCCTGGGGCCGCTGGATGTTGAAAGCCAGATCACTTTCCCGGTCGAACAAGCCATCGGCGGATTACCCGGCTTGCAGCAGGTGCGCTCCGTCTCGAAGTTTGGCTTGTCCCAGGTGGTCGTAACGTTCGTGGATGGCACCGATATTTACTTTGCGCGGCAATTGCTCACGCAACGATTGAGCACGGCGGAGCTGCCCGAAGGGATGCCTCGGCCCACGCTGGGCCCGGTCGCCACCGGTCTCGGCGAAGTCTTCCATTACTTGGTGACCAGCGACGCGAACGGCGACCAGCGCGACCTGATGAAGCTGCGCGCGCTGCAAGACTGGGTCATTCGGCCGGCCCTCCGTACCGTGCCGGGCACGGCCGAAATCAACAGCTGGGGCGGCGCCGAAAAGCAGTACCAGGTCCAAATTGATCCGAAACGGCTTCTCGATTACGACCTGACCTTTACCCAGGTCGT
>Ga0207114_1018_pt2 | contig 58739 bp, 45 predicted proteins | sample Alteio_BWMinHeat_70_FD_153560 | JGI IMG/M metagenome (GOLD analysis project Ga0207114, IMG submission 153560) | Enriched cells from forest soil in Barre Woods Harvard Forest LTER site, Petersham, Massachusetts, United States -... | ecosystem: Environmental > Terrestrial > Soil > Temperate forest >... | reverse complement strand
CTCCTGGCAATTATGTTTCGGTTACATTTAACGTGGGGTTAAGCCCCTCCCAGAACCAGACTAATCCTGCTACCGAGCCTGCCGGAAACTACCTGGCCGCACAAACGCCTCCCATGTGGTTTGGATCCACAACAAAAGGATATATGTTTATGAATATTCAGGGGAAAGTAGACACCTCGGCCCTTAACAACGGTCCGGTAAATGTGCCCATCAGCTACGAGATAGGGACCAATGCACTATTGCAGACGGTAAGAATGCCTAATCAGACTTTTGCAATCGTGAGCGGACAGAACTCTTTCGTGCATATTATCTGCGACTATGGAAAGCTTCTTTCCGTCGTAAATTTCAAAACCTCACCTACAGCCGATCCGTTTACGAACCTGCCTGTAGCAACGCAAATTGCCAATAACATCCCCAATATGTTTCATTACGAATAAGATTTGTTAATGAACAGAAGGGAAAGGAAAATAGGTTTATTAGAAAAGGCGCTGGTGACGGTATTGGTCATCAGCGCCTTTTATTCCTGCCGTCAGGACGATGCGGTGATTGTTCCCGAACCGGCCTTACCGGCGGTGGTTTCTTTTCACCAGCATATTCTTCCCCTTTTTCATGCGAATTGTGCCCTGTCGGGTTGTCACAACGGACTAAACCCCAACGTACACCTGAACCTGACAGACAGCGTGGCCTACAAACAATTATTTGTGAAACATGAAATTGATACAATAAACCCCTCCAACAGTTTTCTTTACCAGCAGATGACATCTACAGGTACTCCCATGCCTCCAACCGGAAAGCTGAGTGATTATGACATTAAGCTGGTGCTGAAATGGCTGAATGAAAAGGCGCCGGATAATTAATTCCCCGGTATAGACGGCTCCGGCAAGTTATTCTCCTCAGGCTCCTTGGATTTTTTGAATTCCATCTTCCCGAATTTATACGTGAAGTTTAAACCGAATGAACGGTAAGGTAACTGACGGTCGGTGACCAGTGTGAAGTCGGTGCCGGTAATGTTTGATTTCTGATCTACATATTCACTGAAGGGATTGGTGGCTGTAATGGCAATACTGGCATTCTTGTGCCAGAATTGTTTGCGGAAGGCAAAGGTATAAGTGGTCTGTGAAGGCATGGTGCCCTGGGCATTGATACGGGGGGAATTGAAGTTCCCGAAAGCCTCGGCCACCAGTGTACTCGTTACCTGCCACGTGGCATTCAGATTGAGTCGGTAGTTGAAGCCGTGAATGTCTCCGCCGGAGTTTAGTCCCGTAGTGATGTATCGTTCAAATCCCGAAACATTTGTCCTCAGATTTAGCTTGGAGGTAATGGGGATATTTCCGGAAATGCTTAATCCGTAATTGTTTTCATGTCCAATATTGTCTCTCACGCTTACCGTCACGTTGTGATAGGTAGAGTCACCCACCTGGTAAGCAGAGTAGTAACGCGTGTAAGGCTGAATATCATCCGTATTCATTCGTGCGAAAAGAGATACGGTGATCGAACCTCCTTTTTCAAATGATTTGTAGTATCCCAATTCAACACGGTTGGCTTTTTCCGGTCTCAGGGTGACGTTTCCGGCGGTCAGGTTTTGAGGATCGGTGGCATTGATAAAGGGGTTGAGCTCCCGGTAGTCGGGCCTTTCAATGCGGTATGAATAAAGTAATTTAAGTGTTTGTTTGTTTTTAAAAGTGTGGGAAATGGCTCCTGAAGGTACCACCGTTCCATAAGGCGCAAAGGTATAATCTCCCGAATTGGAAAAGGTGGCATTGTGCTCGGTGTATTCATACCGGCATCCTAGTTTTACATCCAGGAAATCAAATAATTTGAATTTAAAACTTCCATAGCCTGCGTAAACCTGTCTCAGGTAATGGAAGTTAAGTGATTGGGAATTGCTGAAATCGTAGCCCTGAGTACCTGGGTAAAGCAGGTATACGTTAGAGGCCGTGCTGATATCGTTGAATGTAGCCTTGGCACCTGTTTCCAGGAGGCATTCCTTACCGATGGGCTGGGCATAGTCGATGCTCACGTCAGTTTCCTTCTCCGTACCAGGGTTGTTTCCCTTGGCACCGTTATACAGGGAATCGCTGTAACTGTGCTGCTGGCCTTGTTCGTAGTAAGAATAATTGTTGCTCGAAGAGGAGTTGAAGAGGGCACTGAGTTCCTGGCCTTCTTTCGGGAAGGTGTGTTTATACTCCACATTGTAATCGAATACCTTGGCGGTAGAAGTGTTCTTTGTGTTCAGCAGGTCCTGCATGGAGTTGAGGTTGTTTCCGGATACATCCTGCACCAGGGTGGTGCGTGTGCCGCTTCCGTTGTTGCTGTTCCCGGTATAATTGAAAAGGGCATTGGCACTGATGGAATTTCTGGAATTTATCTCCCAGTCGGCCCCCACACCACCCTGATAACCATTTCGGGTCAAGGTGCTGGACCCTTTTTGATCCGTGAAGGTTTGTTGATTGCTAAGAGGATCCAGAGAAGTGCGGTTCACATCACTCAAAACAGTAGAAGGGAGCTGGGCGTTTCCGCTGAAAAAACCATGTGCTCCAAAACTTCCCTTTTTTGCGTTGAGGTTCAGAGAGGCGTTTTCCAGTCGCGTGCCGCCCGACAGGGAGACATTGCCGTTGATTCCCTGTGCAGTACTTTTCTTCAGAATAATGTTGATGATGCCTCCTGTGCCTTCGGCATCGTATTTGGCACCGGGACTGGTAATGACCTCCACACTCTTGATCTGACTGGCGGGGATGGTTTGCAACACATCAGCCAGGTTGCTTCCAAACATGCTGGAAGGTTTGCCGTTGATCAGGAAACGGATGTTTGAATTGCCTTGAAGCTCCACGTTGCCGTCTATATCCACCATTACATCGGGTATTTTTTTGAGAATATCCGTAGCCACACCACCCTGGGAAGTCACATCGTTTTCGGCATTGTAAACCATTTTGTCGATGTGATTTTCTATCAGGGTTTTATCGGCGGTAATGTTTACCTGTTTCAGCAGGGTCATGCTGGCCAGTTTGTAGTTGCCCAGATTAAAATCAGGTTTGGTCCCGCTGAGGGTTATCTGGTTTATGAAGCCGGTTTTATAGCCTACAAAATATACCACCAGCCGGAAGGTTCCGTCAGGGATCTGATCCAGTTTGAAGGTGCCGGCATCGTCGGTAGTGGTTCCGTTAATTTCTCTTTTGCCATCCGGTGTAGTCAGGCTGATAGAGGCATAGGACACGGGAGCACCTGTCAAAGAATCAAGAATCCGCCCGGAAATGCTGTTCTTCCCTTTTGCTTCTGAATTTTGCGCCTTACCCAAATAAGACAGAAGTAGGAAACAAATTATCAGTCTGAAAACTCTACCCACAGGAAGTGATTTTATTTAGTATAGATTATTAAACAGAATGCGTAAAAATAAGGAACAATTCTGGAGAAATGCTGAATGCCGGTGGATTAGGGCTTTCAATCTGAATTGGGTAAATTTGATAGGAATCTGGATTAGTATGCACAAATCTATCCATGCAGGGATTTAAATGATTAGGAAATTTTTTCTGGGAATAATTATTGGCGCTTTATGCCTGCCCTGCGCTGGACAGTCGTCCGGCGTGCAGGATTCTGTGCTCTCGGTTTTCCGCTTTCATTCCCTTGGAAGCAGACAAGCAGGATTAGGATGGGGCAATGAAGTGCAGGGTTATTCGGGTATCAAGCTGAATGGAATTTCCAAAGATATTCGTATCAACGGTGTAAGTATGCATGTGGGGTCGGATGTGAACCGGTCCTCCGGAGCAAGAACCAACGGGGTGGATATGGGCCTGTTCGTAAACCTTACGGAGAAGATGAACGGATTTTCTCTTTCCCTTTTATTTTCCGAAAATCATTTGTTAAATGGGGTAGGGGCTTCGGCATTGATTAATTATTCGGATCATGTACGTGGGGTTACTTTTGCCAACCTGGCTGTACTGAGCAGTACCTGTTATGGATTCAGTTTTTCGGGGGGGATGAATATAAGCGGAAATGTAAGGGGACTTATTTTTGCGGGAATCTACATGAGTTCCGATACCCTCCAGGGTGTTGGAATATCCGGTATGGGTTCTTATGTAAAAAATCTGGAAGGGGTGATGGTTTCCCTTGTTAATATTTGCGGTGAGTTGTCTGGAATTCAAATAGGATTATTCAACCGCGCAGACCGGGCCAACGGAGTTCAGTTGGGGCTACTAAACCGGATTGATTCCAACCCATGGCCCTTCAAAATGCTGCCTCTGTTGAATATTCACCGCAGGAAGCGACTCCCATTGATTAATGGATCTCTCCTTCCTACGGCACAGAAATCAGTTGAATATCAAAAATCAGCACAGAATTAGCTGGGATATTGCCGGTGGCCTGTGCTCCATAACCGAGTGCGGAAGGAATGAGGAGTGTGCCACTGCCTCCGGCTTTAAATAGCGGAATTCCTTCCTGCCAGCCTTGGATGACAGAGGTTAGGCTGCACGACAATCCGCTCGCGTTTTGGTCGAAAATACTTCCACTGGTCAGATACCCCTTATAGATAACGGTTACATTGGAAGCGGAGGTTGGCTGGGGACCGGTTCCAGGGGTGTTGACAGTATAATAGAGTCCCGAACCCGTGGCTTTGGCGTTGAGGTGGTGACTGGAGATGTAACTGGTGATGATCTGATTATCAGTTGTAGCCTGATCGGCAGTGGTGGTCTTTTTCTTGCAGGAGAAAAATATCAGGCTTAAGCAAAAGAGGGTCAATACTTTTTTCATGGAACAGCAGGGTTGGGGGTACTTAAATTATTGTCGGTCTGTATTTCATCTCAATTCCAGGCAAAGGTAGGTGATTTTCCTTTTTCAACTATTCCGGGGATTCTTCCAGCCTTTTACCAGTCTTTCCAGGGTGCCACTTACCCTCTCTTTGCGGGTTTCCTCCCTCTTGGCTGTAACCACCCATTCCACATATTCTTTTTTGTTTGTAAACGAAAGGGATTCAAAGAAAGCCAGTGCTTTCTTGTTTTTCCGGAGGGGAATGCCCAGATCATCCGGAAGATGAACGGTTTTTTTGATTGGATCGGCATAATTAAAAATAATTCTTTCTTCCCTGGGTCGTTCTTTTTTCACCTCTCCCGGCGCAGTAAGCCTCATCCCGAAAGCAGACCAGGTGCCGTCAAAGGATATCAGGCTAAGCCACTGAAGTTCGGTGTGTTTGAGAAGATTTTCCCAGCCCTTGTCCCGCGTAAGGTCTGTCTTGATTCCGGAACTGCCTTTGGGATAATAAATCCAGCAGATGACCCCTGGCCGGAGTTTGCCGATGACTTCTTCCATCTCCTCCCCAAGTTGCGCCTGATCTTTCACAAACCAGTGAAGCTGGTCGAATTTGTCCCCTTTGAGGGCGATCCGAACATTTTCCGGCAGGGGCAGAAGACGTGACTTAAATTGTTCAGGTGGATGAAGAACTACCAGTTTCATACCCTCTTTGATGCGAAGTTTCTGAGAAAGGGAGAGTGCCATAATAAAAAGGGTGCTGCTTTTTTCAAAAATAGGAAGATTTTAATGAATATACCTTTCCAATACGTATGAACCGTTCAACAAACAACAATAGGCCGGAAGGATGTAGGTAGATTGAAGAGAATCATTTAACTTGCCCTTTCATCCTGTTTTGGAAGGTTACTTTGATTCCCGGTAAGTGTATCAAAGCCTTAGTTACAACGCTATGTCTGCTACCCAGCACCGTACCACCCAGTTATTGAGTGAGATCATACAGGAGATCTCTTCCCTGCTGTCTGTGGAGGAAATCATAGATAAGGTTTACCAGAATGTGAACGTTTTGATGGATGCCCCTGTATTTGCCATAGGCATACACCGCCCGGAAACAAATGAATTGTGTTACCCGGCTGATATAGAAAAGGGGGAGAAACTGCCCCTCAATTTTGATTCCCTGAATGATGCCAACCGTTTTTCGGTAAAATGCTATCATACCCGGAAGGAAATAATCATCAACGACTTTGAAGCCGATTACAAGCTTCATTTCCCGGGGAAGGAAATTCCCCTTCCCAATGCAGGCGAATCTCCGGAATCTTTGATCTATATGCCGTTGCTTATTCAAAACAGAGCGGTTGGAGTAATCAGTGTACAGAGCTTTCGGAAAAACTCCTACTCCGATCACCATCTGGATATTCTGCGTGGTCTTGCTGTTTCTGTGGCGGGGGCATTGGAAAGAGCCCGTTTGTATGAGAACATGGAGGGGGAGATCAAAGTCCGTATCACCGAAATAACCCGGCAAAAGGAAGAGATAGAACATACCTATCAGAACATTAAACTGCTGAGTGAAATAGGCAAACAGATTACTTCCAGTCTCTCAGTTGAAAAAATCATTGAGACCGCTTACGAAAACATTAACCAACTGATGGATGCTTCTTCCTTCTGGATAGGCATCTACAACGAATCCCTTCAAACCCTCGATTACCCCATGGGAATTGAAAAGGGAAAAGCCCTTTCTTTTGCCTTCTATGATCTTTCCGACGATGCAAGACTTCCAGTCTGGTCGTTCAAGAACCAGAAGGAGGCTTTTGTAAACGATTACCTGACAGATTACCACAAGTATATTCCGGATTCAAAACCTCCGATGCCTGTAGCGGGTGACATGCCGGAATCTTCCATCTGGATTCCCCTGGTTTCGAAAGATAAAAAGTCTATCGGTGTCATAACCATTCAAAGCTTCCACAAAAACGCCTACACCGGATACCACCTGGATATTGTACGTAACCTGGCCGTTTTTACTTCCATAGCTCTGGAAAACGCCTTGCTTTATGAGTCGGTTGAGTTGAAAGTGATAGAACGTACAACCGAAATAGTGAAACAGAAGGAAGAGATAGAGCAAACCTATGAGAACGTGAAATTACTCAGCGACATAGGACAACAGATTACTTCTTGTCTCTCTGTTGAAAAAATCATTGAAACCGCCTATGAGAGTATGAATCAGCTGATGGATGCAGCTGTATTCTGGATAGGCATCCAACCGGAAGGGCACCGTCGCCTGGATTTTATCGGTGGGATTGAGAAAGGCGAAAAGATTCCGTTTTTCTCCATCGCCCTCACCGACAAGGACAAACTGGCCATCTGGTGTTTTGAAAACCAGAAGCCTGTTTTGATCAATGATCTGAAGGAAGAGTTTCGGATATATTTTCCCCACCTTCAATCTTATGGGGCTGTAATTGGTGAGGTTCCGAATTCAATCATTTACCTTCCCCTGGTTTCCAAAGCCAATAAACAGATAGGCGTTATAAGTGTCCAGAGCTTTCAGAAAAATGCCTACACCTCCTATCACCTCAATATCCTCAAAAGCCTTGCTGTATTTGTTGACATCGCTTTGGAGAATGCGCTGATGTATGAACAAGTAGAGCAAAAAGTAATTGACCGCACGGTAGAGGTAGTCAAGCAAAAAGAACAGCTGGAGGAAAAAAACAAGGATATTACAGACAGCATCAATTATGCAAAGCGTATTCAGGAAGCACTGTTGCCCTCATTGCCTTCAATGAAACGTTTGTTTCCTGAATCCTTTATCTTTTTCCAGCCAAGGGATATTGTAAGCGGGGACTTTTACTGGTTTGCCGAGAAAAACGGAAGGCGAATTATTGCCGCGGTAGATTGTACCGGGCATGGTGTACCGGGCGCGTTTATGAGTATGATCGGAAATTCCTTTCTGAATGAAATTGTGAATGAGCGGGGAATTACCGACCCAAGTCTTATTCTCAACGAGTTAAGACAACTGGTTGTTCGTTCGCTCAAACAGGATGTGGCCGAAAGCAGTTCAAACGACGGCATGGACATTTCCCTCCTGAGTTTTCAGGATACAGGTCATCACACACATGTGGAGTGGGCAGGAGCCAATAATCCACTTTGGTTGATAAGGAATGATACCTGCCTCGAATGGAAACCCGATAAACATCCTATCAGTTATTTTCGCGGGGAAGGAAAACCCTTTACCCGTCATGCACTTGACCTTCAGAAAGGAGACTCGATCTACCTGTTTACGGACGGATATGCCGACCAGTTTGGGGGACCCAAAGGGAAAAAGTATAAATACAAGCAACTGCAACAATCCCTTCTCTCCATGCAACAGGAAACCCTGGAGAAACAAAAGACTTTGCTTCAAAAGGCTTTTGCTGACTGGAAAGGCACCCTCGAACAGGTAGATGACGTATTGATTATTGGAGTTAGGGTGTGATTGGATTAATTCGATTAATTTTATCGGTACATTCACCGTTTTAGCCTTCTTCTATGAAGTATTTTTTTGTGCTGTTAGGGATAGTATGGATATCAGGCAGTGTTCAGGCCCAGGATACCATCTTCAAAAAGTCGAAGGCCCGCGTCCTCGCCAAAGTTATTGCTGTTGGCCCTGATACAGTAACCTACCACAAGGCTTCCATGCCAGACGGACCCGTCTACAGCCTTGCTAAAAGCGAAATCATCTGGATACGCTATGAAGGCGGAGGATCTGATTCTTTTGTGGTTGCCCCCAAAGTAACTTCTATTCCTTCAGGCCCTTCCAGTGCTCCAGGTACGTTTGCACCCGGCGCTCCTCCCCTGGAGCAAAAATCTGCTCCAAAGGAATCCAGTTTAAGGATAGATCAGTCCCGGGGAGGGCGTTATTTTTACGTAGATAATCGCCGGTGGAATCAAAAGCGGGTTAGCAAATTATTGGAGACCTCCCGGGACCCTCAGGTATATGAATTCCTGCACAAGTCCTGGTCTCAGAAAGCACTTGGCACGGTCTGTTCTATCGGAAGCATTCCATTGACCGTGGTGGGAGGATTTGCGATGCTGGGAGGTTTGATTGTCCAGAGTTCAGCTGGCCAGCCACCAAACTATTCCCCGGATAATTCAGGTTCGTTTTATACAACCGGTTTGGTTTGCATTGCAACAGGCGCAGCAGCCAATGTAATTGGAACGATTTATAAAAAGAAAGCCAGGGCCTCCTACCTTCGTGCCATAGAGCTCTATAACGCGGGCCTATTATAAAACTCACGTATTCATTCAGGTGAAAAGTTCCGCCAGGCATGTGGCCGGATTTCCAGAAGTGGTTACAATCCCAGATTTTTCAGAAATGCTTTGTTGTTAGGCTCCCTCCCCAGAAAATTCCTGACCAGGTTCAGCGGGTCGTCGCTGCCTCCTTTGGCAAGGACCATGCGCCGGAATCGGTTTCCTGTTTCCGGCGAAAGCGGATCAGCTTCAAATACAGAGTACATGTCCTGGGCATATACGAGGGACCAGAGGTATCCATAATACTGTGAACCGTAATTTGTGAGATGACCGAAACTGGCTTCGAAATGCGATCCTTGTACAAAAGGGTATAAGGTAATGCTGTTTTGAAGCTTACCAACAAGTTCGGGAATGGATTGATCGCCGGCAATCTGGAATCCATCATTGAGCGTAAAATCAAGCGTGCCATAAAACACCTGTTGCAGGGAAAGCAAACCTGAAGTTGCTCTTTTGGAGGCAATCATACGGTCGAGCAGCTCGGCCGGAATCAGCTGTCCTGTTTTGTAGTGCTTTGCAAACAGGGAAAGAACTTGTTTGTTCCACACCCAGTTTTCCATTATCTGGGAAGGGGCTTCTACAAAATCGGTTGCAACACTGGTGCCTGAAAGCGCTCCCAGTTCTGTTTCACTTACCATGACATGCATCAGGTGGCCGAATTCATGAAAGATGGTTTGCACTTCCTGATGTGTCAGGAGGGAGGGCTGTGATGGGGATGGTTTTGGGAAGTTGCATATCAGAGAAGCAGTGGCGAGTTGTCTTCCCCCCTTTGTGTTCCGGGCAGCGGTAATAGGGAAACAGGCTGCATGCTTGTACTTGTTGTCCCGGGGATAAAGATCCAGATAGAAATACCCGATCATTTTTTTGGTAGCATTGTCCGTAACGGTAAATGCCTGTACATCTTTGTTCCAGACAGCCGGGTTTTGGTCCTCGGTAAAGGACAGATTGTAGATGCGCTGATAAACGGTAAAGAGTCCTTTGATGACATTTTGAAGCTCAAAATATTCTTTCACCTTGTCCTCATCCACCTTATACTTTTCATCCAGGAGGCGGGTGGTATAGTACATGTATTCGTATGGAAAGATTGCGGTTTCGGCTTTGCCTGTTTCCTTGCTTTTCAGGTTCAGCATTTCCTTATACTCTGTCAACGCTTTGGGGCGCAAATCGGTTTTAAGCTGGTTTTCAAAATCCCAAACATTTTTTTTGTTTTTGGACATGATGCTTTCCGTGGCATAATCGGCATAGGTTTCTTTCCCAAGCAGTTTGGCTTTGCGTTCACGCAGGCGGAGGAGATTGGCAAGTATTCCGTCATTTTGGGCTGATGCCACATTGGTCTTCAACAGATATAATCGTTTGCGAGCTTCCGTGTTTTTTGAATAATTCATAAACGGGATATAGGTAGGATTACTCACGTTGAGTAAATAATCACCTGTTGTCTGTTTGTGTTCTTTTTTAAACTCATCCGGGAGACCGGCCATTTCAGCTTCGGTGAAGCGGATAGTGGGGTTATCCTGGGCAATGTTGTTCCGGAACTGAAGGCTCAGGTCCTGAATTTTATTATTCAACACCTTCAGCGTATCCCGTTTGTCGGGAGATAGTGCAAAACCTTCCCTTTCGTAATCTCTGAGCACCTTGCTGAGGTAATACTTGCGTTCCCCGGTGAGGGCTTTGGCATCGGCGGTAAGGGCGTAGGCTCTGACGGCTTTGTAAAGGGATTCATTCAGGCTTTGTTCGGTCATGAAGTTCGAAATTTCCTGGGTGCCATCGTTGGCCGCATCGCGGAGGGCTTTGTCGGGAGAAGCGCTGGAGATGACTTCGTAGATGGAAGCGGCCTGATCGAGCAGAGTACCTCCCTGCTCCAATACAGACATCGTGTTCTGGAAAGTGCGATTCCCTTCGGCTACTGAGCCAATTAAGGTATTGGAGGTTTTTACCTCAGCGAGATACCATTCGGTGGCCTCCTGAATGAGTTTGGGACTGAGTCTGGAGAAATCAACGGCTTCCTGACCAGAAGGAATAAGGGGATTGCCAGCTGGCAGTTTGATGTTTTGAGCGGGAAAGAGAGGGAGCAGAAACAGAAACTGAATGAGAAAGAGTGCAATCTTTTTGGAAAAGCGTGGGCTCATGACAGGGAGTGTTAGAGTTGGTGTTATTGGAAAAATTCCGGTTTCTTAGAAACGGTACCCAATCGCTACGTTGATATTGGAATTGCTGAAAAGGATATCATGGCCGCTTCCTATTTCATATACATATCTGGATAAGCCATACCGGTAAATAAATTCAAAAATGATGCTTTTCCTTCCGGGAAGAAAGTTGTGATTGATGCCAAAGCCGAAATCGATGTTATTCCCTATCTGGGGAAGGCCCAGGAAATGATTTTCATAGTTGAGCGTAATGTTGTTGTCGGTAACCAGGCTTCCGTCATCTACCTTGGATACGGTGGAGTGAGCAAAGAGGGTAAACTTGGGTTCCCAACCGAGGAGGAGATACATATTGTTGTGAAAAACATCTTCTTTTTTGTGGGCGTTTACTTTCAGGAGCAGGGGCAACCCTATCTCCGTGCTATTGATGGCATGATTGTAATTCAGATTTCCATCATACTTTACGGAATAACCCTTGGCAAAATAGTAGGAGTTGAAATTCAGGCTTTGGGTAAGGATTTGAAGTCCCGGAACGAATTTCACTCCCTTAATGATCTTGATTTCGGCCCTGAAATTGGCTCCAATCCCCGGACCGGAGGCCGTGTTGGAAGAGACACGAAGGTCGTTTTGATACATGCTGATCACTCCAAATACCATGAACTGGTATTTTACGACCCTGGGAGCGTCGGGAATTGCCATCTGTGCATTCAGGCCCACCGGAAGAATAAGGGCCGTAAAAGCGATCGCGGTACGGAATAGATGAGCTGGCTGCATGAGTTCCTGAATACGAATGTCGGAAAAAAGGCAATAGGTTGGGAGGGTGTTAACGTAAAAACACTCTTTCTCCGTTAATATAAGTAGCCTGTGTGGTGGCAGAGAGTACATCTGAGATTCCACATTTCAGAAGATCTTTGTCAACAAGGATGAAATCGGCGAATTTACCGGGTTCAATACTTCCCTTTTCTTTTTCCTCAAAATTGGCATAAGCGGCCCATACGGTCATTCCCCGGATGGCATCCTCACGTGACAAGGCATTTTCCGGCTGAAAGCCACCTTCCGGGAACCCTTTTGCATCCATCCTTGCCACAGCCGCATAAAAGGTTTTATATGGACTGATGTCCTCTACCGGAAAGTCGGTACCCAGTGCAATCCTGCCAGCAGCTTCTTTCAGTTGTTTATAAGCATAAGCATACCGTATCCGCGTTGCGCCCAGCCTGTCTTCGGCCCAATACATGTCGGAAGTAGCGTGTGTAGGCTGTACCGACGGGAGGGGGGAGATGAGGGAATTGCCGTGTCCTTTCAGTAAAACAATGTCCTCAGCCGTCGTTACCTGAAAATGCTCTATCCTCCAGCGGGGGTTCATCTTCAGATGTCCTCCCTTCAGTACGTAATCCTGAAAAATATCTTCATAAAGCCGCAACATCATTCTCACTGCCGAATCACCGATGCAATGGGTGTTCATCTGAAACCCCTTTTGAAACATTTCCAGGGCCATGGTTCTGTAATATTCCGGCTTATTCAGAAGGAAGCCTTGTTCCTGAGGTTTATCCGAATAGGGTTGTAATAAACAGGCGCCGCGTGATCCGAGTGCCCCGTCGGCATAGAATTTAAAGGAACGGATATTCAGTCTTTCGGTTTTGTATTGGCCATGCGCCAGATAATAATCGAGGTTTTCCTTGCTTGGAGTGAGCATGGCATAAATCCGCATCTTGAGCTCTCCCGATTTCTGCATTTCATTAATAAGGTCCACCTGTTCTTTTTCCAGCCCTGCATCATCAACCGTGGTGAGGCCCACTGCAAAACAATGTCTCTGGGCGTCTTTAAAGGCCCTCTTCATGTCGGTTTTGGATGGACGGACCATCACTTGATATACCAGGCTCATTGCGTTGTCAACCAAGAGGCCGGAGAGGAACTCAAACCCAAGGTGTTCAATCTCCATTTTGTCCGGGTTATGTCCTTTCCAGATGCGTGTACCCAGACGGCCGCCTTCTATGCGTCGGTCTTCTGTAATTCCAGCCTGTTTCAATGCGCATCCATTCGCCAGGGCTGCATGACCATCGATTCGGGTAAGGAAAACAGGAGTTTCCGGAAAGAGGGAATCCAGACGCCTCCGTTCCGGAAATTCCTTTACCTCCCAGTCGTTCTGATCCCACCCATGTCCTCTGATCCAGTTGCTCCTTCCGTTTTTATCCGCCAGGAGATCGGGATGCTGTTTTACAAAATCTTTCAGGCGGGTGATGATTTCATCAAAGGATTGGGTGCCCGTGAGGTCTACTTCCTGGAGAGATTTTCCATATCCGTAGAAGTGACAATGCGCGTCAATAAATCCGGGATATATCGCTTCCCCCTTTGCATCCAGCATTTCCTTTGCCTCAAAATGAGAGAGGATTGAATCGCTATTACCTACCGCGATAATTCTCCCGTCTTTGACCGCAAAACTTTCTGCAGTAGTAAATTTAGAATCGACGGTATAGACCACTCCGTTGTAAACAATCAGATCGGCCTTGGTTTTTCGTTTTTGCAGGCAGGAGGACGAGAGCAGGAGCAGCAGAGAAAGAAACAGGTATAGAAAGCGTAGAAGAGTTTTCATAAGAAAAATGATGTTCGGGGAAGCCTGATGTTTTTACTTATTCATGAATTCGGCAATAAGCCGGTGAAAGTGATGTGTACCGGTTTCTCTGGAGGGGGAATAGCGCCCATTGTGATACAACCTGGAACGTATTCCTCTCTGCACATTTTCCACCACAGCCTCGTCTTCCCTTTCTACCTTATCCAGCATATCGGCTGCCCCCTGAGCGAACAGAGCCGGATCATAAATATAAGTGATAAAAGACACTTTGGTAAGAGACGGCCCCATTGGTTTGACAATATTAAGTGATAAACCCCATGGGTAAAAATTAAACATCATGTTTGGGAAGATCCAGTAATAATAAGCAGCCACTTCCTTGCCGTGATCCGGAGATTCTTTGGGGATATTAAATACAGGTTGTCCTCCACGGGCAAGGCCCAGTTGAAGACTTGAATAGCGGTACAGTTCGGTAGAATAGGAATTGTAATCGAGAACCGCATGGAGTGATTCGTGAATAAAGGGGATATGAAACCCTTCGAGGTAATTTTCGCAATAGAGGGCCCAGTTGCAACGAACAAGATAGTCCCTCGAATGCTCCGGGGCCAATTTGAATTCGGCTAAAGGGAGAAAAAATAAACGACGTTTCATCTCGCCTATCATGTCGTCCAGGGCAGCGGAAGGTGCAATGGAGGCAAAAAGAAATCGTCCCCATTCCCCATGAGGTATAACGGGCAGGTGATCCTTTTCGGAAGGAAATTCAGCAGCATCTTCGAATTCAGGCATGTGTTTGAATTTGCCTGAAAGCTCAAACCTTCTTCCATGATATTTGCAACGTATCTGGGTATCGGTGCAGGCATGCTCTGCAAGCAGGTTGCCACGGTGCGTACATACGTTGGAGAGGCAGTGAATCCGATTGCCCTTGTCTCGTGAAAAAAGAATGGGTTCATCCAGGAATCCCGGGAGGAGTGTTTTTGGCAGGAGGCTGCCGGTCTGACGCAGCTCATCGGTATCGGCAAGAAGATGCCAGGCAGGAACAAAAATCTTATCTGCAGAGGCTTTGAAGTATTCCCCGGAAGTATAAAATTCGGCCGGAAGGGTAGATGCCTTGCGTATGTCTGCTTCTACAAATAACCGATTCATGTGTTTTTTCGGATAAAAGTGGTGGTATTGGCTTGTGCACCGGCGGTGATTACAATGTCCAGTATATTCACGTGGGGCGGCCTGGAAGCTGCCCAAAACACAGCTTCTGCTATGTCCTGAGCCTTTAAGGGTTCAATGCCCTTGTATACATTTTTAGCCCGCTCTTCATCTCCTTTAAATCGAACAATAGAGAATTCCGTTTCCGCAAGTCCGGGACTGATGGAAGTGACACGGATATTATGAGGTAGCAGGTCTATCCGCATACTTTTATTCAATGCATCCACTGCATACTTACTGGCACAGTACACATTGCCGTTGGCATATACTTCTTTGCCTGCAATGGATCCCATGTTAATGATGTGCCCTCTTTTATTGGCAATCATGAGTGGGGCTACCCGACGGGTCATGAAAAGAAGGCCTTTGATGTTGGTGTCTATCATCCGTTCCCAGTCGTCCGTATCTCCTTCCTGTATAGGGCTGTATCCAACAGCCAGGCCCGCATTGTTAACGAGTACATCTATCTGCTTCCAGGATTCCGGGAGAGAGGCCACAGCCTTTTCCACTTCTCCGGCATTTCGTACATCGAAACAGAGGGGGAGTACTCTTACGGAATGAAGTGTTTGGAGCTCTTCGGTAAGCTTATCAAGCTTTTCCTTTCTGCGACCGGTGATGATGACATCATATTTATTCGCAGCGAACAGTTCGGCCGTTGCTTTGCCGAATCCTGCAGTGGCGCCTGTGATGAATGCAATCATGGGATAGGTGTAGGGTTTAGTTTGCTGTTCTTTTTGCTGTATCCGAAGTAAATAATTAATCCGAGGATGAGCCAAAGCAAAAATCCTAACCAACTGGTAGCTTTGATCTGAGCCATCAGGTAAAAACAAAAGATCAGACCAAGTACAGGGATAAGGGAGAGTTTATTGATGTAACATGCCACCGTGAGTATCGCTCCCCCAACAAAGAAGATATACATGGGGATTTTATCCTTAAAAACATCCCAGCTTCCGTAAGTGAAAAAATCTGTACACCAGTCCTTCCCGTATACGTAAACGAGCATGATTGTCCCCAGAACAAGCAAGGGCATAATGAACTGGGAATTGATATAGGGGGTTCTGAACTTGCCACGGGGAATATCCGTTCTGTTTTGAAGCATGAGCACGCCTCCGCAAACCAAAACAAAAGCAAATAATGTTCCCATGCTGCAAAGGTCTAGGACGATATCGCTGGGGATAAACAAAATAGGCACAGCCACTACGAAACCGGTGACAATGGTTGCAAAAGAAGGGGTCTTGTATTTCCGGTGTATCCGGGAAAAGGCCGGAGGAAGAAGTCCGTCCCTGCTCATGCTCATCCATATCCTGGGTTGTCCTAACTGGAAGACAAGCAGGACGCTGGTCATCGCGATCACCGCACTGATTCCGATAATAAACGAGATCCATTTCATGTTTAGTTTCTGGAAGACGAATGAAAGAGGATCACCTACAGCCAATTCACTGTACTTAACCATTCCGGTAAGGACCAGCGCAATGATCACATAAAGCACGGTACAAATGATTATCGCGTACATGATACCCCGGGGTAAATCACGTTCCGGGTTTTTGCATTCTTCCGCGGTGGTGGAAATTGCATCAAAACCAATGTAAGCGAAGAAAACGGCCGATACTCCTTTCAATACTCCACCGACGCCATGAGGCCAGAAGGGAGTCCAATTTGCAACATCAATATGAAACAATCCGATGGCGATGACCAGGAGTACGATGGAAAGTTTGACTATGACCATGGCATTGCTTGCGTTCTTGGTTTCTTTTATACCAATAAAGACAAGCCAGGTAATGAAGATAACAATGGCAATGGCCGGCAGGTCGGCAATGAGTCTGAATCCGCCAATTGACGGAGCGTGCATCCAGGCCAGATAACCCGTCTTGACCGTGTCCGGAAGCTTATCGAGCGCGATTCCTTTGGAGATGGATTCGCTGGCAGATTGAAAGGAGGAAGAGGCTGTAATGTAATCTATGCTTGCCCATTCAGGTACATGAATTCCGTGCGATAGACCCAGTGCGGGTATATGAATGGAGTCGAGGAGGCTGGTGAAATAATCTGACCAGGACACCGCTACCGTAATATTGCCTACACCGTATTCCATAATCAGTGCCCAGCCTATAACCCAAGCGATCAGCTCTCCAAAGGCTACATAAGAATAAGTGTATGCGCTTCCCGACACCGGCACCATGGAAGCGAACTCGGCATAGGCAAACGCGGAGAATCCACATGCCAGAGCTGTAAAGATGAAAAGGAATATAACCGCCGGTCCCCCGTCGGCGCTGGCTTGTCCAATGGTGCTGAAAACTCCTGCGCCAATGATAGCCGCTATTCCAAAGGCTGTAAGATCCCTCACACCAAGATGCTTGGAAAGGGTGACGCCTTCGGCATCGCCATAGCCGGAAGCGGCCTGTTTTAAAATATTGTCAACCGTTTTTCTCCGGAATAAGCTGTTAAAATTCATCAAAGACTAGGTTAAGTATTCAATAGCAGTGTGCCGGCAAAAAATCTTTTCAGGCCTGCCAAAAGTAGAAAAATTATGCTGAATGTACTTGAGAATAAACATATAGAAACAGAGTAAGATATTCCTCAGGCAAAACGCTTCAAAAAAGGAAAACGTTTAAAGAGTTTCTCCTCATCCAGGAAAAAGAGGAGAGAAAGCACCAAAAAAGGCAGGCCAGGAGCCTTGTATCTTACCAGAGCGCCCATTACCGGAGTGGTTAATCCGGTAATCGCAAAGAGGATAAACACAAATGAAAGACAAAAAAGAGCGTATTCCATTCCATCGGCCTTGGTCCTGTAATAGAAAAAACAGGAACCCAGAAGAAGGGTGTAGCCAATAATTTCCAAGCAAGGCATTAGAAGCATTGGGCCGCGGACTTCTGTGGGCAAGGGCCTGAAGAGGGTATTCAGGAGGGCCATCGGAAGATTGCGAAGAAAGGAGGATACCGTGGGCTCCAACGGTCTGGTCCAGATCATACTCCCGGAACGGGGCATATCGTTTTCCATTCTGTAAACAACCGGCGTGGGCCCTTGCATCCCGAACAGGGTATCTTCTTCGGCGGAATAATCGTGCCAATAGACAATGGGTGTGCCTTCCCTCAAGGTATATTCGCCCGGATGATTTGCTTTGATCAAATTTTTCGTCCTTTGCTCTATGGTCAGGTAAATCATAGCTGTGTCGCACCGGAGCAGAGCTCCTCCTTTTGCAAGAGAAGAGAAGTCACGCTGTTTGATAGAGAGTACCTGAAGCGGATCATAGGCTGGCACCAGGTATTTGACACTTAATCCCAATCCTGCGTAAAAAGCCATGACGATGCTGAATTTGAGCAAAAAATATTTATTGCCAGAAAAGAGAATCCATGCCAGGTATATCAGTCCGGGTACAATGGAAACAATGATGTAAAACTTGGTAACCAAAAGGAGGCAGACACCGAAACAAACCCAAAGCAGGCTTCCCACTGAAAACTTCCCGGACCAGCACCTGTACCAATGTAAAATTAAAATGCCCAGTCCAAAGAAAATCAAGCCTTCTTTCAAAACCCCGGAACCCCAGAACAGGACGGATGGAATAAGAAAGACAGAGGCAATTACTCCCGTTTTTTTTCCGGGAAGCAGGTGGGCAAAGACCTTGTAGAGCGCAACCAGTCCGCTAAGCGAAAGGAAACACAGGATGACAGCATGCACCTGGTAACAGCCCAGTGAAAGGATTCGGAGCAAGGCATTGAAGCGAATGATGGTATGGCTGTCGTTATACAAGTTACTTTCGTATTGCCTGGCCCAGTTATGCATCTGGATATAATAATGATTGAAGCCGGGTGAGTCATTTCCTATCCCGAACAACATACGGAAATAATCGGAAGGGTGCGTATGGATTGCATCATACATGACCTTGCTATCGTCAAAATATTTGAAAATGTCGGCTGTACTCCGGTCTGTATAGTAATAGGTATAGATGGCCCAAAGAGCCAGGCTGGCTAAAATTTTCAGGAGAAAAATTCCACGGATTATGCGGAGCGAGAGTCCGGATTCCCGAAAAAAACGCATCCTGGAGAGAATCCAGTAAAAAAAAGCGATATAAGCTGTTGTTAGAAGGATTTCCATTTGCTGTAGCAGCCAAAGATAACAGAACCTGTTCAGAAGGGGTTGGAAATTATTTACCGGATATAAACAAGATTTGCTTTGTTTGGGTCAGGAATATGCCGGCCTTCTTTCAGACCCTGCTTTCAATGCAGAACTATCTGGTTTTTATGATGTTGGCCTCAATTCACGGGATGTTGAAAATTAAAGCTGTTTTTAGGGCCGGAATCTGCCTCGATTCTTAATTTTGTTTTCCTCAAAATCTAAACCCGATGATTCCGACAGCAAAAGAAACCCTGACAACGGTTGATACTGCAAAAAAGCTTGGATTATTACCTGAAGAGTACGACAAGATAAAGGAGGTACTGGGCCGTGTTCCAAATTTCACTGAATTAAGTATCTATTCTGTGATGTGGAGCGAGCACTGTTCTTATAAAAATTCCATTCTCTGGCTCAAAACACTGCCCAAAGACGGACCACACATGCTAGCAAAAGCAGGAGAGGAAAACGCAGGACTGGTGGATATTGGTGACGGACTGGGCTGTGCGTTTAAAATTGAATCTCATAACCATCCATCCGCCCTGGAGCCTTATCAGGGTGCAGCTACGGGAGTAGGTGGAATAAACCGGGATATTTTTACCATGGGAGCAAGACCCATTGCCCAGCTCAACTCCCTGAGATTTGGAGATCTGAAACTCGAGAAAACCCGCTGGCTTGTGAAGGGAGTGGTGAAGGGGATAGGCGATTACGGAAACGCATTTGGCATTCCTACTGTGGGAGGAGAGGTTTTCTTTGACGAATGTTATAACACCAATCCTCTTGTGAACGCGATGAGTGCCGGAATCGTGAAAGCCGGTGAAACGGCTTCTGCCACTTCCTATGGAGTTGGAAACCCCGTTTTTATTGTGGGCTCTTCCACCGGAAAGGATGGGATTCACGGGGCAACATTTGCTTCTGCCGACATTACGGAAGACTCTGCAAAAGACCTTCCTGCTGTTCAGGTAGGGGACCCATTTCAGGAGAAGCTTCTCCTGGAGGCGTCACTGGAGGTCATCCAGACGGGGGCCGTCATAGGAATGCAGGATATGGGTGCCGCCGGCATCACCTGTTCTACATCCGAGATGAGCGCAAAAGGTGAACATGGAATGAATATTTGGCTGGATAAAGTCCCAACTCGCCAGGCAAACATGCAACCATTTGAAATCCTTCTTTCCGAATCCCAGGAACGGATGCTCATCGTGGTAAAGAAAGGAATGGAAAAGAAAGTGGAAAAGGTGTTTGAAAAATGGGACCTTAACTGTGTGCTAATAGGAGAAGTAACCAAAGGAAACAGGTTAAAATATTACATGCACGATGAACTGGTTGCTGACGTGCCGGCAGATACACTTGTACTTGGAGGAGGAGCCCCCGTTTACAAAAGGGAATTCAGAGAACCTGCCAGTTTCGCGGAGTCGAAAAAATTTAAATTGGAATCGGTTGAAGAACCCAAAGACCTGAAAGCTGTTGCCCGTTTCCTGCTGGCTCATCCGAACATTGCATCGAAAAGATGGGTTTACAATCAGTATGATTCTATGGTGGGGACAATCAACATGAGTACCAATGCTCCCAGCGATGCTGCCATTGTCAACATCAAAGGGACCGAGAAGGCTCTTGCTTTGAAGATCGATTGCAATTCCAGGTACGTGAACGCTGACCCGGAGACCGGTTGTGCTATAGCCGTTGCCGAAGCTGCCCGCAATATTGCGTGTAGCGGGGGAGAACCCAGTGCCATAACCAACTGCCTTAATTTTGGCAATCCTTATAATCCTGAAGTATACTGGCAGTTTGTAGGAGCAATTAAAGGTATGAGCGCTGCTTGTACCAAATTTAATACTCCTGTGACCGGAGGAAACGTTAGTTTTTATAACCAAAGTTCCTTCGAAGGACCAGTGTTTCCTACTCCCACAATCGGTATGCTGGGGATACTGAAGGATAAAAGCACACAGATGACTCTTGGCTTTAAAAACGAAGGCGATTTCATATACATGATTGGTGATTCTAAAAACTGTATCGCTTCTTCCGAATACCTTTATTCCTTTCACCAGATTAAAAACAGTCCGGCCCCTTATTTCAACCTTGACGAGGAATATGCGGTTCATCAGGCCGTGAAAAAGCTAATTCTTTCAAAGCTTATTCATTCCGCCCACGATGTGTCGGATGGGGGATTGTTCGTGACCATTGCCGAATGTGCCTTTGTTGCAGGGATGGGTTTTGAGATAAACAGCGATAAGACTATACGGAAAGACGCCTTTTTATTTGGCGAAGCTCAGGGACGGATTGTGATCAGCGTAAGAAAGGAAGATGAAGTGAGAGTGGTCGACGAGTTGAAAAAACATGATGTTAAATTTTCTAAACTCGGGTTTATTCGCGGAAAGGAAATGGTAGTTGACGGAGAGTCCTTTGGATCGGTAAAAGAAGCCAGGGATCTGTTTGATCGTTCACTCGAAGAACTGATTGAATGTTAATCCGGCTTCTGTTATCTTTCCTGCTTATTCCTTTTTTTATATCTTTATAACTGACTTCCTGACTTTTGAAGAATCTGATCTATTTATTCATGCTTGTAATGTTGCCTGGAATTTTATTTTCCCAGGTAACCGCAAGTGAGCATTATCGGAAGGCATTGGATCATAGCAAAGCGGGGGATCCTGTAAAGGCATTGGAAGAAGTGAATCAATGCCTTCTGCTGAAGGCCGATTTTGACAGCGCTCTTTTCCTCCGGGCCAATCTTGAATGTGCCAAAGGGGAGTTCAGAGCGGCTATCAAAGACCTGGATAAGGTGGTTAAGTTAAACCGTTCTTATTTTGATGCTTGGTATTACAGAGGATGGGCAAGGGCCCAGATACAGGATTACCCTGGTTCAATCAAGGACCTTTCCAGAGCCATTGAGCTCAACGGATCTTATGCCAAAGCATGGTATAACCGTGCACTAGCCAAGGCCTTTCTGGAAGAATACGCCGATGCCATTTCCGATTTGAATAAGGCAATTGAACTAAACCCGGCCTATATTCAGGCCTGGTACAGCAGAGGATACTGGAAGGATTTGAGCGGAGATTATAACGGCGCTATAATAGATTATCAAAAAGTAGTGGAACTCGACCCTAAAAACCGGGAAGTATTTATTGCGATGGCTACAGCCAAATACCTGAAAGGGGATCATCAGGGCGCTTGCACGGATATCAATACCGCAATTGACCTTGGTAGTTCACTGGCTCAGGAATTGAAGGACAAGTTTTGCAAATGACCCCAACTCGGATTTCTTTTATTTACTTTCTTTTTCTTCTTTCCGCTCTGGTCTCACCACAGCTGGTTGTCGCTCAATGGAAAGTAGATGCCACACTTACGAAAGCCTTTTGTGATGAATCGGGCGGGTCAGGCGGAGCCATAGTGCTTACTGTAACCGGAATTCCTGGGACGTATACCTACTCCTGGAGTTCCGGACCAACGACTTCACAGATCACCGGATTAATACCGGGACCCTATACCGTGCAAATTGAAAACGGCTCGGGTAAGGATACTACGATTACTTATTCGATTCTCCAGGATCTCTGTGATCCAGGCCCGATCAGGATCTTTACCCCTAACGGGGATGGAATCAATGATGTTTGGGAAATAAGCAGCTCTCAGTTGTACCCCAACTTACTTGTATCCGTTTACAACAAATGGGGACAGAAAATGTTTGAACACAAAGGATCCTACACTCCCTGGGACGGAAAGAATATGTTGGGCTTGCTGGTGGACCCCGGTGTGTACTACTATATTATTTTTGAAGATGCAGGGAATGAAAAGGATGGGATTATAACCGGATCTGTAAATATTGTCCGATGAGAAAAGCTGTTTTCTTTTGTTTTCTCTTGTTTCTTCTGGGTTCAGCACTCCTGGCTCAGCAAAATACGGTCTATTCACAATATATGTTGAACGGACTTGGAATGAATCCTGCCTATGCCGGAGAAGCTGGTCCTCTTGAAATTATTATGGGAAGAAGGTCTCAATGGGCCGGATTCCCAGGAGCTCCGGTGGTTAATTTTGCTGGGGCTTGCAAAGCCATCGGAAAAAAGGGGTTCTACCACAGTTGGCACGGAGTTGGAGCTTATATGGAAAGCAACAACGAGGGGGCTTTTGCCATCAAAACATTCAGTCTTGTATATGCCTGGCACAAACGTCTGGCCCATGATTACACGCTCTCTGCCGGTTTCGCACTGAGCGCAGTCAATTACAGCATGGATGCCAGCATCGTGGATGCCAGGGACCCGGCATTGTATATGTATCCTCCAAGCGTATTTATTTTCCCCGTTCTCAATCCCGGTGTACGACTGGTTTCCAAAAAAATGTATTTCGATTTTTCCGCAAAACAGGCAACCGCTAACGAAACGGTAGGGCCGGATGGGGTGAAGGAATTAGGCACCAACAACAGGCTTATGCCTACCTTCTATTTTACGGTAGGCCGTAATTTTGTTTCCCCGAATTATGCATGGACTTACACTCCGTCCATCCAGCTTCGCTCCGCACTTACCTACTATCCTACCTTCGACCTGAATCTGCTCGTCTATTACCATCGCATGATAGGTATAGGGATTTCATACAGGGACAGGGATTCATTTGTAGGCATGATTCAATTCAGATATAAAAACAAAATCGTATTGGGCCTGTCGTATGACTATTCTATTTCGCGTTTTTCAACTGTTTCTGCCAATTCGAGAGAAATCATTTTCGGATACACTCCTTACGGATCGCCTGTTCCGTTTTCGCCTGGCAGCCATATTGCCCAATGTCCCGGCTTTGATCTTTGATTGGTAAAGCATGGACCCACTTAACGAACCTAAGGAAGGCCATATAGAGCCCAAACCGGAATGGATTCCCGGAATTTATAATTATTGCGACCGGTGGTGCGAGCGATGTGCCTTTACTTCCCGATGCCGGAGTTTTGCCATGGAATTCAGTATCAAAGAGGGAAGTCCTGTACAGATCAATGATCAGCAATGGGACAGGCAGCATCCGGGTAATGAAGAACTGGAACAATCAGCCAGAACCCATGAACTTGCGGGAGAAGCATGGAAATATAGCCAGCTTACGGAATCCTGGATGAAACGAAACGAGGATATGGTTACGGGTAAGATAACGGAGTTAAAGAACCAGGTGAGACTTGAGGCGGGTGCTAAAAGGGCTCAGACGGAATCAGAGCTTATTGAGGATGCTTTGCAAATTATACGATGGTATGAACCCCAGATTTGGGTAAAATTAATGAGGGCTCTTACCGGAAGAAGGAGAGCTCATGGACAGGAGTTGATCCCAAAAGATTCAGATGGATCAGCCAAAGTAGCCCTGATAGGAATGGACCGTTCTCTGGAAGCCTGGGAACAACTTCATTTTCTCTTCCCCGATGAAACAAATGAATTTATTACCCTCCTTCTCGAATTGGACAGGCTACGGAAAAAAACAGAAATGGAATTTCCCGAAGCAAGGTCTTTCAAACGCATAGGATTCGATGAAGAGTTAAAACAAGATATTTGACAGAGAAATCTCGAAACTTCTTTTCCCGCTTACGGCGATTTGCCCTGAAGGTAATCCTGGGCTTCTTTTTGCTCAGTATAGCTTCGGTAATTCTATTCCGCTGGGTGCCTGTTCCTGTCACTCAACTGATGCTGATCCGGTGTGTCCAGCAAAAAACGGAAGGCAAGCCCCTGAAGCTTGCGAAAAGCTGGGTGTCCCTGGAGAAGATAAATCCCGATCTTCAGCTGGCGGTAGTGTGTTCGGAAGATCAGAATTTTCTGAGGCATCATGGCTTTGACTATGATGCCATTGAAAGGGCGATCGACTATAACGATAATCACAAGCGCAAGAGAGGGGCAAGCACCATCAGCCAACAAACTGCAAAAAATGTTTTTCTCTGGCCTGGCAGAAGCTGGGTAAGGAAAGGCCTGGAGGTGTATTTCACATTCCTGATTGAAATGTTCTGGAGCAAGGAACGCATCATGACTGTTTACCTCAATGTGATAGAAATGGGTGACGGCGTTTACGGTGCAGAGGCAGCTTCCAGAGAATATTTCCACAAGTCCGCCCGCAATATGAATAAACTCGAATGTGCTTCCATCGCCGCTGTCCTTCCAAACCCCCGCAAGTTCAATGCAGCCCGGCCGGATGTGTTTGTGCAAAACCGGAGGGCATGGATTCTGAATCAAATGATACTTTGGGGAGGGATTCTGAATTACAACCCGGAAATAAAAAAATAAGGGATCACCCCCTTTGAAATATTTACTTATTTCTATCCCTGGATGATCCCTGTGTCACAAATTACATGTTGCTGTCATCGGCAGTTGGACCGTAAGACTTGGGTAATGGAATATTGAGCAGACGCAAATAAACACCCAGTTGCGCACGGTGATGCACGGAGTGGTTAAATACCATGTTGCGGAGGACTGCCCCTTTTGGCATGGTAAAGAATATTTTTTCTCCGTGACGCATGGTCCAGTTCTGAAGAAAGGTTTCATCCTTTACCTGCTCCAGAACCTTCGTCGCATCCAGAATGTTTTTATCAAATCTGGAGAGAAGGGCTTCGGTGGTGGAGAATTTAGGAGTAGGGGGGTAAGGTTTGGCGAAATCCAGCTCATCCTGTGTGAGGGTCACTCCAACCCATGTGGGCAGTTCTGCTACATGTACGGCAAGGCTATGCAGGAGCATGGATTTTTCGTGAGGCTTATATGCGATCTGATCTGCAGGAACAAGAGCAAGAATTTTTCTGGTGGTAGCTGCCTCGTGTTTGAGTTCAGTAAGAAGAGGGATATTCATTTGCATGGATTAAGGTTTTGAGTTTATGAATTATATTTTATAGAATTTTTTAGAGATCAAAAATAAGTAAAATAAACTCCCTTGCTCCAGCTTAATTAAAAATGATCTTGCACCCTGGCAGTAATGCGTGCAGGATGGCTCTTTCCTGCTCTGAAATGGGATTCCCGCTTAAGTCCAGTTCGGCGAGATTGCTCAGATAACAAATGTAATCCGAGATATGGGCAATGTGATTGTTCTTGAGGGAGAGGTACCACAAATTCTTTAATTTGAACAAGCTCTTCGGAAGCTGTGTAAGCTGACAATCATCCAGTACAAGGCTTTGCAGATGAACCAGGCTTCCAATGGAAGAGGGAATGACTTTGAGCCGCGTGCCGGCAATATAGACGGATTTTAATTTTTTCATATTGCCGAATGAAACTGGTAAGGAATCGATGCTGACATGGAACAATACCAGTTCCTCTAAAGCCGAAAGTTCACCCATATTTATAGGAAGCCGAAAGGTGTCTGCTTTGCAGTTCTGTATCTGCAAAGAATGAAGCCTATCCAACTCAGGAAAAGTTGAAGGAAGAGAACGGAGTTTGGTGTCATTCAGTTCAACATACAGGAGATTCTGAAGCGCCGCAAATTCTTTGGGAAGGGACAGGAGTTCGTTTTTAGAGGAAGAAAAAAACAACAGTCCTCTGAATCCAGTAAATTCCAGAGGTAGTTCGGTTATGCCATTGGAACTGATCTGAAGACATTGGAGACTTCTTAGTTTTGTGATTTTAGGAAGCAACTTTGGGTCGAAAGTTGTATTCAGGAACTGACACTTATAAACCTTTTCCGGGTCTTTCAGAGCAGTCTTCAAATCCGAGTAAACCGGCACGTCCATGATGCCTGTACTATAAAAAGGAGATTTGGCGTCCGCTTGGGACCTTACCGGAAGGTATGCGACAAAAACGAAAAGCATCAGGAGGATTCCCTTGAAAAAGGAAAGTCGCGATATCGTATGAGCAGCTCCCGGAGTCAATTACTGTAGTAAAACTTTAATACACCGTTTTTTATCTCCTGCCCTCAGTTCAAGAAAATACATACCCGGTGAATATCCTTCGGAATAGAAAGTGAAAAGGTGATCTCCCATTGAGTTATGAAGATCCGAAAAAATAACATTCGCTCTGCCGGCAATATCCAGGAGTCTTATTTCAACCGCACTGTTTTCCTGAAGACTATACCCGATATTCAACACGTCACGGAATGGGTTTGGGTAGGCCTGAAGGGAAAACAGATTATCCCGATCCTGGATCCCGGTTATGGATACAACCACCTGCCCGTCATCGGTGTTATAAACAGGAGATTGCAAACCGGCTCCGTCTTCGGATTTGATACTGAAGTAATAAGTTTGGCCGGCTGTAAGTGTCAATCCGGTTTGGGTAACGGAAGTGGAGGTGCCATTGTTTGTCCAGTTGGTTATATTGGTCCCTCCGGCAGTCGTTCCAATCGCATACCAGTATTTGACAACACCTGAATTGGGATCCGTGGAGGAAGTCCAGTTGGCCGAAAGCTGAGTAGTTCCGTAGCTGGTATCCTTGTCTGCTCCTAATCCGTCATATACGAGAAACGAGGAAGGCGGTGTCCAGTCTACATTGAAATCCTGGCAAGAAGGATTGGAAAGATTATTGGCAGTATCCCGATCTAAGGAACACACGCGGCCGGCTGCAATTACAGGGGAAGTGTTCTGATAACGCATGTCGGATGCCGCAGAACCTGCGGTGACGGCAACAGGAGTGTTGGTGGCGCGGGAGCGGTAGACTTTAAGACTTTTAACAGCCCAGTCGGAATTCCCGCTGCGAAAGGACACGTAATTTCCGGAAGCAAGAGGAGCGGGGTCGGTATAACTCCCGACAAACTTATCGTTCTGATAAACCTGCAACAGACCTGTAATGCGGTCATACACTACTTTCCAGTCGTACCATTGACCCGCTGCGACTGTCATAGGAATGGAAACCAGAGCCGATCCAAAGGATCCGTTAGCTGTCTTATATATTTCAAGTTTGCTGTTGTCGACACGAAACCAAACCAGGTAGCTGTGTCCGCGGTTGACGGTGACGGCACTGTCACAAAAAATATGTATGCCTGCTCTGCGGTTGGTGCCTGTGCCGCTGATCTTGCCTTGCCAGTTGTAGAGGTATTTGTTGGAAAGGCTTTGTGTCAGTGGAGCATTCAGGTTGGTATTGGTAAGCGTCTGATCCGTCTGGTCAAGCACTCCGCCGCCTACTGTCCATGTTCCTGTGGTGGAAGTCCAATCTGTATTCAGGGCAGAACCGGCAAAGTCGTCATTGAAAAAGCCTCGGGTATTGTTTGATCTCCATTCGGTTCCGTTGAAATCGCAAACCTGATAAAAACATTTTTCCACTCCCGATCCTCCGGTATTATCGGCGTCGGTAAAAGCACAGTTGAAATTCCCGGTAATCCAACCTGCAGGTGGAACTACCACGGTGGTGGGTCGGGTTGTATCCGGACCCGGCACTATACCCCCGTTGCAATCCCATATTGCCTGAAATCCTGAGCCGGGAGTGGTGCCGGCAGATTTGAAACGCACCGTAATGGAAGGGCTGCTTCCGCCTACACTACCGGGGGAATTGGACCCCGTGTATTTCCCGATTAATGGAGAAAGGGTGGATGGGCCGTTATAGAGCCAAAGTGTGTCTTTGCCGGCTTCCACATTAAAAGAGGAGAAAGTAAGTGAAACCGACGTGGCTCCTGTTGGGGCTATTGTATAGGTGTAATCTTCTCCTTCATAATAAGGTTTGTTGGGTCCACCCATGTCGTAAATGGTGTCCTTGCAGGGAATCACAGAACAGGTTGAGAATTTGTTTTGAATAGCTGTCCAGAAATCCGTGTATCCGTTGTCATATCCCATGGCCCAGATGCCAATTCCTCCGATGCCTCGTTGGTTGACCACATTGTATCTTTTTTCCATACTGTATCCGTTATCAATCCAGCTCTGCCACCAGACACCGGCTTTTTGGTAGGAGAAGTAAGGAGTAAAGCTGTTGGGCTCCCAATGCATGTTCGAATTGGAATAGTAACCGCTTGCGTTGGTTCGCATGGTGTTGTAGATAAGCGAATTTCCTGAACCTGTTGTGGGACTTGGAGCTGCGCTTCCGCTTGTTGGCCATTCTTCCCCGTAATAGGGAACACCTAAGAGCAGTTTGGCGTTTGGAACACCGGCCTTCAGATACTCGGTAATGGACCGGCTATGGTTGTAATCATACCCTGTTTCAAAATCATAGAGTGGGTCGGAGGGACCGGCAGTGGCGCTGCCTCCGTAATAATAATCGTAGCCCATGATGATGTAGAGGGCCACATCGGTATTGAGGTTAGGTATGTCAAATACAGGTCCCCAATCCACTGCATAAAGGGCTATACTCACTTCATATTTCGGATTGGCTGCTTTTAGCTGGGTATTGAGATTATGAATAAAGGCAGTGAAGGCCGGTTTGTCGGAAGAGGCCATCCCTTCGAAGTCTACATTCACTCCCTTGGCTGTACCCCCTCTCGCATTGAGTTCGGAAACCAGATTGGTGATAAGCGTGTTTTGCGCAGTGGTGCTTCCGAAGAAGGTGGTATGGTTGCTGAAAAGAGAAATGCAGATCTCCACATTCACTCCATGACTGATGGCAGTGGTTACCGCATTGCTGCTTGCAAATGCATAGGAGCCGTTACTGTTTCCTCCGGTTGAAGGGTTAACGGTATAATCAAAATAACACAGATCGCTCATCAGGTTCCACTGGAAATTACCCACGTTGGCAGTGACATCTTCCCAGTAAGGGCACCAGCCGAAAACACGTTTATTGTTCAGCGTGCAGGTGGCTGTAGTTTTGGAAGAGAGGGAAGGATTTGCGGGAACAGTATGCCCCAGAAGGCTATCCCACTGAGCTTCGCGGGTGAAGTGAAAGCGGCTGTAATATTCGCTTTGCTGCTGCATGAATGACTGGTGCTGGGCAAAGGCATTCACAGCTATACCCAGCAGCATGCTTAACGCAAGAGTAAGTTTTGAATTCATGTGATGCAGGATTGAGTATTAAAGATAACTTTTTTTGAGACAAAAAACGACTCTACTTAATTTCGGCCCCGTTATCCTCACCGGGGCTTTGTTTTGAAAAGTAATCCAGAATGCCCTTCAGGTAGGCATCCGCAACCTGACGTACCCTTGCCGAGTTACGTACGCTGCCAGTTTCCCCGTCTTCCTTCATCAGGTTGATGGATTCCACCCGGTTGTCCTGATAGAGTGTTTCGCCGTAGACCAAGGGAGTATGGATGATACGGGTAAGGATGAGGTTTCTGCAGTAAACTCCGGGGTGTGAGGTTGCCAGACAATTATCCCGGAGATAAGTAGCCTGCGATTTTTCCACTATGGGAACATGGAGGGTCTCTGAAAAGGATTTCACCACACTTCCTGCCAGGACTTCCGACTCGTTTAAATCGTTTGTAACGGCCAGAAGCATGAAGTCCGCCCTTTTCTCTGGCTTGTTCAGCTCGGAAGGGAGCATGCTGCCACCGATAAAAGCCATCACAAAATTTTTATCTGTCAGTCTTTTCCAATCTGTATTTTTTTCATCCACATTGTAATGGATGATTACGGTAATATCCGGATGAAACGCATTAATCAGATCGGCCCTTTTTTGGAGCTCAATATCCCGAAAGATATCCTTGAAAATACGACGTTTGTCGGCCTTGGTTTTATAAAACACGCGCTGTTCGGGAGAAATGGATTTGCAATTCACGAGACTATCAAGTGCCTGATTCAGGTAGTGTTTTCTCCACTCCTCAAAAGAAATTCCAAGGGCTGTTTCATCCGGCTTGGAATGAGTCATCATCACGGTTGCTCCGGCTTCTTCCAGCTTTTGCCGGAGTACAAGTGCTGTTCCAAGGGTCAGGTGACCTTCCACCAGTTCAATGTCTTCCGGGATCCCGTGCAATGAATCTTTGTGGATTTGAAGATACTTTTGTTCGATTTTTCCTGATTCCAATGTTCCGGCAATGTGACCCGGATCCAAGGCAATCCGGATGTTGGAGAGGGGATGTGCGGAGGCATAGGATCCTGTCGGATCAGGTCGGACAGAGCCCTTTTTATGTATGGAGTCGGTCCTGGTCATAACAAGCTCTGACCAGAGCAGGGTTCGCTCCGGTCGCTGTTTTGCTTTCATTTCCCCGGAAGCGTACAGGAGGAAGGCGGAATCGGTTAGGGCATAGAAACCACCCAGTTTTTTTTCCTTGTCAAGGTAGGTGTCAATACGGTGTTGAACAGACGCCTTTCTTTTCTGGATAGATTCGGGTTGGGCAAGTGTAACCTGAACAATAAACAGGGCAACGACCGGAATAAAAATATTTTTACCAGGGCTTGGCCACACTTTTGTAAATGAGCATTCCCTTGGCATCAAATTCCCTGTGAACGACTTTGCTGCGGTCACAACGGCTCGTATGAGTGCTTTGTATGATTCCTTCGGGACTGAAATATTGTTCATCTGACAGAAGTTCGTAATAGGGTCTCCACGCCTCACCCAGTTGACGGATTTTATGAATATGGTGACTGATACGCCCGTTTTCATAATATTCGCAGATATCCAGCACGGTGCGTTTGTAATATTTACGCGGTTCCATATACACATTGGTGGTAACCTTTGTGCGTACTTCTTTCCTCACATTTCCTCCCGGATAGTATTCATAAGCTACGCTCTTCTTTGTCCGGGTTTGAGCAGGAACTTCGAGCATAAAAATAATTAAAAACAAACAAAGAAACCCTAAACGGGCCATGGAAGTTATCATGAGGTATTCGAATTGATTAACTTTGTTTTAACATAGACGGCAACCGGGGAGTTGGGTTGCCTTGGATTTTAACGAGTATTATGAACATCAGGGAAACAGATTTCAGTTCAGAACTTCAATTGAGTGCCAGCCGGAGCGGTGGGGCAGGAGGGCAGAATGTAAATAAAGTAAGCACCAAGGTGGAGCTTGCCTTTGATATTGGTGCATCCCAGATTCTTTCCATCGAACAAAAGGAACTCCTCTTTCAGAAACAGGCTCCACGTATCAACAAGGAAGGTGTTCTGAAAATCGTTTCTCAGTCGGACAGGTCTCAGTTGGGAAACAAGCAAATTGTGATCAAGACGTTTTATGATCTGTTGGAAAAATCATTTAAACGGGAAAAAAAGCGGGTGAAAACAAAACCTTCTAAAGCTTCGAAGAGGAGAAGAATTGAAGGGAAGAAGAAGCTTTCGGAAAAAAAAGTGAACAGAAGAAAGGAAAGCTGGGAATAGGTTCGACTACGCTCCCTTCGGCTCCGCTCAGCCACCGGCAGCATTCCGGTCCCTGAGCGGAGCCGAAGGCACGGTATTGTCAGACCTTCAGTTGTTTTCGGAAATAATTCCAAAGGGGATCATCGGGAGGAGCTGCTACGATGGTAACAGGCTCCTTTTTTACAGGATGAATAAAATCCACTTGTCTTGCATGAAGATGAATGGATCCATTGGGATTGGAACGGTTGAAGCCATATTTCAAATCACCCTTTATGGGACAACCCATGGCAGCAAGCTGGACCCTGATCTGGTGGTGACGGCCCGTATGAGGTTTGACTTCCAGAAGAATATAGTTATCTGAATCGGAAAGAATCCTGTACTCCAGTTCACATTTCAAGGCTCCGGGTTGTTCCTTATCAAAAGCCTTGGACATGTTTTTAGCCTCATTTTTCTTAAGGTAATGGACCAGCAGACCGGAATCCTCTTTGGGTCTGTTCTTTACCACTGCCCAGTATGTTTTCTGGATTTCTTTCCCCCGGAACATCTCATTTAACCTCGACAGTGCTTTGCTGGTCCTGGCAAAAAGTACAATGCCGCTTACAGGCCTGTCCAGTCTGTGAACGGTACCCAGATAGACCTCTCCAGGCTTATTGTAGGTGTGTTTGATATATCTCTTGAGCGTTTCGCTCATGGGCTCGTCGCCCGTTTTATCGCCCTGTACAATTTCCGAGGGGCGTTTGTTCACGGCGAAGATGTGATTGTCTTCGTATATAATGATCGGAACCGGAGTGTCCTCCATCAGTATTGTTCATTGCTGTTTGGAAAATCCCGGGACTTTACATCGGTTATATAACCGGAAACAGCAGTAGTAATGGTTTCATGAAGATTGGCATATCTGCGTAGAAAACGGGGAGAGAACTCGGTGGTGAGTCCAAGCATGTCATGTACTACGAGTACCTGACCATCTACTCCGCCACCGGCTCCTATTCCGATAACAGGTATGCTTACTTCCTGTGCCACTTTGGTGGCCAGGGTTGCGGGTATTTTTTCCAATACAATGGCAAAACAGCCCGACTCCTCTAATACATGGGCATCCGACAAAAGGCGTTCTGCTTCTTCCTCTTCCTTTGCCCGAACGGTATAGGTTCCGAATTTGTAGATTGACTGTGGGGTAAGGCCGAGATGCCCCATGACAGGAATACCGGCAGTAAGTATACGGGCAATCGATTCCTTGATTTCCTTTCCACCTTCCAGCTTCACGCTGTGTGCTCCGGATTCTTTCATGATGCGAATGGCTGAAACAAGGGCTTCCTTCGAATTGCCCTGATAAGACCCAAAGGGAAGGTCAACCACCACCAGGGCACGGTCTATGGCCCGGATAACGGAAGAGGCATGGTAAATCATCTGGTCCAGCGTAATAGGAAGTGTTGTTTCATGACCCGCCATCACATTGGATGCCGAATCGCCGACCAGAATAACATCAATACCTGCCCCATCCACAATCTTGGCCATGGTGTAGTCATAGGCCGTAAGCATGGAAATTTTTTCTCCCTTGCGCTTCATCTCCTGCAACACATGGGTAGTTACCTTCTTGAATTCTTTTTTGTGGATTGACATGGTCAGACGCTTTAATGAGGGTGTTTGGGGTATTGACAAGCAAGCCTCCCTGCAACCCTGCAAAGGTAATTTCTTTTCATAAAATACTTGGTTTTATTGGATTATTGATAAATTTGCCTTCACAGTTTCGGAATTCCCCGCTGGAACAGATATCACCAGATCTGTAATTAGTTGATAATGATGAAAAAAGTATTAGCGCTGTTGGCGGTTATTGCCTTCGTATTCCACTCCTGCAAATCAGATTTTAACCTCACTGCCAAATGGAAAGAGCAGATGGTTATTTTTTGTCTCCTGAACCAAACCGATACGATGCAATATATACGCATCAACAAAACTTTTCTAGGTAAAGGAAATGCCTATCAGATGGCTGCTGTACACGACTCCATGAATTATAAGAACCTCCTCAACGTGAAACTGGAGCAGTGGACAATTGGAGGCGGAACATTGATGGGATCTTATTACATAGATACTACTTCCAGCCTGCACCAGGACACAGGGATATTTGCCAATCAAACCCAGGTGCTATACCGGGTTCATACCGGGTCTTTGCTTTTTCCCGGTTACCTGAACAAGCTCAGCGACCAGTATGAATATCACCTCACCGTAACCAATCCCCTTACCGGGTACACGGCAACAGGCCGGACTACCCTGGTGCTTTCAAACGGGTCAAGCCTGCCCAGTGGAGCAACGGGGATGGTCATCAATTCGGGTGTTCCAATCACCTGGTCGTTTTATGTGACATCCACCCTCCCGTATACACTCAAATGCATGACCGGCGCCAATGCCCGGTTGTATAATACCGTCCTGAGGTTTCATTACACAGAATATGGGACCGCCGGAAACTTTGCGAAATATGCCGATCTGAATTTCGGGACATTCAGGACTCAAACCCTGGATGGAGGAGAAACCATGAATACCCCTATTCCCTGGTCAACCGTAACGCACTTCCTGGCTTCGGCCATGCCCGATGATCCAACTGTTTCCAAAAGGGTGATGGGAAAATGCGAACTCATGGTTTATGCGGCAGGTGATGAATTTAATACCTATATGGAAGTAAATCAGCCTGTTAGCTCAATTACAGGGGATAAGCCAACCTACACGAATATAAGCAACGGTATAGGCCTGTTTTCTGCCAGGTATACCTTTGATGACCAGACACATTGGAGTAAACCACTCAGTCCGGCAACCCTCAACAATCTGGCTACCGACCCCAATACCTGCCCCAGACACATAGGCGATGCAAATGGAATCCCGGCGGCTTCTTGTCCTTAGTTCAGGATCACTCCTTTACATCACACCTGCTTTCGGTTCCCTCTCCCGGTATTCTGCCTTTTTGTCATTTGAAAGGAATGACATTTTCCGGACCATTGCCTGGAAAGACTGACATTATTTCTATATATCCCTGGTGGCATGAGGATTGACTTAAGTCAATTGCTTACAGAACACTAAAAAACTAACAAATAAAGATTATGGCAAAAATAATAGGAATCGACCTGGGAACAACCAATTCTTGCGTTGCTGTCATGGAAGGAAACGAACCGGTTGTGATCGCGAATAGTGAAGGAAAACGCACAACCCCCTCGATCGTGGCTTTCGCAAACGATGGAGAAAGAAAAGTAGGTGATCCGGCGAAGCGTCAGGCGATCACTAACCCAACGAAGACGGTGTCTTCCATCAAACGTTTTATGGGTATTACCTTTAACGAAGCCGGAAAAGAAATGGCCCGCATGCCGTATAAGGTTGTAAAAGGAGATAATAACACTCCCCGTGTACAGATTGACTCCAGAAATTTTACGCCTCAGGAAATTTCCGCCATTATTCTTCAGAAGATGAAGAAGACTGCAGAAGATTACCTGGGTCATGAAGTTACGGAAGCGGTAATCACTGTTCCTGCATATTTTAATGATGCTCAGCGTCAGGCTACCAAAGAAGCCGGTGAAATTGCCGGTCTTACCGTTAAACGAATCATCAACGAACCTACTGCCGCTGCCCTGGCTTATGGCCTGGACAAGAAATCACGCGATATGAAGATCGTGGTTTTCGACTGTGGAGGAGGAACCCATGACGTTTCCGTGCTTGAACTCGGTGACGGGGTGTTTGAAGTGAAGTCTACCGACGGCGATACCCACCTGGGTGGAGATGACTTTGACCAAAAAATTATTGACTGGCTCGTAACAGAGTTTAAGTCCGAAAACGGAGGATTGGATCTTACCAAAGACCCTATGGCTCTTCAACGATTGAAAGAGGCTGCGGAAAAAGCTAAAGTGGAACTTTCGAGCGCCACCACCACCGAAATCAATCTGCCTTATATCATGCCGGTGGATGGTATACCCAAACACCTGGTGCGCAGCCTTACCCGTGCTAAATTTGAACAACTGGTCGACGACCTCATCAAGCGTACCATAGAGCCTTGCCGTTCGGCACTTAAAAATGCAAACCTGACGGTGAATGATATCCAGGAAATTATCCTGGTAGGTGGTTCAACCCGTATACCGGCCATACAGGCTGCTGTGGAAAAATTCTTCGGTAAAGCCCCTTCAAAAGGAGTTAATCCGGATGAAGTGGTGGCTATCGGAGCTGCTATTCAAGGGGGTGTTCTTACCGGTGAAGTGAAAGATGTACTTTTGCTGGATGTGACCCCGCTTTCATTGGGTATTGAAACCATGGGAGGTGTGTTTACCAAACTCATCGAGTCCAACACTACCATTCCAACCAAGAAATCAGAAACATTCTCTACCGCCAGCGACAACCAGCCTTCGGTTCAGATTGTCGTATACCAGGGCGAAAGACCCATGGCCAAGGATAACCGCAAACTCGGTGAATTTAATCTCGATGGAATTCCACCGGCCCCCCGCGGAGTTCCTCAGGTGGAAGTTACTTTCGATATTGATGCCAACGGCATACTTCAGGTAAGCGCCAAAGACAAAGCAACAGGTAAATCCCATAACATCCGGATCGAGGCCAAGTCAGGTCTTACTCAGGAAGAGATTGACCGCATGAAGCGGGAAGCGGAAGCCAATGCCGAAACCGACAAGAAAGCCAAAGAAGAAGTTGAAAAACTGAATCTGGCCGACACCACCATTTTCCAGACTGAAAAGCAACTGAAAGATTACGGTGATAAGCTCTCTGCTGACAAAAAGGAAACCATTCAGAAGGCCTTTGATGAGTTGAAAGAAGCTCATAAAGTCAGAGACATTGCCCGTATTGACACGGCCATGGCCAACCTGAATACAGCATGGCAGGCTGCCTCTGAGGAAATGTACAAAGCCACTCAGGAAGCCCAGGGAGGAGCCGGTTCCCCAAACCCAGGAAAGGAACAAGGTGCCAATCACAAAGACGGAGAAGTGACTGATGTTGATTTTGAAGAAGTGAAGGAAGACAAGAAATCCTGAAGAGTATAAAACCTATTCAAGGGTATACCCTGAAGTGTCCTGAAGTAAATACCGCGAAAGCGGGATTACTTCAGGACACTTCAGGGTTTTTCTTTGAAACGGGAGAATACAGCAAAGGCAAGTATGCATAATATAGCACCAAATATGCCATTCAGCCTAAGCCCGTAATCATGACCCGGATCTTTGCCATAAAGCGTCAGTGTAGCAAAAAGGCCTATTCCGAAAGTCTGCCCCAGTTTGACAGCAAAATATTTTACGGCAAAAAATAATCCTTCCTTATTTTCTCCTGTTTTTATGGCATCTTCCGCCGCTATTTCGGCCAGAATTGCCGGAGGAAGGATGCCTAGTGCAGCCAGGGGAAAGGAGGCCAGGAGGACAAGCAGAAACATTTGAAGTTTGGGAGGGACTGGAAAGCGTCCGAGAAAATAAATGGCAAGGAAAGCTGTACCCAGAAGGAAAAAGGAGAAAAGAACCAGAGGTTTCTTACCAATTCGCTTTGCCAGTATATTGATAATCGGATAAAAGAGCAGGGAAATCCCTACCATTGTGCCTACCAGAATAACGCCTATGGATTCGGGCAGACCGCAAAGAACCGTTACAAAATACTGCAAACCGCTCATGATTATGTACAAGGCCATGAAGTAAGAGAAGTCGGCGGCTATATAATAAATGAAATTCCTGTTTTTTAACGTCTGCCTGATAGCCGGGAGCAGGGGCAGAGTGGAGGGCTCGGCCTTACAGTACTTTTTTTCATCAATTACCAGAACAGGAATGAACATAAACAGGGCCCCCACCCCGCATAAACACCAGATTGCCGATTGAAAGGCTTCCAGGCGTGTAAAATGGGGGTAAAGGTGATTCATCACATTGGCAATATTGCTGGTGGAGGAGGCAATGATCATCCCGAATACGAAACCTACCTGCTGGAATGTAGAAAACCTAACCTTGTCTTCTTTTGTGTGCGCCATTTCAGGCATCAGAGCATTGTACGGAATGATGTAGGTAGTAGCGGAAATAAAAAAAAGGATCAGTGTTGCGGTGAGCCATAATGCATTGGTGGTGCTGACTCCGGCATCTAAAGGCCGGAACACCAGCATGCAAAATCCTGCTGCAGGCAGGATGCTCCATTTCATAAACGGGATACGTCTTCCCCGCGGATTCTTGCTCCGGTCGGAGGATTGACCTATAAAGGGATCGTAAAAAGCATCTGCCAGCCGTCCTGCAATAGTGATAACGGAAGGCAGGTTCAATACTCCCAGCAGGCTCACCTGAGCCAGCAAGGTAATAAGGCCGGCATTGGCAGGAGGGAGATAGAAGTATATCAGAAGTACGCCGATGATGTTGGTCAGAATACTCCATCCCATCATCCCACAGGCATAAGCGATTTGTTTGGGAAAGGGAAGCGTTTCGGTTGACAAGGCGCAGTCAGTGATAAGAGATAAAGATACTGATTCTGATCATCTGTATTCCCGTTTCCTTTATGTAATTTTATATGATGAAATAGCCATTATATGAAAGATTCATTTCTTAAAATTTGCATTTGCCTGATCTCCTTTTTTGGCATTGGTTCGGGACTTTCTGCTCAGCCCCGTAAAGCCGGCCCCAAAAACACCGGGAACCTCCTCCCCTCAGATACCACCACTCGTCTGCGCGGGCTTGCCGATACTGTGGGTTTTGCCCGTTACAAAGACCAGATGGATTTGCTCATGCAACGCATCGATCAAAACCAGGGAACTCAGCTTGCTGCGCTCAGGAAAAAGAACGATATCTCCCCCGGTGATGCCTGGAGACTGGCCATTGCACCGCATGACGACTACAGCTATTCCGGTTATATGTACCCGCTGGTTCTGAAAAATGTACAAGCTAAAACCGTGATCATTTTCGGTGTGGCCCACAAAGCCAAACAGTTTAAGGTGGACAACCAGTTGGTCTTCGATCATTTTACTCATTGGCGGGGTCCTTACGGCAACATCAAAGTGTCTTCAATGTGGAAGATATTATGAAGGAACTGCCCAAATCCATTTACCAGGTGAATGATAGTCTCCAGTTGTCCGAGCATTCGGTAGAAGCCGAGTTACCGTTTCTTCAGTATTTCAACAAGGATGTGGAGATTATCTCTATCCTCGTTCCCCCAATGCCCTTCTCTAAAATGAGCGAACTGGCCGAACCACTCGGTAAGGCCCTGGCAAAGGTTTTCAAGTCACGTGACATGGAATGGGGGGTGGAGGTTTCTCTTTTGATCTCAACCGATGCGGTGCATTATGGGGATGAGGACTGGGGAGGAAGGGATTTCGCTTTCTTCGGACCCGATAGTACAGGCTATCATCAGGCGGTAGACAAGGAGCATCAGATAATCAATGAGTGCCTTGCAGGAGATTTGTTACAGGGAAAAATAAAAAAATTCACTCAATACACCGTTCAGGACAATGACTATACGGCTTATAAATGGACCTGGTGCGGGCGGTATTCGGTTCCCTTCGGAATGTTAACGGCCCTGAACCTCCAGCAGGCACAGAATGCAACACCTCTGAATGGAATGTGGCTGGACTATTGTACATCCATTGACCATCCTCCCATTCAGGTAGATGATATGGGAATGGGTGTTACTGCTAAGGCAAATATTCATCATTGGGTGGGGTATGCGACGGTGGTATTCAGGTGAGAAACCCTAAAGGATAAACAGAACGGAGAAAGAGCAAGAGGGCTTGTTACACTCTTTCTCTTTCTCCGCTCTGTATTCTGGTCTTCCGTCGGGGTGAGAGGATTCGAACCTCCGACCTTGGCGCCTGCGGCGCCACGCGCTAACCGTTCAATTGGTCATTTATAAATCTCTTTGCACCTCTTTTTTTTATTTTCATTTCAAGTTTAACAGCTTCTGAACGGGATTCAACTTCTAATTGAAAGATCTGAATCCATGGCATTCCTGTACTGGTGAATCTACTTTTCCCTGAATGGTGTTCGTCGAGTCTTTTTTTTTAGATCTGAACAGGATCCTGTATAGTATTTCTGAAGAGTCTCACTATAAAGTATATAAACAAAATATTTCATACGCAATGATGGATGAAATGTCATACTAAATGAAATCTATCAGAGTATTATTCTTTGGTTTCGGGGAGCATTATCATCTCTGAAACTTGGGCTCGAAGGCGCCATTCATTTTACAAAAAAAGGGATCCTGCAAAGCAGGATCCCTTTTAATCGTCGGGGTGAGAGGATTCGAACCTCCGACCTCAAGCACCCCATGCTTGCGCGCTAACCGGGCTACGCTACACCCCGAACTATACTCTTAATATTTTAACTGAAGTGGAGTTTATGGCGCCAAAGGCGCCACTACACCCCGAACTGATTTCCCCCTTGAAACCTTGACCAAATGGTAATAATTCCTGAGGAGGGCGCAAAAATACAAAAATTAGCGTGACTTGCATATCCCTGCAGAGCTAAGTTTCCTACTTTTGAAGAGAAGCTCATAATTCGGGCAGGAAACTTTAGGAATAAAAAATGTTTCCTTAGTTTTGCTACTTGCCTTCTGTCATGTTTAGAAAAGCCTTTCTCCCTGTCATTTCCTTGCTGTTTTTTTTCGGTTTCACTCAGGGCCAGACGCATCATTATACGGTGAGCGGATACGTGAAGGAGGATGCCACCGGAGAGGCTTTGATTGGGGCAACCGTGGTAATCAAAGAACTAAACAAAGGTGCGGCAGCCAATCAGTACGGGTTTTATTCCGTTACCGTAGAAGAGGGAACATATACTTTATCCGTGTCCTATCTGGGATTTGAAGAGTTTCATCAAACCATCACCCTGACTACCGACCTGCGGGTGAACGTAAACATGAAAACCAAAACCGTTCAGGCCACAGAGGTAGTGATTACGGGAGAAAAAGAAGACAAAAATGTGAAGGGTACGGAAATGGGAACCGTAAGGCTGACCATGGAGCAGATCAAGTCCTTGCCCGCATTCCTGGGAGAAGTAGATATCCTTAAAACAATACAGCTCTTACCGGGAGTCAAGTCGGCCGGAGATGGGAACACGGGTTTTTATGTGAGAGGGGGAGGACCTGATCAGAACCTGATTCTGCTGGATGAAGCAGTGGTTTATAACGCGTCCCACCTGCTTGGCTTTTTTTCGGTTTTTAACGGAGATGCGGTAAAGGACGTCAATCTGATCAAAGGAGGAATGCCTGCACAATACGGGGGACGCTTGTCTTCAGTGCTGGATATCAGCATGAAGGAAGGAAATGACAAGTCTTACCATGTGGAAGGGGGTATTGGAATTATCTCATCGCGCTTGACTGTTCAGGGTCCGATTAAAAAGGATACGAGTTCCTTTATTATTTCAGGACGGAGGACATACATTGACGTTCTGGCCAAACCCTTCATTTCCAAAACTTCCAAATACTACGGCAGCGGTTATTATTTTTACGACCTGAATGCCAAACTGAATTACAAGCTCTCCGACAAAGACCGCCTTTTTCTGAGCGGGTACTTTGGAAGAGATGTATTTGACTATAAAAACTCTTATGCCAATTTTGATGTGAATATCCCCTGGGGCAATACCAATGCGGTGCTCCGGTGGAATCACTTGTTCAACGATAAACTTTTTCTGAACACTTCGGCCATTTTCAGTGATTATCAGTTTTCTTTCGGGGCCTCTCAAAGCGGTTTTGATTTTCGCCTCTATTCAGGAATAAGAGACTGGAACGGGAAAATGGATTTCTGCTATTATCCCAATACCCGCCACGAAATTAAGTTCGGGATGAATTATATTTTCCACACCTTCACCCCAAGCAATGCAACAGCCAAGCAGGGTGATGTGGTGTTTGACCTGGGAAAGATAAAGAAACAGTATGCCCATGAAATGGCTTTGTATGTTACGGACGATTTTGATGTGACCGACAAACTACGCCTGAATGTGGGCATCCGTGAATCGTATTTTATTATGGTTGGTCCCTTTGAACGGTACCACCACGATGTTACCGGAAAGATAACCGATACCACCCGTTATGCTTCCGGACAAACGGTGGCGGATTACGGTGGGCCGGAGCCCAGGGCTTCTCTCCGATACTCCCTTACCAAACGTATATCCGTGAAGGCAAGCTATACACATAATTACCAGTTTATTCATCTGGCCTCCCTGTCTTCCGTGGCCATGCCAACAGATGTTTGGGTGCCTTGCTCCGATGTGGTCAAACCCCAGATTTCCGACCAATTCGCTTTAGGTTATTTTCAAAACTTCCACGACAATACATATGAAAGTTCCGTGGAGGTTTATTATAAAAAGATGCAGCATCAGGTGGAATACAGGGAAGGGGCCCTGCCAACAGATGATACCAAAGACAATGCAGACAATAACTTTGTTTTTGGATCCGGTCAGTCATACGGTGCGGAGTTCTTTTTGAAGAAACGTTTGGGTAAACTCAATGGATGGATTGGCTATACGTTATCCTGGACAACACGGAACTTCCCCGATTTGAATAACGGGCAGACTTTTTATGCCAAATACGACAGAAGACACGACATTTCCTTTGTAAGTACCTATGATCTGAATGCCAAATGGTCTTTTTCCCTGGTATGGGTATATGGAACAGGCAATGCCATTACATTGCCTGTGGCCCGTTACTTTATTGAAGGCAATGTAGTCAGTCAGTATAGTTCACTCAACGAGCTTCGTATGCCGGCGTACCACCGGATGGATGTAAGCGCAACGTGGAAACTCAAAAAATTCAAGCACTTTGAGCACAATCTGAACTTTGCCATATTCAATGTATACAACAGGCAAAACCCTTATTTTATCTACTTTGAAAATCAGGGAAGCCTACAGCAGGGAAACCTCACTATTCAGGCCAAGCAGGTATCGTTATTTCCCATCTTGCCGTCTATAACCTGGAACTTCAAATGGTGAACCGGATGAAAACAAACATCTTTACTTACAGGAATACGCTCCTTGCAGTTCTCCTGTCATTTTTTCTTGTGTCCTGTGAGAAGAACATCAATATTTCCCTCCCATCCGTTCAAACCCAGGTGGTGGTAGAAGGGCATATTGAAACCGGGCAGGGAGCCTGGGTAGTTCTGACACGAAGTTCGGATTATTTTGCTACCATAGATACAGCATCCTTGCTCAATTCCATTGTCAAAAATGCCACAGTTATCGTATCAGATGGTACACATACCGATACCCTGCCAATGATAATTGATTTCAATTATCTTCAAACCACTTTTATCCCCTGGTATTACAAAAAGGCCAATCCAACTGTAATCGGTCAGCCTGGAGGACAATACAGTCTCCGTATCGTCACCGGAGGTCAAGTGATTACTTCTATTACCACCCTTCCCAACCCTCCTATAAAACTGGATAGTGTTTGGTTCAAACTAAATCCTCCGAATGATACCCTGGGCTTTGTATGGGCCCACCTGCGTGACCCTGCCGGTGTTCAGAACTATTATCGCTGGTATGCCAGGCGCCTGCATAAGGATAAAAAATTTCTTGCTCCCATCGGGGCAACATTTAACGACAAATTTATTGACGGGAAAAGCTTTAATTTCGGGTATGACCGGGGAGCGGAACCTAATTCATTGGCCAAAGATGACCAAAATGCCGAACGGGGATATTTCAAGAAGGGTGATTCTGTAGTGGTAAAGTTTTGTTCCATAGACTATGACTCCTATAACTTTTATTCCAGTTATGAGGTTGCGGCAGCCAGCAACGGAAACCCATTCGGTTCCCCTTCCAATGTTAAATCCAATATACATGGAGGCTTGGGTATTTGGGCTGGTTTTTCACCCACTTTTGATACATTGCTTAACAAACCCCACCCTTGAGAAGAGTGCCGAAAACAGGGTGGTGTTTTTGGGAATTTTAAACGCATTGTTATTTCTCTGACCTACAATTCCTTACTTTTGCCAAAATTAATCGTCCGGAAGAATGACTGAGAAAACAGAACATGTAAAATGTCTTATTATAGGCAGTGGCCCGGCTGGTTACACTGCTGCCATTTACGCTGCCAGGGCCGATTTAAAACCATTGATGTATACGGGAATGGAGGAAGGGGGCCAACTCACGACCACTACTGAAGTTGAAAATTACCCTGGGTATCCTGCTGGAATTCAGGGCCCTGAGATGATGAAACTGTTTCGTCAGCAAGCGGAGAGGTTTCAGACCGATGTGCGTTTCGGTATAGCTACAGCCGTGGATTTTTCAGCACAACCCTTAAAGATCACCATTGATGAGACAAAGGTCGTGCATGCCGATACCGTTATCATTGCCACCGGGGCTTCTGCTAAATGGCTGGGGCTGGAATCGGAACAAAAACACCGGCTTAACGGAAGCGGGGTAACTGCCTGCGCCGTTTGCGACGGGGCGTTTTACCGGGGACAAGATGTGGCTCTGGTTGGAGGTGGTGATACAGCTGCTGAAGAAGCCACCTACCTTGCCAAAATGTGTAAGAAGGTGTACATGATCGTTAGGCGTGATGAACTAAGAGCTTCCAAGGCTATGCAGACCAGGGTGCTGAATACCCCTAATATTGAAATGGTTTGGAACTCAGAGACTTTAGAGGTACTGGGTGACCAAGCGGTGGATGGAGTTTTAGTTAAGAATGTAAAAACGGGAGAAAAGCGTACATTAGCCGTCACTGGATTTTTCGTTGCTATCGGACATAACCCTAATACTGAGATATTTAAATCGTGGATTGAACTGGATGCTCAGGGATATATTAAAACCATTCCCGGATCAACCCGTACAAATGTGCCGGGAGTATTTGCGGTAGGAGACGCACAGGATAAGGTATACAGACAGGCTGTTACGGCCGCCGGAACAGGTTGCATGGGGGCGCTGGATGCCGAGCGGTATTTGGCTGAAAAAGGGATTCACTGAATGATGAAAATTACCAACTATACGATTACTTCTGTTTTAAAAAAATCGGTCTTGCTCTTCGTTTGGAGTATGAGCACGGTTTTGTCCCTTCATGCCCAGTTCAGTTATATTGGAGCCCCTCCCCCGCCTAATAAATATAAGGCTTCACAGATTACAGACCCGGAGAGGGGAATAGCCATTTACGACAAGATGAATATTGCTATCGGAGACTCTACCCGGAATACTCCTAAGGGTTATGCGGCGAGCGACTGGATTGAAGACTATTATGAGAGCGGCCAGTTGCTACACAAAGGATTTTATGTTGAGGGCAAACTCAAGCTTTATAAGAATTATTGGGAAAACGGCAGGATGGAGCGCACTTTCCGCTTTCTGGATTTTTCAAAATCTCAAATGACGATTTATTACAAAGACGGACAGATACGTTCCGATATTCTATATAAAGAAGGGGCACCTATGAAAACCCAAGAATTTTATCCCAACGGGAAACCGGATTTTGAGGAGGAATATGACTCCAAGATAGAATATCTCCTTTACCGCAGAAGTTTTGCGGAAAATGGGAAACCAACCTCCGTACTTGAATTGAAAACACCCAAGAAGAAGATTTATTATCAGACGGATTATTTTGATAATGGAATGATAAAGGAAGAAGGTACAATCATCCTGATTCCAGGTACGGAAGACTACCGCAAAGACGGAACCTGGAAAGTTTATAATGAAGCCGGGAAACAGGTTGCAGAAGAAGAATACGCCAAAGGAACGCTCAGTTCACAGAAGAAACTCTGATATTTTCTCCAGGCGGAAAATCCCAATCACTTATATTTTGGAACTTGTTTGTCGATAAATTTGGCAACCGTATCCGACCATTTATTGATTAGCTCGTTACGTTTTTTGTTCAGGTCTTCATTCACCTTATTATATTCGGTTGAAGATTTATTGAAATCGTTTACGGCGTTGTTCATTCCGTTAACATCAGCCTGGGTGCGTTTGTTGGCTGCTTTGGCATCAAAAGCAGCTTTGACTTTTTCGAAATTTTCCTTTTTCACCGAATAATTGGCAATAATCTGGGCGTCTTTGCCTGACTCGTTTTTGTAAAAGGCAAGCATGTTTTTGCAGTCGGTTTTAACAGATCCGTCGCCTTTAAAAGGTTTGATGGAATCGAGGCTCTTCAATCCATTAGCTGAAAATTTACCCAGCGCATCGGAGTTCTGTTTCAGTGCATTTACATCGCCTTTGTTCTGAGCATCTATCATGTAGGCTTCCTGTTTGTATGACTTAAAGAAGATGAGATAAAGCACGTTGTAGTATTTATACACCTGGCCTGCTGCCTCGAGTTTTTGAGAAACCTTGTCCTTGTTTTCTGTAAGGGTGATGCCATGGGTGTTTGCAAACGTTTGTTGCTGGGCGCTAAGCATATCACTGGTTTTGTTCAGTTTCTGATTTGCCCTTTCCTGTGCAAGGAGATAGGCTTCCATCGCATCGTATGATTGTTCTGCAATTTCTTCCATATCCACAATTTTGGCAAAATCGTTATTCAGGATATTAAAACTGAGTTTAAGGAAGGAGACAACCGAGTCACGGAAACTTTGATCGCCTTCAAAATCCGGCATTCTTCCTATCTTTTTCTGAGCATCCAGATTCGACCGGAGTACATCTTTTCTTCTGTTTTCCACTTTACGGGCACTTTTGCCGTGAGCCGCAGCCGAGGTGTAGTCCCACATATCAACCGTTATGTCGTTTAGTTCCTTGTCTATAGATTCCATGTATTTTAGCGCTGCTCCGCTATTTTGCGCTACAACAGACTGAGAGGAAAATTGAAAAGCAAATAAAATCAGAATAAATGCGGATGTCAGTTTCATAGTTAGTTTCAGTTTGAAGTGGCAATATACTTTTTATTTTTTCAATCGGATCAAATCCAGGAGTACATTATAGCTTTCCTCAATAAATATGTCCTTTTGAATATTTTTCAGGAGCAGAAGGTTTGTTTCTTTGCTGTAAGGGTCCATTGCCAGGATCTGTTCTTCAAAAGCATTGTTGTTTGCCCGGTAAATGGAAGAAGAATCAGATTGGAGTTTGTCCATTGCTTCTGCAAGAAGGAAAGATTTTTTCTCTTCTTTTTTAAAATTCTCCGGCTTTAAAATCACTTTAGATTCTATTTTCCTGAGATCCCTTAGTGAGTCGTTCAGTTGCCTGAAGCGATTGAAGCCCCTGCTTGCCTTTTGTCTTGCGTTGCTCTGGGATGCCAGTAATTCCAAGGGTAGAGGAGGGAGGGGGTGGTAAAACACTTTTTTTACGATACTATCGGATGACAATGCTTCCGGAAGTGAGGATTCGCGGTATTCATTAAAATAGAATGGATCGGGCAGATGTACGTCGGGCTGTATGCCTTTTTTTTGGTGAGTGCCGTTGCGAAGGTTATAGAATTTTTCCACGGTTATTTTTGCATATCCCAGGTTCTTACGCTCGTTTTTATCAGGAGTACAAGGAGATTGAACAATCTCGGGGAAATGAAAGACTGTGTCGAGTGGGATGATGGTTTGACCGCTAGCCTTTCCATAGGTTGGGCTGCCGGCAATTATTCCCCGGTTGTAGTCCTGTATACTTCCTGCAAAGATTTCAGAAGCGGAAGCACTCATTCCGTTTACCATTATCAGCAAGGGTCCGTCATAAGCAGTACCCCGGTTTAAATCTTTAAGCAACATGGGTTTCCCGTTGCGCTCTTTGTAGATGGTAATAGGTCCTTCGTCAATAAACAGACCTGCCAACCCGATTGCTTCGTAGACGGAACCTCCTCCATTGAACCGGAGGTCAAGGATAAGACCCTCTATTTGCTCGGCCTGGAGTTTTAGGATTTCCTTCGCCACATCGTTGGCACAACCCAGTGGAGAAGAGGTTCCCCATTCAGTGTAAAAACTTGGCAGGGCGATATAACCAATACGTTTTTCTCCGGTGAGGATATAGCTTTTGATTGCATTTTCATCTGATCTCACCTTGGTTTTTTCAAGGACAATATTCCGCATCTGTCCGTTTGGTTTACGGACAGTAAATTCGAGTATGCGATTTGTTTTGGAGTGCAGGATCTCTTCTGCCTGAGTAAGGTTATTAAAGGGAATGTTATGTGAGGAACTGCCAATTGATTTTAGTTTCACAAGGATGTCCCCGTCATTCAGCTGGTTCGATTTCCAGGCCGAACCACCCGGAGCAAGATGTACAATCTGCGGGTCACCGTCATCATTTTCTTCGAAGCTGATTCCAAAAGAAAAATCATCGGCCGATAGCAAGGAAACAAAATTGTCCTTCCCGTTGTCTGAAAAAAATTCAGAATGTGGATCGTAACAGGCGGTAATGGCGTTCATAAACTCGGATGCAACGTAATTTTCAAATCCTTCTCCGTGTTGCAGAATACGTTCGATTTTTCTTTGTGTTCTTTTTAGCAGTCGGGTCCTAACCAGGGGTTCCCTTTTCAGAAGCTCTTTCGTATCCATTCCGAACGGGTTTACCTTGTCCGAGTCGTCAGGAGTAAACAAGTCGAGCAGAACTTCGTATTTGAGGAACCTGCGCCAGCGCCGCTCCAGTTCTGTTTCATTGGATGTGTAGGTGATACTGTCGGAGAGCGTATAAAAGATGGTATCGGAAACCGAAAAATCGGTTGGTTTGCGTAATAACCGACCTACCATACTGTCGGTGGATATCAGTTTATTCCGGTAGAGCTGAGTCACTTGTTCCAGGTAACGTCCGGAACAGTTGCTGATCTCATCATCCAGCATATTTTGGTATTCATTTATCACCCGTAGGTCGTTCAAACAGAAATAGAGCCCTCTGGGGTCCAGTTCATGTATGAATTTCCAATAGATTTTCCTTGACTGACGTTTGTCAAGCGTTACCGGTTGATAATGACTTAGATCAAGAAGTTTTATGAGAGCATTGGACTGTTTGCCATAAAATGAGTAGGGTGTCTGAGCGAACCCGTTCGTAGTCTCTGAAAGGAGAACAAGCGTAAAAATGAAAACCTGGATGATAAACTTTAAGTGCCGGTTAAAAGGGAAAAGTCCCTGCATGCGATGGTGGAATGAAGCGGAAAGGTATGAATAAAACACTGGAAGCATGCATTTAGGCGAGGTAAAACGGTATTATTGAAGCACCAGTTGAACAGGCAGGATTATCCGGGTGTAGGCTTTTTTGTCTTGCAGGACAGCTGCATTCCATTTGGGCATGGAGGCAAACACAGCTATTATTTCCTGTTCGAGTGCTGCAAGTCCCATGGAGTTACTGGCGGATATTTTCTGGATACAGGGATTTCTAACCTGACCTGTAGAATCTACCACGAAAGTAATGACCATGGATAAGTTCAGATTGCGCTTTTTTTCTTTTTTTTGGAGATGATCCTGAATATATTCCATCATCTTTCTATCCCCTCCCTGAAATTCGGCGAGTTTATTGGCCAGTCGAAACACCTTTTGCCCATCCAGCATATCCGGTTTGGGAATACAGGCGCTATTTCCACTTGTTGATTGTGAAAAGGAGACAAATGAAATAAAAAGTGCAAGGAGCAGAAAATATATTTTCATAGATAGAATGCAGTGATAAACAAAAAGTCCTCCTGTGTGGGAGGACTTGGGTTTGGAGGTTATCGGATGAATTAAGCTTTTTTTACGTTAATTGCATTTAAACCTTTCTTTCCTTCAGATTCTTCGTAAGTGACTTTGTCGTCCTGACGGATTTTATCAATCAGCCCGGTAGCATGAACAAAGATCTCCTTACCCGTTTCATCTTCTTTAATAAAACCATAACCCTTGGTCTCATTGAAAAATTTTACTGTGCCTGTTTTCATTGGAATTGAAATTTAATTTTGAATTAAAATTGATTGCATCAAAGCTAACAATATTTTCATAAAATCGAAAAAAAGCCTTCTTTTTTCGATTTTAACCCATATTTCAAGCTATTTCTCTACTTTTGAGCTCATTTCTGAAACTTAATTGAATGACCGCTTCTTGCTTTTCCAGAAAATCCCTGCTTCCTTTCTTGCTTTTTATTCCACTTTTTTTGGAGCTCCTGTGGTAGCTCTGCTTTTTTTTATCTCACCGATCATTATTCAAACGCGTATCCAGACACTACCAATTGCACGGTAGAAAATGTTTATTTCCGTTCTCCTGATAATAGTTTACTTCACGGCTGGTTCATCAAACCTAGAAAAGGACCTGTTCTGGGAACGATCCTGCATTTTCATGGCAACTACGGGAATATAGGTTTTTATGCCCCCGGATTAGCACCTTTGGTGGAAGCTGGATTTCAAGGCCTGGTGTGGGATTATGAGCAATTCGGCTCATCAGAAGGCAAAGCTTCCCAGGAACATGTACTGGAGGACGGACTGGCAGCTTTGGAATATATACGCTCCCGTCCGGATGTAAAAGGAACCAAACTCATTCTGTTCGGACAGAGTCTTGGCGGGCATCTGGCAGTGGTAGTGGCTGCCAGGGAACAAAGGAAACTGAATGCTATGGTGGTGGAGGGGCCTTTTACCGGACATCATCAGATACTTGCCTATCATGGGTGGAGAAAATACCTGGCCCCTCCCATCATCACGTATGCAATCATCCCTTCCAGGTACAATGCAATTGATGTGGTGAATCAGATAACCATCCCCCAGTTATTTATTCACAGTTCGGAAGATAAGGTCTGTCCTTTCTTTATGGGTCAGAAACTCTATAAAAAGAGCCCTGGACCCAAAGAATTCTGGGAAATAAAAGGCAAGCACTGTTATGCAGCTTTGCTTTACAAAGATGAATTTGTAAAACATTTTGTTAAGCTGGCCAACGAGATTCCGGTTACAGCCATCAATAATTAAACAATTTTCGCCTTGGGTTTCTTGTCTTTTCCTGCAGACTCCCGTTTGTCAAGCTCTATTGGGTTGCGGAATACACATTGGTCGTTGAATACATCCAACACAATTTCTGAATCTTTTTGAACCTTTCCAGCAAGTATCTCCTTGGATAATTCGTTGAGGACTTTCTTTTGAAGAATCCGTTTCACGGGTCGTGCGCCAAACTGAGGGTCGAACCCTTCTTTTGATAACCACTCGATGGCTTCTCTGCTGGCGGTTAAGTGAATTCCATTTTCCTCCAGCATGGATGCTATTCCATTGAATTGAAGTCGTACAATTTCATTAATATCCTTGCGGGTAAGTGGAGTGAACATAATTGTTTCGTCAATCCGGTTCAGGAATTCGGGGCGCATGGTTTTTTTCAACAGATCAAATACATCCGCACGGGTCTTTGCAATTAAAGCTTCCCTGGTCGAGTCCGTCATGTTTTCAAAATTTTCCTGAATCAGGTGAGATCCCATATTGGAGGTCATAATGATGATGGTGTTCTTGAAGTTGACGGTACGTCCCTTGTTGTCCGTAAGCCTTCCGTCGTCAAGAACCTGAAGCAGAATATTGAATACGTCGGGGTGGGCTTTCTCTATCTCGTCTAGGAGAACCACACTATAAGGTTTTCTTCTGACCGCTTCGGTAAGCTGTCCACCTTCTTCATACCCCACATACCCCGGAGGGGCACCAACGAGCCGGCTTACCGAATGCCTTTCCTGATATTCGCTCATGTCAATACGAGTGAGGGCATTCTCGTTGTTAAACAAAAATTCGGCAAGGGCTTTGGCAAGTTCAGTTTTGCCTACACCGGTTGTTCCAAGAAAGATAAAAGAGCCAATGGGTTTTTTCGTGTCCTGCAATCCTGCCCGGCTTCGGCGTACAGCATCGGAAATGGCTGTGATGGCTTCTTCCTGGCCCACCACACGTTTATGCAGTTCGGCTTCCAGGTGAAGCAATTTTTCACGCTCACTCTGTAGCATGCGTTTTACAGGAATGCCGGTCCAGCTGGCAATGATGCCTGCAATGTCTTCGCTGTCTACCTCTTCCTTAATCATCTGAGAACCGCTGACCTGCATCTCGGCAAGTTTGTGTTCATACGCTTTCAACTTCACTTCCGCCTCTTTTATTTTGCCATAGCGTATTTCGGCCACTTTGCCGTAATCTCCGCTGCGTTCGGCTTGTTCTGCTTCGAACTTGAAATTCTCAACGTCTTCCTTTACCTTCTGAATTCCTTCCACCACTTCTTTCTCACTTTTCCACCTGGCGCGGAGGCTGTTGCGCTTGTCGGAAAGCTCTGCTATTTCCCGGTTGAGATCTTCCAGCTTTGTTTTGTCATTTTCCCGTTTAATACCTTCTCTCTCAATCTCCAGCTGACGTGTCTTGCGTTCTACTTCTTCCAGTTCAATGGGCATGGAATTGATCTGCATCCTTAGCTTGGACGCAGCTTCATCCATCAGATCAATGGCCTTATCGGGCAGGAAACGGTCGGAAATGTAACGCTGGCTTAGCTCTACGGCAGAGATGATGGCTTCATCCTTTATCCTCACCTTGTGGTGGGTTTCGTATTTTTCTTTTATACCTCTGAGAATGGAAATGGCATCCTCCGCACTGGGCTCATCCACCATCACCTTCTGGAAGCGGCGTTCCAGGGCCTTGTCTTTTTCAAAATATTTTTGATACTCGTTGAGGGTTGTGGCGCCTATGGCCCTTAACTCTCCTCTGGCAAGTGCCGGCTTGAGAATATTGGCTGCATCCATGGCCCCTTCTCCTCCTCCGGCACCCACGAGGGTATGGATCTCATCAATAAAGAGAATGATTTCTCCTTCCGCTGCAATGACCTCTTTCACAACCGATTTGAGTCTTTCTTCAAACTCTCCTTTGTACTTGGCACCGGCAATAAGAGATCCCATATCGAGGGAGTAAATCTGTTTGCTTTTGAGGTTTTCAGGTACGTCTCCATTGATGATGCGGTGAGCAAGCCCTTCGGCAATGGCGGTTTTGCCAACCCCGGGTTCACCTACCAGAATGGGATTGTTTTTTGTTCTGCGGGAGAGAATCTGCAACACCCGACGGATTTCCTCGTCTCTGCCAATAACCGGGTCGAGTTTTCCATTAGCAGCCTGTTTGTTAAGGTTAATAGCATATTTATCCAGTGCATTATAGGTTTCTTCTGCCGTCTGACTGTTGACCTTGGCTCCTTTTCTTAATTCGGCTATAGCAGCTTTCAAGTCTTTTTCCGTAATGCCGTTGTCTTTCAGGAGCTGGGAAACAGTGTCTTTGACAGCCAGCAGAGCCAGCAACAAATGTTCGATAGAAACGTACTGGTCGCCGAATTCTTTCAGGTAGCCCGGGGCTTTGGCCAGGGTCTGGTTGGCGCTGTTTGAAAGTACAGGCTGTCCTCCGCTTACTTTGGGGTAGGTTCCTACGATCCGGTCAAGTGTCTGATTAAAGATAGGCAGGTTGACATTCAGCTTCTTGAGGATGAAAGGAGTTACGTTTTCATCTACTTCCAGTATGCCTTTGAGGAGGTGACCGTTTTCAATGCTTTACTGTCCGTTGGCGGTGGCAATTTGCAGGGCCTTCTGAATGGCTTCCTGGGATTTGATGGTATAGTTATTCAGGTTCATAGTCCGATTATTTGCTTTGGACAAAGCTCAAACAATGAGCCAGATATTGACATGAGGAATATCAGGAAATTATGGCATTATGCCTGATTCTTGCCCGACTTTTTGGCAGAAGTTATACTTTAAACCCAACAAACAATACATCATCCTTTTGGGGGTAGCTTCCTTTCCAATCCTCAAAAGCAGCAAGCAGTCTGCTTTCCTGTTCGGGGCAGGGAAGAGGGGAGACTTTTTCCAGAAGGTCTTTGAGCTTTCGTAACATGAATTTCTTCTTCTCGGGTCCTCCTTTCTGGTCGCTATAGCCATCGGTTAGCAGAAACACCTGGTCATTATTTTTTAAGCTTCTGGAGCTTTGGGTGTATTCCATCTGGGCGGAATAGCCTATTGAACATTTAGTGACCCGAAGGGTAATCAGTTCATTATTGGAGAAGAGAAATAAATCGTTTTTAGCGCCGGCATAGACTAACTCGCGTGTATTGAGGTTGAAGCGACAAAGGGTAAGGTCCATTCCGTCAGTGGCTGTCTGTCCCTGATCGGTGTTAAGCTTTTCGATGATCTGACTGTTCATCAGGTTCAGTATTTCAGCAGGTTCCCTCAATCCTTTGTCCTTCACGGCATATTCCAGGAGGTCGTAACCCAGCATGCTCATCATGGCTCCGGGAACTCCATGGCCCGTGCAATCCACTGCGGCAAAAAACAGTTCTCTTCCTGCTTGATGCCTCCAGTAGAAGTCCCCGCTCACAATGTCTTTAGGAAGGAAGAGAAGGAAGTGTTCCTTTACTTCTCCGGAAAGGAAAAGAGATTTTGGGAGAATGGCTTGTTGTATCCTTGACGCGTACTGTATGCTGTCGTCAATATTCTTTTTCTGTATTTCCAGGCGCAGGTTAATCCGATTTTTGGTGAGGTAGTTCCGGTAGGCGAATAAGGCGAATGCGAAAATAAGGATCAGCAGAGCGCTCACAGAAATTATAACGATCCGTTGTTTCTTGCTTTCTGAGGCGGCCACTGCGGTAATTCTTTCCTGTTCCGCTTTGGCAACAGCCTGTTTTTTATCGAATTCGAAATTCATTTCGGCTCGAACAGTCTTTTGTGAACTGGCTTCGTTGAAGATGCTGTCGTGGTAAACCAGGTACTTTTTTAAGTGATCAAAGGCCCCCTTGTAGTTGCCCATGGTACTGTCTAACCGTTGCCATTGATCATAGGTTTGTTCCATGCCAGGCTTGAGGTGGATGCGGGACGCAGTCATTTCAGCCGAATCAAGCATAACACCGGCTTCCACAAATCGACGGAGTTTCGTGTATACGGCAGCCAGATTAGTATAACATTCTGCCATGCCTTCCCGATCTTCCAATTGGCGACGGATGTCAATGGATGAATTGAAATTGCTGAGTGCTTGAGAATAATCTTTGAGATGCAAATAGGTGAGCCCGATATTATTATACGATTGGCCAAGCTCCAGTTTATCATCCAGTTTTTTATGAATATCCCGACAGGCCTGATGGCTTTGAAGTGCCTGAGCATAGTTGCCCATGTCGTCATACACAATACCCATATTATTGAACGAGGAGGCAATACCATACTCGTCGCCTCGTTCTCTTTTGATCTTCATAGAGAGGGCATGATATTTCAGCGCATCCGGGTAATTGTGAAGTTTTTCATAGATTAGTCCAACATTGTTATAGGAATCAGCAATAGACTTAAAATCTTTTAATTCCTCTCTTAACTTCAGGGCCTTAAAGATGTTATTCAATGCCTCGGGGAAATCACCCAGCGTTTCCTGGACAATTCCTATGTTGTTGTAAATGTTTGCCACCCCTCTGTTATCATGCCATTCCTGGCAGATGGCTAAATTTTCATAGAGTGTTTTTAAGGCTTCCGGGTATTTACCCTGATGGGTATATACATTTGCAAGGTTAGAGGATGCATACTCCATGCCCTTCTTATAACCTTTTTCCTTAGCGATATAATAAGCGAGGGAATAATTCTTCTCCGCAGCTTTGTAATCACCATGCACATAACTTACTAAGCCCTTGGTGTTATATGCTACCGAGGTTCCAACCTTGTAATTTAATTTTTCGGAAAGTCTCATCGCCTGGTCGGCATATTGAAGCGCTTCAGGTAAACTATTTTCAACCGCCAGACTCCAGGCAAGTACATCCAAGGTCCATGCTTTATTGGTGTCCTCCAGAGTATAGGTAGCCAGTTTCTTGCGGAGAGAATCCACCCGCCTGTTCTGTGCATGGATTCCTGTATTCAGGGACAGGAAAGTAAGGAGAATGGAAAACAGACGAATTCGAGTGCAGTTCATCTGACAATATTTACTATTAAAGATCAGTAAATATTTTGAATATGTCAAGACTTATCGAAACTCTTTTCCGGCGATAAGCTGATGATGGAATCAACAGGAAATCCTTATGGCTTAATTGTTTTAAACCCGGAATCCAACCAGTAATACATCATCTCTCTGAGGAAAATTTCCCTTCCAATCCTTAAAGGCAGAGAGTAGTCTGTATTCCTGTTCCGGGCAGGGAAGAGGGGAGATTTCTTCCAGCAGGTTTTTGAGGTTGCGGGACATGAATTTTTTCTGCTCAGGCCCCCCGTTTTGGTCGCTGTATCCATCGGTGAACAGAAACAGCAGATCGTTGTTTTTCAGGAGTCGGGAGCTTTGTGTGTATTCCATCCGGGCAGAATAACCGATAGAGCATTTGGTGACCCGGAGGGGGATCAGTTCCTTGCCGGAGAAGAGGAATAAATCGTTTTTGGCGCCGGCATATACGAGCTCCCGGGTGTCGAGGTTGAAGCGGCATAAGGTCAGGTCCATACCATCTGTAGCTGTCTGGCCCTGGTTGGTGTTGAGTTTTTCGATAATCTGACTATTCATCAGATTAAGTATTTCAGCGGGTTCCCGCAGTCCTTTGTCCTTTACTGCATATTCCAACAGGTCATAGCCCAGCATGCTCATCATGGCTCCGGGAACTCCATGGCCTGTGCAATCCACCGCGGCAAAAAAGAGTTCCCGTCCCTTGGGGTGCCTCCAGTAAAAATCTCCGCTCACCACGTCTTTGGGAAGGTAGAGCATGAAATGTTCCTTTACCTCTCCTGACAGGAAGAGTTGTTTGGGAAGAATGGACTGCTGAATTCGAAGTGCGTAACGTATGCTGTCATCAATATTTTTTTTCTGTATTTCCAGGCGAAGATTTATCCGGTTTTTTATGCGGTAGTTTCGGTAGGCGAATAGGGCAAAGGCAAAGATCAGGAGAAGGAGAATGCTTACAGAAAGAATAATGATTCGCTGCTTTCTGCTTTCTGAAGCAGCAACAGCGGTAATTTTTTCCTTCTCTGCTCTGGCCATGGCTTCTTTCTTGTCAAACTCAAAGTTCATTTCCGCCCGCACCGTTTTTTTGGAATTTTCCTGGTTGAAAATACTGTCGTGGAAAACCAGGTATTTCTTAAAGTGGTCGTAAGCCTGGCGGAAATTGCCTGCAGCGCTGTCCAGCCTGGTAAATACTGAGTAGGTTTCTTCGAGGCCGGGGTTTTGCCCTATCCTCAGGAAGATGCGCTCTGCGGAGTCCAGATTGCTCTTTGCTTCCGACAGTTTGTGCAGGAGTGTATAGGCATTGCCAATATTGGAAAACGATTGGCCCAGGCCTTCCTGATCTCCGATCTCATTCCGGATCTCCTTGCCATAAATAAAATATCGGAGTGCTTCCTGGTAATTTTTAAGATTTTGATAAGCAACCCCAATATTGTTGTACGAAGTACTGAGGTTGCGTTTGTCCCCTATCTCTTTGTGAAGTGCCAATGAAGATTGGTGACTCTTAAGTGCTTCCTCAAAATTGCCCATGTCGCTATATACATTGCCGAGGTTATTGAATGACATGGCAATGCCATATTTGTCGCCCAGCTCTTGTCTTATCTGAAGTGCCAGCTGGTGATGTTTCAGCGCTTCATTATAGTTTCCTTGCCTTTCATATACATTACCGATGTTGTTATAGCTGCCGGCAATGTCTCTTTTGCGGGAGCCTTCTTCTTGCCTCATTTTGAGAGCAAGAAAATTATTCCTTAAGGCTTCCGGGTAATTGCCCAGATTCAGCTGGACAACGCCTATGTTGTTGTAGATATTACCTATTTCCAATTTATATCCGATCTCTTTGGATATTCTGAGCGCGACATCAAAAATCCTCAAGGCCTCTGCGTAATTGCCCTGATCGCTATAAACATTGCCGATATTGGTAGAAACATAAGCCTCCTTCTTCTTATCTCCTATTTTCCTGGCGGCAGTAAGTGCAAGAAAATAGTTCCTCAATGCATCCCCGTAATCTCCCCGGTAGTAATAGGTGGTTCCTTTATGATCATACGCCTCCGTGATACCCTTCGGGTATGAAAGCTTTTCTGAAAGACGTATGATTTCGTCCCCGGTTTCGAGTGCTTCGGCATACAGGCTTTCCAGATTCAGAGTGGAGTCAAGACTGATAAGGGTTTTTACCTTGTTGGTATCGTCGATGGCCCCTTTAAGTTTATGTTTTAAGGAGTCGATGATCCTTGTTTGTGCTTGGGTGCCGGAAAGCAGCAACAGGAGGAGAAAGGAAAACAACAATACCTGGTGCAGACGAACACGATTGGATTTCATCTGGCAATATTTAAGAGGAAAGATCAGTAAATTATCCGAATCATCCTAAGGTTATTTAAATTCATTCCTGAATTCTTGGTACCATGCGGAATGTAAAGAACTTCTTCAGCTTTTGTTACACTCGAAAACCTACGAAGAGGACATCGTCTTTTTGAGGGTCATTCCCTTTCCAGTCCTTAAACGCCGTAAGCAGCCGGCTCTCCTGCTCGGGGCAGGGAAGAGGGGAGATTTCTTCCAGAAGTGTTTTGAGCTTACGTATCATGAATTTCTTCTTTTCAGGTCCCCCTTTCTGGTCGCTGTAGCCATCGGTGAGGAGGAATACCTCATCGTTATTTTTTAAAATTTTGGTGCTTTGAGTATATATCATCTGAGAAGAATAGCCTATGGAGCACTTGGTGACCCGGAGAGTTGTAAGTTCCTGTCCGGAGAAGAGGAAGAGATCGTTTTTAGCGCCGGCATACACCAGCTCCCGGGTATCCAGGTTAAAACGGCATAAGGTCAGGTCCATTCCATCCGTGGCTGTTTCGCTATGATCGGTATTCAGCTTTTCTATGATCTGAGCATTCATCAGGTTAAGTATTTCTGCAGGTTCCCGGAGGCCCCGGTCTTTTAAGGCATGTTCCAAAAGGTCATATCCCAGCATGCTCATCATGGCTCCGG
>Ga0207114_1017_pt1 | contig 59961 bp, 52 predicted proteins | sample Alteio_BWMinHeat_70_FD_153560 | JGI IMG/M metagenome (GOLD analysis project Ga0207114, IMG submission 153560) | Enriched cells from forest soil in Barre Woods Harvard Forest LTER site, Petersham, Massachusetts, United States -... | ecosystem: Environmental > Terrestrial > Soil > Temperate forest >... | reverse complement strand
ACCAGCGGCTATCGCAGCACCTATAACGGCAGTTCGGGATTCCGTAGCGGATACAACGGTTCCTCCGGATTTCGCGGAAGCACCGGCTTCCAGGGCTATAACGGAGCTCGTGGATTTAGCGGTGGCTCCTCCGGATTCCGCGGCAGCACCGGGTCCTTTTCCGGCTATCGTGGCGGTGGATTCAGTGGTGGCGGTGGATTCCACGGCTACAGCGGCGGTGGAGGGTTCCACGGCGGCGGATTCAGCGGTGGAGGCGGCTTCCATGGTGGTGGTGGCGGCCACGGCGGCGGCGGTGGACACCGGTAATTGAATCGCAAAATACAGAAGGCCCGTTCTAGCAGACGGGCCTTTGCTTTTCTATCCGCCTCACAGCGCTACCTTAGATGATTCCTCCTGCCAGTCGTCACGACAACTCTGCCTGGACCCAAAACCACTTTAGCGGCTCAATTTTCTAACCATATCAGCGATTTGCGTGGCGGCATCGGGATGCGCCAAAGCTCGCGCCCGTTTGCCCATCGCCTGCAACTCGGCACGATTTCCTAACATCGCGCTGAGAGATTCGAGCAAACGCTCGGCTGTCATCTCGGACTCGATAAGCAGGCTCGCCGCGCCGGCCTTCGCCATTACTTCAGCATTTTTCCGCTGATGGTCGTCGGCAGCGCCGGGAAATGGAACCAGCAGCGCCGGTTTGCCTGCCGCCATCTCTTCGGCAACGGTGCTTGCGCCACTGCGCGAGAGCACGAGGTCGGCAGCCTCAAAGCGCCGGGCCATATCGTCGAGAAAAGCATGTACCTGCCAGCGCGCCGGATCGGCACCGCTTGCAGCGTAGGCTGTTTGCGTCTCCTCGGCGTGATGCGCCCCTGACTGATGGAGAATCGTCAGCCCAGGAACCGCTTCGAGCAGACGGGCGGCGATGAGTGGCATCGTGCGGTTCAGTATGCGGGCGCCCTGGCTGCCGCCAAAGATAAGCAGGTGCGGCGGCGCGTTCTCTGGACGCGATTGCAGATGAAAGAACTCGGCGCGCACGGGAATCCCGGTCACCCGCGCGTTGCGGAAATATTTGAGCGCAGGCTCGAAGTTCACAGCCGCCGCAGAGACATGTTTGCCCACCAGGCGATTCGCCAATCCTGGAAAGGCGTTGGGCTCAACGGCCAGCGTAGGAATGCGCGCCAGAATCGCGGCGATCATCGCCGGACCGGAAGCATAGCCGCCGACACCGATCACCACGTCGGGATGGAACTCCTTCAGCAGCCCCCGGCAGTGAAGCAAGCTTATCGGCAGATCGAACAGCGTGTGCAGACGCGTAACCAGGCTGACATTCTTGAGCTGGCCTACCGTGATGAGTTCGAGCCGATGCCCGGCCTGCGGAACGAGCCGCGATTCAAGCCCGCGCGCCGTACCAACAAAGAGAAGTTCCGCCTGATCCTGTTTTGTCAGCGCATCAGCAATGGCCAGAGCCGGCATGATGTGGCCGCCCGTGCCGCCACCCGCAATCAACACACGCACGCAGTTACTCGATCTCCCTCGTGATGTTGAGCAGCACGCCAATCAAAGCGAGCATGATGAAGAGCGACGTTCCGCCATAGGAGATGAACGGGAGGGTGATGCCCTTTGTCGGCACCAGCGCGAGCACGACGCTGATATTAAAGAACGCCTGAATCAGAATGGTCGCCGTGATCCCGAAAGCGAGAAAGCGCGCAAACGGATCTTTGGAGAGAATGCCCGCGCGAATACCGCGATAGCCGAGGACGATGAAAAGCCCGACAACGACCAGCGCGCCCAGCAGGCCAAGCTCTTCGGAAATATTTGCGAAGATGTAGTCCGTGTGCGGCTCAGGCAGGTAGAAGAGCTTTTGCCGTCCCTCCATGTAGCCCAGACCGCGCAGGCCGCCGGTTCCCACAGCGATGAGCGATTGAATAATGTGAAAGCCCTTGCCCAATGGGTCAGACTCAGGATTCACAAATGCCAGCAGGCGGTCGCGACGCCACTTTACGCGGAAGAGCATGAGGTACAGCACAGGTATGGAAGCCAGCGCCGCATAGCCGAGATACTTCATCTCCATCCCTGCGAGATAAAGCATGAGCGCGGTAACACCCGCGCAGACCAGTGCCGTACCGAGGTCCGGCTCTTTCAGAATCAAGACAATAAAGACGAGGCTCGGCAAGGCTGCCGGAAGAATGGTGCCGCGCCAGTCGTCGATCGTCTGCATCCTGTTCTGCAGAAACCACGCCAGGAAGAGCACCAGCGCAGGCTTAGCCAGCTCCGACGGCTGAAATGACAAAATGCCGAAGCGAATCCAGCGATGCGTGTTGTGCGAGTCGCGCATGAGGAATGCGGCCAGCAGAGAGATGACGGTGACGGCGACCACGGGAAATACAACATTTGGGCGATTGTATTTGCGGTAGTCGATTTGCATGAGGAGCGTCATGGCGGTGAGACCCACCACCGCCCAGATGGCCTGGCGAATGACAAAGCTGTACGGCGAGCCGAAGCGCTCTTTGGCCATCACAGCCGAGGCGCTGAAGACCATTGCCAGTCCGATGACGACGAGGATCAACGTCACGCAGAACAGCAATTTGTCGACGCCTACGCGTTTTGCCATACACCCTGTTTCGCAAGCACAAGCTCTTTAAAGACCTGTCCGCGATGCTCGTAATTTTCAAACTGGTCGAAGCTAGAACATGCCGGGGCCAGCAACACAATCTCACCCGGTTGCGCCGCTTCGGCTGCTTTGGCGACGGCCACATCGAGCGTTCCTGCGCTCACAACCGGTGCCGCGCCATAGATGTGTGTTTCGATCTTTTCTGCCGCCGCTCCGATGGTGTACACCGTCTTTACCCGCTCTTCAAGCAGCGACCGCAATTGGCGGTAGTCTGAATCTTTATCTTTCCCGCCCAGAATAAGATGAATGCCGCCGGGAAATGCCGCGATGGCCTTGGCCGCTGCGTCTACATTGGTGGCTTTGGAATCGTTGTAGTAATCGACTCCATGAATATTTGCGACAAATTCCAAACGATGTTCAACGGCCTTGAACGATTCGACCGCGGCGCGGATCGCATCCGGCGCAACCCCGGCGAGCCGTACAGCACAGACAGCCGCCAGCACGTTCTCAACGTTGTGATTCCCTCTCAGCGGAATGTTCTCCACTTTAAGAATGAACTCAGGCGCGGCCTGTTCCGATGCGCGGAAGACGATCGCGCCTTCGTGGATGAAAGAACCCTGACGCACGATACGTTTGCTGCTGAACCAGAACACCTGAGATTTGGCCCGCGCCGCCGCACGCGAAGCCACATCGTCATCGGCATTCAAGATCAGAGCGTCTTCGGTAGTCTGATTCGCGAAGATGCGTTCTTTCGCCGCGGCATAGCTCTCGAATGTCCCATGACGATCAAGATGGTCGGGTGTGATGTTAAGGATGACGGCAATCTCCGGACGAAATTGGTGAGTCGTCTCCAACTGAAAGCTCGATACTTCGAGCACCGACCAGCCATCTTCCCGGCTATCGTCGACCAGCGCAATGACAGGAATGCCGATGTTGCCGCCTACCTGTACGGGCAGCTTTCCCGCCTCCAGCATCGCGCCGCACAGCGATGTCGTGGTGGTTTTGCCATTCGATCCGGTAATCGCCAGCGTTTTGCCCTTCAGATATCGTGCCGCAAGCTCCACCTCACCGATAATGGGCAGCCCAAAAGTCTTCACCTGCACCAGCTCCGGCGTATCGATCGGAACCCCAGGACTGACGACGATCAAGTCCTGGCGGCGAAAGGTCAAAAGGCCGTGGCCACCTGCTTCGACGGCAATCCCCTCCTCAAGCAGCGCGGGAATGTCTTTTCCGAGCGCGTCAGCACTCCGATTATCGGAGACGGTAACCTGTGCGCCGCGGCGTCGCAAAAAAAGCGCCGCCGCCAGGCCGGACTTGCCCAGGCCTACCACCAATACTTTTTTCCCTTTGAATTCCATGCGTTCGATTTTCCGGCCTGTTATTAGAGTCTGTTGCCATTTAAAGTCGTGGCGTTGTTCGACGCGACCCAAAGGGACGGGACAAATTTCCGCAATCGCTGTGTCATTCGTCACTCCTGCACGTCTAGTACACCACGCTCCTCACTCCTTGCGCTTGAGGAAAATTGTCTCCGCCGCTACGGCTCTATGGCAGCAGACCCTATATTCTGTCACGGCGAAGGTTAAACTCACCGCAACTTCAGCGTGGTGAGTGCTAAGAGTGCAAACACCAGCGCCCCAATCCAGAAGCGGGTGATCACTTTTGCCTCCGACCAGCCAAGCAGTTCAAAGTGATGATGCAGCGGCGCCATCTTGAAGATGCGCTTTTTGCGCAGTTTGTAGCTCCCCACCTGCAGAATCACCGAAACCGCTTCCAGCACGAAGATTCCACCGATGAAAGGCAGCAGCAGCTCCTGTTTGATGGCAACGGCAACCGTTCCAATGGCTCCGCCCAGAGCCAGCGACCCGACATCGCCCATGAAGACCTCGGCAGGATGGGCGTTGTACCAGAGAAAACCGATGCTCGCGCCCACCATCGATCCGCAGAAGATCGATAGCTCTCCCACCAGCGGCATGCGCGAAAGCTCCAGATAATCAGCGAAAACGACGTGTCCGCTTACATAGGTCAGCACCGTAAGCGCCCCCGCAGCAATAATGGTGCAACCAATCGCCAGCCCATCCAGTCCATCCGTGAGGTTGACGGCGTTGCTCGAAAAAACGATGACCAGCACCGTAAAAACAACAAAAGGTAGAAATGCGATCAGACCGAAGTGCGGAATATGCCGAAGTGCCTGAATCGCAAAGTCCGGCTGAAGACGCTTGACGAAGGGCACCATGAGCCGCGTCGAGTAAATGCCCTGCAGATGCATCCCCACCAGCGCAACGGCAATGGATATGCTGGCGAAGATCTGCCAACCCAGCTTGGCGCGCGCGGTAAGGCCCAGGTTGCGGCGCTTCACGACCTTGATGTAATCGTCGGCAAAGCCGATTGCGCCAAACGCAAGCAGAGACCCTATCACCAGCCACACAAATGGATTCGAAAGATCAGCCCAGAGCAGTGTGGGCAAAAGAATAGCGATGCAGATGAGCACCCCGCCCATGGTAGGTGTGCCGGCCTTTTTCTGGTGGTCCTTCGGACCCTCTTCGCGGATATATTGGCCGATTTGAAACTCACGCAGTTTTTCGATTACATACGGCCCGATGATGAGCGCAATCAGCATTGCCGTGAGCGATGCAAAGGCGGTGCGGAACGTCAGATACCGGAAAACGCGGAATGGTCTGAAGTAGGGAAAAAGTTTCTGATACAGGAGCCAGTAGAGCAAACACTTCCTCCGGCAAAACTGCGTTGCCTCTCGTTCATCTTACAGGGCGATTTTCTCGGACCATCATTTGTTTGTCATTTGCGTGGTCGTCAGCTAACAACGTTGGCCACCTGGAAATTATCCTCAGTCTTTCTTCATTTCGTCGAGCGCGCGCTCAAGCCGCACGCCCCGCGAAGCCTTCAGCAGCACAACATCTCTTTCGCGCAGATTCCGCCTGAGCCATGCGCCGGCCTGTTCCGGCGTTTCCACGAAGATGGCTTCCGCTCCAGCCTGCCGCGCGCCCTCGACGATGTGGGCGGCATTACCGCGCACCCCCAGCACAATATCGACTCCAGCCGAAGCAGCCGCTTCGCCACAACTCTTATGCAACGCTTCCGACTCGTGCCCGAGCTCCAGCATTTCTCCAGCAACCAGAATATGGCGCTGCCCGGGCATCGACATCAGCGTCTGAATCATCGCCTTCAACGCTTCCGGGTTGGAGTTGTAGCAATCGTTGATGATCGTCGCTTCACTCACGGCAAGCGTCTGGCCTCGCTTGTCGCCCGGTTCGAGCGTTGCAAGAGCCGCCGCACAGCTGTCCAGCGGGATTCCAGCTTCCAGCCCAACAGCGATGGCAGCGAGAGCATTCGACACGTTGTGTTGGCCCAGCAGGTGCAGCTGGACGTCGGCTTCGTGCTGCCCGGCGCGCACATGGATGCGAAGTCCTTCGATTCCGAGCTCTTCCAGGGAATCAGCCCGCAGATCGGCGCACGGTCCTTTGCCGAAATAGATCGTCTTGCCGTGAAAATCGCGCCCGAACTGCGATACATATGGATCGTCGCAGTTCAGAAAAGCCACACCGTCCGCAGGAAGGCTGGCAACCAGCTCGTATTTTGCACGCGCGACCCCGGCAATCGCATCGTGGAAATTCTCTGCGTGCGCATTACCTACGTTCGTGACGACACCCCAGTTGGGCACAGCGATGCGAGCCAGCGCCTCGATTTCGCCGGCATTCGACATGCCCATCTCGATCACCGCCACTTCGTGTTCAGGCTCCAGACGAAGCAGTTGCAGCGGCAAACCGAAGCCATTGTTCAGATTGCCCTGCGATTTGAGGACCTGAAAACGCGCGCCCAGCACGGTCGCAACGGCCTCCTTGGTTGTTGTCTTGCCAGCGCTTCCCGTGATGCCGATCACCCGCTTGCCCCAATGACGGCGAACAGCAGCCGCCAGCGTCTGCAATGTGATGAGCGGTTCGTCGACGATGAGAAGCGTTTGCTGGCGTACAGCTTCCGGCAGTTCGAGGACTTTCGACTTGGCAACGACTGCCGCGCTTGCGCCACGTTCGAGAGCGCTGCCAACAAAGTCGTGGCCGTCGAAGCGATCTCCGCGAACGGCGAAAAACAGCTCGCCCGGCTTCAGGGTGCGCGAATCGATGGAGTAGCCTGTGGCTTCTCGCGTTGGCGAACCGTTCTTCAAACCGTGCAGGGTTCCGCCCACCCAGTACGCAATCTGTTCCAGCGCAAGTTTCATCGCTTCGCTCCTGTCCCGGCCAATGCATGAATCGCGCTGGTGGCAATCTCTACATCATCGAATGGAATGACACGGTCGCGAAGTGTCTGCGTCTTCTCATGGCCCTTGCCTGCGATAAGCACAATATCCCCCGGCGTTGCCTGCTCGATCGCAATCTGAATCGCCTTTGCCCTGTCAGCTTCGGTCACAAATTTCGCTCCTGTCGCCTGCAACCCTGGCAAAACATCGCGCAGAATCTCGTCAGGCTCCTCGCTGCGCGGGTTGTCCGAAGTCAGCACGACGAAGTCGCTGCCCTCACCCGCCGCTCGTCCCATCAAAGGACGCTTTGTGCGGTCGCGGTCGCCTCCACAGCCAAAGAGCGTAATCACGCGGCCACTGGCAGGCTTTACAAATTCACGCGCCAGCGCGATCAGATTCCGCAGCGCGTCGTCGGTGTGCGCGTAGTCGACGACTACAGTAAAGGGCTGGCCCGCAGCGACGGTCTGAAAGCGGCCCGGCACGCACGCAAGAGAAGCCGCTCCTGTTGCAATCTCGTCCAGAGTAAGTCCGCGCACGCATGCGGCAGCCGAAGCCGCCAGCAGGTTGTAGACATTCACCCTGCCTGTTAGGCGCGTCTGGAGCGCAACACTTCCTGCCGGGGCAACGAGCGTAAACTGCATGCCAGCAGCGGACATCCGCACATCTTCCGCACGGAACTCGCCAACGCTCCATCCATAAGAAAAAATCTCGGAGCCTGCTTCTTTTGCTTTGACAGCCAGCTTCGCGCCATAAGGATCGTCGAGGTTGATGACGGAAAAGCGCGGCACCGCGCCATTCGTACCGTCAAAGAGCATGCGCTTGGCGGCGAAGTACGCATCCATCGTGCCGTGGTAATCAAGATGGTCGCGGGTAAGGTTCGTGAAGACGGCAACGTCGAAGGGCAGCGACCAGACGCGCCCCTGCTCCAGTGCATGCGAGGATACTTCCATTACCCCTTCGGTTGCGCCCAGACAGATGCCTCTCGCAAACAGCTCCAGCAGGTCCCGCGACTCGGGCGTGGTATGCGGCGATTCCACAGCCGCACCCGCAATGTGATACGCAATGGTGCCGACAAGCACCGTCCTGCGATGGACGCTGTTCAGCATCGCATCCAGCAGAATTGCCGTGGTCGTCTTGCCGTTTGTGCCGGTCACTCCGGAGAGCGCGAGCTTCTTCTCAGGATGGTCATAGAAGTTGGACGCAAGCAGCGCCATGGCGTGCCTGCCTCGCTCTACTTCCGCGACGGCAGCGTGGGGATATGTGCGTACGGTTTCATCGAAAGCGGCAGCCGAATCGGTAAGAACGGCCACTGCGCCGCGCTCCATGGCGGCAGAAATGAAGCGATTCCCATCTGTCGTATCGCCATGCATGGCGATAAACAATGAGTTGCCCGCGACGTTGCGCGAGTCATATTCAATACTGCGAACGTCAACCGATGGGCCCGCCCGCCGCATAAGGCTGACTCCTTGCAAAACTTCTTCAACATGCATAGGGACAAGTAGATTGTAAGGCTCAGCGGGTAAAACGCACCACAATCTCTGTACCGACCGGCACCATCGTCCCGGCAGCCGGCGCCTGTTCGCGCGCGATGCCGGTGCCCAGTACCTGGACGCCCAATCCTGCGGAGCCTGCCTGCTCGATCACGCTGCGAACCGGCTGGCCGACAAGAGACGGTACCGCAACTCGTTTGCCTGCGTTGACCACGACAGAGCCTTTCACTGGAGGAGCGGGTGGACTCGCAGGCATCGGCGGAGTCGGCGCCGGACCTTCAGCAGGCTCCGGCTTCAAAGTTTCGGCAAACGCAGATGTTGACGAAGCGGTGTGCGATGGCGAAGCCTCCGGACGTGCATTGTCAGCATTCTGTATAGGCGCGGGATTCTTTGCTATCGGAGCAGCCTGCACCTGAGCCGGCGGCGCACGCAGCGGATCATCCGCGGGAAGATCATTCACCGTCGCAAAGAGCGAATTCAAGTCCGATTCATCCTGCTCGGTTTGATCATCCTCCACAACCGGAACCTGGTTCTTTGCAAGCTCCGCCTGCGATTGCATCTCCTCATCGTGCGGCACGCCGAGGTATTCGAGAATCTGCTGTGCCAGCTCCTGAAAAACGGGAGCGCTCGCCTGTGCTCCCATGTGCATGCTGTGGTCCGGCGAATCCATAATTACAGCCATAGTGATGGCGGGGTTGTTGACCGGTGCGAATCCCACAAACGAGGCGACAAACTTCGTCTTGGAATAGGTATGTGTTGCCGGATCGATCTTCTGCGCGGTCCCCGTTTTGCCCGCAGCGCTGTATCCATTCAAATGGACAGCATGGTGCGCCGTCCCGATAAGCACAACGTCCTGCATCATTTTCCGCATCTGCGCCGCAGTCATTTCCGAGATCACGCGATGCGCGCCTTCCGGTAATGGATTAGGCAAACTGTTCTCAGGATGAAAGGCCGCTGGCCTCAGCTTAGGATCGCCCTTCATCAGCTCTGTGCTTTCGAGCAGAATGTGAGGAGGCATATAGACTCCGCCGTTCGCCATGGCTGAAACCATCGATGCGATCTGAATGGGCGTTACAGCAATTTCCTGCCCCATAGGAATCGCGCCCATCGACGCCGGACCCCAGCGCTTCAATGGCTCCAGCAATCCTCGTGTCTCAGCAGGAAGCTCAATGCCGGTGCGCTCGCCGAATCCAAACGCGCGGATATATTTATAGAGGCGGTCCTGTCCCACGCGCTGGCCGACTCGGATTGCGCATACGTTGCTAGAAACCGCCAGCGCCTTCCACGCAGGAGTCATGCCAAAATGCTCCCCGGGAGCGTCGTGCACCGTATGTCCGGCTATATTGAGCTGGCCGCCGCCGCAATCGATCACGGTATCCGGAGTGATGGCTTTTTCTTCCAGAGCAGCAGCATACGTCACCGGCTTGAATGTCGAGCCAGGCTCATACACATTGCTCACAGCACGGTCGCGCAGTAACTCGGTCGTCGCATGGCGAAAATCGTTTGGGTTGAAGGTCGGCCGAATCGCTAACGCAAGAATTTGTCCCGTGTGCGGGTCCTGCACCACAATCGTTCCGTTGATTGCCTTCGTCCGTTCCATATTGCGTTCGAGCGCCTGCTCGGCCATGAACTGGATATTGGCATCGATGGTCAGAACAAGGTTTTCACCGGGAAGCGGCTCGCGCTCCTCGCTGCCGAGCACGTGCCTGCGCGCATCTAGTGCTGTGAGCATGCGTCCCGGCGTGCCATGCAGATCCTCATCGAAGTTCTGCTCCAGGCCGCCGAGTCCGCTGTCATCCAAACCGACGTAGCCCAGCACCTCGGAGGCCATCTGATTGTCGGGATAAAAACGCTTAAACTCCTTCTGTACGTATACGCCTTTCAGATTCAAGGCCTTGACCTTGTTGATAACTTCCGGGTCCTGTTTGCGCGCGACCCAGGCAAAATTCCTGGAAGCATTGAAGCGCGCCAGAATCTGCGGGGCCGATGTAAACGAATCGGTCGGATCGACGTGAACGGCCTTCGCCAGCGCCGCTGCTGTCGCCGGCCTCGCATCGCCAATCTCCGATGGCACTGCATAAATCGAATCGGAGAGAACCGTCATCGCCAGCTCATGCAGATTGCGGTCATAGAGCATGCCGCGCCGCGGCGCGACTTCAAAGGTTCGTTGCTGCTGTCTCGCGGCGCGCTCCACAAATTCGTGGTGGCGAACCACCTGCAGCCACACCAGACGCATGCCGATCGCGCCGACCCACATGGCAAAGAATGCGAGCACATAGATCACGCGCAAACGGCGCATCGGAGTGACCACACCCGCTTGCGCCGTTTGCGTGTTTTCTGATGCCGTACTGGTTTCGGGATGGAATGAGAACCGCTTCAACGCTCTGCTCCTCCCACAAGAATACTTGCCTAGCGAACAGGCAATGCAGGAGTCATCTGAGCCAGCACCGGTGCGCTCGCGTCCACGCTGGCGTCCGGACGGACCACCTGTCCGGGACGAGGCGCGTCCAGTCCATACTGACGGGCCATGCGGTCGATGCGGGCAGGATCGCCAAGCTGCGCTTCCGTCAGGCGAAGCTGGCGGTTCTGTTCTTCAAGCTGCACCACCTGCTGCTTCTCCGACTCGACGCGATAGCCGTACTCGATCGAGCTGAGGTGCTGCCACCCATAGACCATCACCAGCGTAAACAGAACGACCATCGCACAGGCAAAGCTGCGCATCTCGCGTACGCGCTGGGGATCGGCGGCCTTGACCAGCCGCGAGTTGTCGAAGCGCTTTACAAAGAAGACCTCAGGCGTCGGCCCCCGGCGCGCACGCTGCTGCTGCGCAAACAGGGACAGGTTCCGCTCCGTGGCCGTCATTTCCACGCTTCTGCGCGGGGCCTGTATCATTCCATTGGTTGCGATTACCTGTGTCGCCATCTCTTCTTCTCCCTGACTTCAACTACTAACTTCCCAAAACTGCTGTCATCCTGACGCTGGACAACGTGAAGCGGAAGGATCTGCTTTTTCTGCATACCCTCGTTGCTCTCACCTTGCTTTCATCCCCTCTGCGACCGGGCCTGGGCCGCTATTTCGAGGAGGGACTTGCGGATGTCGTCTAACTAACTTTCGCCTTGTACAACGGTGGGACGACCCCGGCCCGATCTTTAACTAAACTTTCCAGTTCTCTTCTTCTCCGCCGCCCGCAGTTTCGCGCTGCGTGCTCTTGGATTGCGATCCGTCTCCTCCGCTTCGGCCGTTACCGGCTTCCGCGTCAACACCTCGTAAATTCCCTGCCGCGCGCCTTCGCGCAGCGAATCTTTGGCGCGCCGATCTTCGAGAGAGTGGAAGCTGATCACCACCAGCCTTCCTCCCGGCTTCAGCAGCCGGGGCGCCGCTTCCAGCAGCGCGTCTATCTCCTCCAGCTCAGCGTTTACGTAAATTCGGAGTGCCTGAAAGGTTCGGGTCGCCGGATGCAGAGTATGTCTGCCTCTGTCTGATTTCATCGCCGGGGCCGCAGCCGCTACGATTCTGGCCAGTTGTGCCGTCGTCGTAATCGGCCGGGCCCTGACAATGGCTCTGGCGATTCTCCGCGACCTCCTTTCCTCTCCGAATTCGTAAATCAGATCGGCAAGCTCTTTTTCACCGGCCTGGTTTACCACCTGTTCGGCGTTGATGCCCTGGCGCGGATTCATCCGCATTTCCAAAGGGCCATCCGCCTGAAAACTAAATCCTCTGTGCGCTTCGTCGAACTGCAGCGAGCTGACGCCAAAATCCGCCAGCAGACCGTCCAGACTCTCCGGCTCCAGCAGATGCTCAGCCTGCGAAAACTCCACATCATGCAGGACAACCTCCGGCATCGCCGGTCCAAGCGTCTCGCGCAGCGCATCCAGCCGTTCCTGCGCCAGCGCCATCGCCTCCGGATCGCGATCGAACGCGATCAGCTTTCCTCTTGGACCAAGCTGTCTTGCAATTGCCGTCGCATGGCCCGCGAGCCCGAGCGTGGCGTCCACATAGATGCCGCCCGGCCGCACATTCAGATATCGGATCGCTTCTTGTAAAAGAACTGGCACATGTCTTTCACGTTCCGCCATGTGCTCCCCCTTGGGGGCTCATTCAAAGCCCAAATCCCGCTAAGTCCTTCTCGTCTTCCGGCGTCAGCGGATTTTCGTCCATGTTCCGCTTGAAGTCTTCATGGTTTGCGACCGTCAGATAGTTCTGCATGCCGAAGACCACTACATCTGTCACCAATTTGGCCGACTCCCGCAGAATCTGCGGCAGCAGCACCCTGCCCTGCGAGTCGATCTCCGTCGTCTGGCCGTAATAGTTAATCCGGTCCATTAACTTTTTCTTCGCCGGATGGAAGCTCGGAATCGCCGCCAGCTTTTCTTCGACCTTTTCCCACTCTTTCAGCGGGTAAATCTCGGCAACCTTGCCATCCTTGCTAGTGATGTAGAAGAGGGAGCCGTAGTTCTCTGTCAGCGGACGCTTGAATTCCGCCGGCAGCTTGAGCCGCCCCTTTTCATCAACCCGAGCTGGATGGTTTCCACGAAACACCGCTGCACTCCCTGCTCTTTGAAACTGACCACTTCTTGCTCTATCGGCCAGCGGATGTAATTCCAGAGCAAAATGTGTCTAAAATTGGCTTGAGTCTTCTCTACAAGGCCACTTTTGACTACTTTGCTCCACCGACATCGTAAATCAGTAGATGCAACCGTCAAAGGACGTTTCCTGTGGAGATTCTTGAAAAGGAGAAGCTAGGAGAAACCAGGCGATTTTTGGGCGAGGCAAAGCCCAATCCCTAGTGCAAGGAAACTTATTTGAGCGCTATATACAGTGTTAGCTTGTTTGGTTCCGGTTTCTATTTCCGCTCTTGCCAGATTTCGCCACTCAAGATAGGCAATTTTCGCCTGATATTCTCCTGTTCAGATCAGGGAGCATCTGCATCGCGGTCCCGAAAGCGGCGTTGCACGTAGAAAATAAGATAGGCAACGACCAGCACATTGACCACAATCAACACCGCCTTCACCCAGGTGGGGCGCCGCAGGATTTCAAAGAATTCCCAGGGCAGAAACGATGCGGTCAGGATCAGCGTAAGGTATTCTGCCCAGGTTTTTTCCAGCACCAGGCCGGTTCCTTCAATAAAGTCCAGCCCCGCATAACAAAAGATGAAAATGCTGATTTGTCTCATCCGGTGCGCGTCGATGAGAGCCACTTTATCCAAAACTATATTGACGAATTTGCTTTCCGGATCGAAGTGCATATCGATCAGCCAGTGCGCGAGCAGATCGACGATATCGCGATGCACCAGTTTCAGCGCGCCAAATCCGAGCAGGACAAATAACAGGCCCTTGAACAGCTTAAAACTGCCGATGACGATGATCCAGCGATCATGCGGGTGGCTCGTCCTCGTTTTTGTTAGTGCTTCCACCTTCTCCACTTCAGTCATGCGCTCTGACTTCCATCATACGTTTTTGGATGCTGAAGTTCACAGGCGCTCGCAAGCCGGGCTGAATGCTGACGGAAAGCTGCGAACTTCACGAGATCGCTAAAATCCATGAACTTTCCCGTCCCCCTCGCAATGCCTCGATTCGCGGACCTTCTTTATCAGTCGCAAAGACTCCCATTCTCGGGGCAACATCCGATTCTGGGTTCTCGCCGTTCTTAAATTGAAGCTCAACGTAGGACAACACAGAAGCTTTCGGCACGAAAGGAAAAATTGATGAAGAAATTGTGGCACCTCGACTGTAATGATCGCAAACGTCATGCAATCACATGGCGTCATTGATGGGGTCGATACAGTACTGATGCCCAATTGAAGCAGCCAGCCAAACGTCCAGAGCTGCTACGGGAAGGCTGCATGGTGCGGGTGGCCCCTGCAGCCTCTCTACTTTTATCGGGCCATGGCTTTGGCCCGCGATGTCCGTTTCAGGTAAGGCGCAAGCTTCTCGAGCGCGGCCTCCACGCTGATTCCGTAGCGGGCGCGAAGCTGCTCCACTTTGCCGTGCTCAATGAAGCGATCAGGCCAGCCGATGCGCACAACCGGAATCTCGCTCTGCATCTCGCTCAGCGCCTCCATCACGGCGCTCCCAAAGCCGCCCATCAGCACATGGTCTTCGAATGTGACGATCACGTTGACACGCCGCGCATAGGCCGCGAGCACATCCCGATCCAGCGGTTTGACGAACCTTGGATTGATGATGGCGGCAGAATAGCCCTGCTGCTTAAGCTTCTTTGCCAGATCGCTTGCCATGGGCAGCAAAGCGCCTAATCCAAAGATCGCAATATCGTCTCCATCGGCAATCACCTCGGCTTTTCCTATCGGAAGAGCGATGGGCTGCTCCTTTACCGGCGTGCCCGGCCCGGTGCCGCGCGGGTAGCGCACCGCGCTCGGTCCCGGGTGAAGCATGGCGGTGTAGAGCATGTCCGCAAGCTCGTCCTCATCCTTCGGCACCATATGCACAACGTTCGGAATACCGCGCAGATAGCTGATGTCGAACAATCCGTGATGGGTCGCACCATCGTCGCCGCTCAGGCCGCCTCGATCCATGCAGAAGACGACAGGAAGATTCTGCAGGCACACATCATGCACGATCGGATCGAAAGCCCGTTGCAAAAAAGTAGAGTAGATGGCGCAGAATGGTTTGTAGCCGCGCGTCGCCATGCCCGCGGCAAAAATTACGGCGTGCTCTTCGGCGATGCCAACATCGAAATATTTTTTAGGATGATACGGACGGAAGAGATCGAGTGCCGTGCCGTTCGGCATCGCGGCCGTAATCGCGACAACCTTCTCATTCTCATGTGCGAGCTTGACCAGCGTGTTCGCAAATACCTCGGAATAGGTCTGCTGACCGACTGGCTTGGTCTCGCCAGTCTCCGGGTCGTACGGCCCGAGGCCGTGGAATTTCTTCTGCTTGTCGAGCGCGGGCTGATAGCCGCGTCCTTTCTGCGTAATAGCGTGCAGCAGCACAGGCTTGTCCTGCATCTTGAGGAACTGGAACGTTTCGATCAGCAGCCCGATATTGTGCCCGTCAAGCGGCCCATAATACGTGAGCCCAAACTCCTCGAAAAACACAGACGGCCACAGCAGGCCCTTCGCTGCTTCTTCCGCGCGGCGAACAACACTCACAGCTGTCTTGCCTGTTTTGCCGAAGCGCTCCAGCAGCCGGGCCGCGCTATCGTGCAGATGGTTGACATGCTCATTGGTGACGATCTTATGAAGGTACCGCGCAATCGCTCCGACATTGCGATCGATCGACCACTCGTTATCATTCAGCACAACGATCAATCGCTTCGTCTGATCGGCAATGTTGTTCAGCGCTTCGAAAGAAATGCCATTCGTAAATGCGGCGTCCCCGGCCAGGGCTAGGACATGTTCCTTACCGCCCGCCAGATCGCGCGCAACCGCCATGCCCAGCGCCGCGGAAAGCGCCGTTCCCGCATGTCCTGCGCCGTAAATGTCGTGCTCGCTCTCCGTGCGCAGCATAAAGCCGTTCAATCCACCCGGCTGCCGGATGGTTTCAAAGCGCTCGCGTCGGCCGGTGAGCAATTTGTGGATATAGGCCTGATGGCTCACGTCGAAGACAAACTTGTCCGTCGGCGTATCGAAGACGTAGTGCATGGCCAGCGTGAGTTCCACTACGCCCAGGTTCGGCCCCAGATGGCCACCTGTTCTTGAGAGTGTTTGAATCAGACTCTCGCGGATTTCCTGTGCCAGCGACTCAAGCTCGGGCACGGAGAGCTTTTTGATGTCTGCCGGTGATTGGATTGTGCCGAGTAAATGTCCCATTCAGTGATAAGATCGCCCATCTATATAGACTCAGATGAGCGAAACCGGTTGCTCCGTGAAATGCATCAAAAAAAGACCCCATAAAAAGGGCCTCGCGCCACGGACCAAAGGGTTATTCCTCTGAAACGTAAGTATACCAACTTTAAATCGGAGAAGCGCCGGGAACAATTCTAAGCTAATTACGGCGCAATCTTTCCCTCAGCGCAGACTTCGCGTCCTCTACGGTCAGGGTACTATTCCGCAAGCGCAATCAGCGTCTCATCTGCCGGAGCCTCTTTGCGAAACTCACCCTCCCACTGCGCAACGACCGCAGCCGCCAGGCAATTGCCCACCACATTGACCGTCGTGCGCCCCATATCCATCAAAGCGTCGATGCCAAGAATCAGAAAGATCGGCTCTTCCGGAAGATGGAAGACGGACGAGGTTGCCAGCAGAACCACAAGCACTGCACGCGGCACGCCCGCTACCCCCTTGCTGGTAAGCATCAGCACGCCCAGCATAAAGAGCTGTTCCTTCCAGCCAAGATGCATGCCCGCGGCCTGCGCCACAAAGATCGACGCAATCGCAAGATAGAGCGCGGACCCGGCAAGGTTAAAGCTGTATCCCGTCGGAATGACGAATCCAACGATCTTGCGCGGCACCCCGAAAGCCTCCATCGCCTCCATGGCGCGCGGCAGCGCCGCCTCCGATGTACTGGTTGCAAAGGCAATCGTCGCCGGCTCCGCAATGGCGGAAAGAAATCCGCGTAGCGGCACGCGCGCAATCAGTGCCGCAGGCAGCATGGCAAGCAACGCAAAGGCAATGAGCGCGACATACAGCGTCACCAGCAGCTCTGCCAGGTTCGCCATGACGCTCAATCCGGAATGAGCCACGGTATAAGCAAGTGCTGCGCCCACGCCAATCGGTGCGTAGTACATCACGATGTTGGTGAAGGCAAACATCGTTTGCGTCAACGATTCCGCGACGCGGAGCAAAGGTGCTTTGTGCTCTTCCCGCAAACGGCCAAGCGCCAGCCCAAAGATCAGCGCAAAGACTGCCACTTGCAGGATTTGATCTTCAGCAATGGACTTCGCAAGATTCTCTGGAAAGACATGCAGCAAAAACTGCTGCCAGGAAAGGTCCGAACTGGGCTGAGGCCCTGTTTGTACACGCACTTCCCCGTGCGCGGCTATATGTTGAGGAGCAGCCTGCAGCCCGGTTCCGGCTCGCGACACGTTGATCGCCACCAAGCCAATCACCAGAGCAACCGTGGTCAGCACTTCAAAATAAACCAGCGACTTCAGCCCCAGCCTGCCGACGCTGCGCATTTCACCGTGGCTGGCAATACCCGTGATCAGCGTACCCAGAATCAGCGGAGCAACAATCGTCTTAATCAGCCGGAGAAATATATCGCTAAAAACACGAGCTTGCAGGGCCACGCGGGGTATGTCGAGCCCCAGTTCCACACCCGCAAGCATGCCCCAGAGAATCCAGACCGTCAGCGATCTCCGCCGCAAGGCAAACGCTGTAAACGTTACCAGGGCAATCAGACGTAGCGGCATCGTGATGCCGGCAAACTGAGGCCGCCAGGCCTGCAGCAGAAGTCCCGCGATAAAAACAGCCGCGCCGACCGCGCCCAGCCAGTTCGGGCTGCGGCGTGTTTTGCGTACCGGTGTTTCCGTGCTTTTCATCTCGTCCATGGATTGATCGCGATGCAGGGAGCCAATGTGTCAACCATAACGCACCGCTGCTAGCATAAAGCCTGCCAGCTTCTTTGGAAGTTACGAGGTTCATGATGCGTCTCACTGCCCTGCCTGTTTCAATTGCCAGTCTGCTTGTTTGTTCCGCTGCGTTTACGCAGCAACTCCAGGCCCAGCAGGTCCAATTAGATCCGTTGGCAAAACCCGCCCCCACTGCGAATATGTCGAGCGCCTTGAGCGATCCGACGCTCTCGCCGGGCACAGCCTTTCTCTTCCAACTGGAAGCGCAGTTCGCCAAAGACACGGCAAAAGGCGGCGGCAAAGCCTTCGCCTCCTGGTTTGCTGACGACGCCGTGACTCTAGGGAACAAGGAAGCGCCGGTGCAGGGTCGCTCGGCCATCGCATCGCAGACAACATGGAGTCCGGATCAGTATCAATTGATCTGGACCCCGCAAGGCGGCCAGATGTCTCCCTCAAACGACATGGGCTACACCTGGGGCCACTACGAAGGCCACGCCAAAGACAAGAATGGCAACGCCATCACCACCAGCGGCCGCTACCTGACCATCTGGAAGAAGCAGCCTGACGGGCAATGGAAGGTCATCCTCGACTCCAGCAGCGAAGAACCGCCCTCAGCAGGCGATTGCTGCAAAGTGCCCTAACCGATTGATGTGTAATTGACGCGTGGAGAGTCTTCCAGAGATCGACGTTCACCAAACTACGCTGTCATCCTGACGCTGAATAACGTGAAGCGGAAGGATCTGCTTTCCATCCTCTGCCCAATTGTCCCGCTTGATGTGAAAAATCTTCCTACTCGTCCTGTTCGCGCAACTTTGCGATGACCGCAAAATCCTCAAGCGTGGACGTATCGCCCTTGATATCGCCATTCGTGGCCAGTTCGCGCAGCAGCCGCCGCATGATCTTGCCCGAGCGTGTCTTCGGAAGCTGTTCTGTGAAACGGATGTCATCCGGCCGTGCCAGCGCTCCGATCTCCTTCGCAACCCAGGCGCGCAGCTCGTCTTTCAGCTCTTTCGAGGGCTGATGACCGCTCTCCAGTGTGACGAACGCGGCAATGGCCTGCCCCTTCAAATCATCCGGACGCCCGACCACGGCGGCTTCGGCGACCTTGGAATGCGCGACCAGCGCCGATTCCACTTCCATCGTGCCCAGACGATGCCCGCTGACATTCAGAACGTCATCCACGCGCCCCATCAGCCAGAAGCAACCGTCCTCATCAACGCGCGCGCCATCGCCTGTGAAATATGAGCCTGGAATCTCCGACCAATAACCCTTCACATAACGTTCCGGGTTGTTGTAGATCGTCCGAGCCATCGAGGGCCACGGCTTGCGAATTACCAGCAGCCCGCCATGTCCGGCAGGAACCGGCTCGCCCTCTTTTGTAACCACTTCAGGCACAATTCCAAAAAATGGCCTTGTCGCCGAACCGGGTTTCGTCGATACTGCGCCCGGAATGGGAGCGATCATGATGGCACCCGTCTCGGTCTGCCACCATGTATCGACAATGGGGCAGCGCCCTTTGCCGATCTTCTCCCGGTACCACATCCATGCTTCGGGATTGATCGGCTCGCCGACCGTCCCCAGCAGACGCAGTGAATCAAGCTTGTACTTCTCCAGGTACTGATCGCCCCACTTGATGAAAGCGCGGATTGCGGTCGGGGCAGTGTAGAAGATAGTGACCTTGTGCTCATCGATGATCTTCCAGAAGCGGTCCATCCCCGGAAAATTCGGAGCGCCTTCATACATCAGCGTCGTGACGCCATTCTGCAGAACGCCATAGACAACATAGGAGTGCCCGGTGACCCATCCGATGTCCGCCGAGCACCAGTACACGTCATCATCGTGCAGATCGAAGATGTACTTGCTGGTCAGATAGGTTTGTACGGAATAGCCTCCGGTCGTGTGCACCAGTCCCTTCGGCTTCCCGGTCGTTCCCGATGTGTAGAGAATGTAAAGCGGATCTTCCGAATCAAGCTCTTCCGCCGGACAATCGGGCGCGGCCTTGGCCGTCAACTCATGCCACCAGTGGTCGCGGCCTGCTTGCATATTCACTGCAGAACCCGACCGCTTATATACGACAACATTCTTCACCGTAGGGCATTGCGCAACCGCTTCATCGACGGTGGCCTTAAGTTTCACCTCGCTGCCACGCCGGTAGGCTGTATCCTGCGTCAGAATGGCGACGCACTCGGCATCATTCACGCGATCGACAATCGCGTGCGCGGCAAACCCTCCAAAGATGACCGAGTGCACCGCCCCGATGCGCGCACAGGCAAGAACGGCGATAGCCAGCTCCGGCGTCATGCCCATGTATACGGCGACGCGATCACCCTTCTGAATGCCGAGATCCTTGAGCGCATTGGCAAAGCGCTGCACTTCCGCGTGCAGGTCGCCAAAGGTCAGCTTGCGAACCTCTCCCGGCTCGCCTTCCCACAAGATAGCGACCTTGTCGCGCTTATCGCCGAGTGCATGCCGATCCACACAGTTGTAGCTCAGGTTGATCTTGCCGCCCACAAACCACTTGGCCCACGGCAGATTCCAGTCCAGAACCTTCTCCCATGGCTTGAACCAGTGCAGCTCGCGGGCGGCCTCTGCCCAGAAGCTCTCCGGATCGTCCACCGACCGGCGATACATTTGCTCATATTCCGCGAGACTCTTGATGCGCGCCTTCGCGGCAAACTCCGCTGGCGGAGGAAAAACGCGATGCTCGCGCAGAGTGGAATCAAGATTCGGATCGGGGCTCGTGCTCGTCGACGGCATGCGTGTTGCTGTACCTCTTTTCAGTGGATAAAAAGAAAGAAGAAATTCTATTTCTTCGTCTGCAAACACGTTAAAGGCTGGGTGAGACAACAGGCAAGGAAAATCCTGTCTATACAGGCAGACATGCTGTTTCCCTCGCTATTGCGACCGCACGCAAGTTATTTTTTACGAGAAAAAATCCGCTTTGCACGCCATGGAAGAAAATTGTTAGCATCCTCACGTTTGTGACGCGTCTTCAAATAAGAAAATAGACGGAGACATACCGAATGGCATTTCTTTCTTTCCTGGATTATGAGCGTTCCGTTGCCCGCCCCGGCTTCAGTCGATGGCTGGTCCCTCCTGCGGCCCTCGCGGTGCATCTTTCCATCGGTCAGGTTTACTCGTTCAGCGTCTTCAAGAATCCTCTCCTGGCTCTCAAATCCGCCGATGGCAGCATATGGAGCCTGAAAGAGATTGGTTACATTTTTTCAATCGCGATCGCCGTATTGGGACTTTCCGCCGCTCTGTTCGGCAAATGGCTGGAAAGGGTCGGGCCTCGCAAAGCCATGTTTGTCGCGGCTACCTGCTTCGGCAGCGGTTTCCTCATTGCGGCCATCGGAGTGACGCTCCATTCCATTGCACTGATCTATCTCGGATATGGAGTCGTTGGAGGTGTTGGGTTGGGGTTAGGCTATATCTCGCCTGTCTCGACGCTCATCAAATGGTTTCCCGACAGACCCGGGCTGGCCACCGGTCTCGCCATCATGGGTTTTGGCGGAGGTGCCATGATCGGTTCGCCGCTTGGCACCAAACTCATGGCCTTCTATAAGACCTCCGGCCACCAACCCATCGCAGCGGCCTGGATAACCATGGGCGTTCTTTACTTCGTCTTCATGATGTTCGGCGTTTTCACCGTGCGCGTGCCCGCGAAAGACTGGAAGCCTGCCGGATGGACGCCGAAACGTAACCAGTCCGCGCTCATCAGCACGCATAACGTCGACGTGAACGCCGCTTTCACCACGCCGCAGTTCTGGTTTTTGTGGATCGTCCTCTGCATGAATGTCACCGCAGGCATCGGCATCCTCGAACAGGCCGCACCCATGATTCAGGACCTGTTCAAAGGCAGCGTCTCGCCTCTAGCGGCTGCCGGATTTGTCGGCGTGCTCAGTCTCTTCAATATGGCCGGCCGCTTCTTCTGGGCCTCGACCTCCGACTATATGGGTCGCAAGCCGACCTACATGATCTTCTTCACCCTGGGCGCTGTTCTCTACTTTCTGCTGCCCTTCACCGGCATCGACCACCTGAACTCGGTTGCTCTCTTCGTGGTCGTCTCAGGGATGCTGATTAGCATGTACGGCGGTGGTTTCGCCACGATCCCCGCCTACCTCAAGGACCTCTTCGGTGGTTATCATGTCAGCGCCATTCACGGACGATTGCTCACTGCCTGGTCGACCGCCGGCATCGTAGGCCCGCTGATTGTGAACGGTATCCTCGATCATTACGTGGCCCGGCACATTCCCAAACAGGAGGCCTATCCAGTCATTCTGCACATCATGGCAGGATTGCTGGTTGTCGGTTTCCTCGCCAATCTGGTCGTCCGTCCCGTGGCGGAAAAATATTGGGTCAAGAGTGAAACCTACATTGCCGCAGGCGGCCACTGACATGGAAAAACAAAGCTCACCAATGCTGATTGCCCTGGCCTGGTTGGTCGTCTGTATCCCGGCAGCATGGGGCGTCTACAACACGGTGCTGAATGCGATGAAGCTATTCCGCTAGCCGCGTCTTGTTGAAACCTGTCTGCGAAACGCCGGACATGCGTCTCGCGGAACACGCATGTCAGTGGAAGCGATAGCTCGCGCCAAAGCTGTACGAATGCGGCCCCAGCAGATTCGGCGAAAAGCTCCAGACCTGCTGCTCAAACTCTAAGGGGCGAAGGCTTACTCTGTGTGTGAGGCGAAAATCCAAGCCGGCGCCTATCGCACCCACAGCATGCACGCCATTTTGACCCGGGGTCGGATTCCCCGCCGCGTTGAAATCGCCCAGGCCACCCCCGCCTTTGATGAACGGCTGAAACCGATAGAAGCGATAGATCAATCTGCCGGAAAGCAGATAGCTGTCTTGTTTGCGATCGCCGCCCTCCCGGTCGAGCAAAGTGCGCCAGGTCCCTTCCAGACCAAATCCGTAGTGCCGTTTCACAAGGTAGTTGTAACCCCCATACACACTGAGGCCATTCATATAGACAGTCGGATAGGCCCAATAATCAGGATTCAGCCTCGAATAAGCGGCTCCCACATACAGTTCATGCGCAGGTCCCTGTGCAGACCCCACAACCTGGCAATACATCGTGGCAGGCAAACCTAGAGTGACGACAACGAGCAGGAGATTCTTCAGCATGCGGAGTAATCCTGTCCTTGAGTCGAAATACCGGCAAATTTGAACTTATAAAAAGGAGTGCTCGATCGTGGGGAGTCTCTTATTCTACTTCAGGTTTATTACGAATCCGAGAAAATTTAGCACATTTCTGCAGTCATGGCGCAGCTTTCGACCCCAGCCCCAGTCCACGAATCAAATCTCAATTAAGTCCCAATCCATCGAGGAGGGCCTGTTCACATTACACGGGCGGGTGGCGCTGCGCGGGTCGTGTAAACAGGCCTGGCTCTTTTGATCAAGTTAACCTGCCACTCTGTAACGCTGCTGATGCCATTTCCAGGCGCTGGCAACAATTTCGTCCAGCTTGTCGAACTCGCGCTTCCAGCCAAGTTCACGTTCAATTTTTTCCGAACTGGCAATCAATACCGCCGGATCGCCTGGGCGCCGCTCCGCTTCCTCCACTGGAATCGGATGCCCGGTCACGCGCCGCGCCGATTCGATCACTTCGCGAATGCTGAAGCCCTGTCCGTTGCCGATGTTGTAGATCAACCTGTCGCGATTCACCAACGCTTCGAACGCAAGCAGGTGCGCATGTGCCAGATCCTGCACATGCACATAATCCCGGATGCAGGTGCCATCGGGAGTTGGGTAGTCCTGCCCGAAAATCTTGATGCTCTGGCGTTTTCCCAGGGCCACATCGAGAATCAGCGGAATCAGATGAGACTCTGGCTCATGCGCCTCGCCCCGGCCCTCGACCGCCCCGGCCACATTGAAATAACGCAGGCTGGCATAACGAAAGCCATGAACCCGGTTCAACCAGGTGAGCATTTGCTCCACCAGCAGTTTCGACTCGCCGTAAGCATTCGTCGGCCGCAAGGGCGCATCTTCCCGAATCGGTGTCGACTCAGGCTCGCCATAGACAGCCGCCGTAGAGGAAAAGACCAGCCGGGTCACTCCCTGGGCCAGCATCGCCTCAAACAGGGTGAGCGTTGAAGCGGAGTTGTTACGGAAATAGAGCTCGGGCTTATTCATGCTCTCGCCTGCCTCGATGAGAGCCGCAAAATGCATCACTCCATCAAATGTGCGGGAGGAGAAAACCTGTTCCAATTTAGAGCGGTCCGCCAGCCCACCCTCAATCCATTCGGCCTTCGCCGGCACCATGGATCGGTGTCCGTGGCATAGGTTGTCGTACACGGCGACCTCGTGGCCCTTCTGGAGCAATAACTCCGCGACCGTTCCGCCCACATAGCCTGCCCCGCCCGTCACTAAAATCCTCAATGAAAACCTCCTCGTATCGCTATGAATTATAGCTAGTTCCCATGGGACCGCAGGCAACCCCGATGCCCCGTCTCCTCGTCGAACATCATGTCTACAAGGGTTTGCCCCAAGAAAAATTACACAGGCGCAAGCCCTTTCTGCGGTAATAGTTACGCGGTATTTCGGCGAAGATAAAGCCAAGATGGAGGGTTACCTGCGACGTTACTTTTGTAATATATAGGGAGTGCGGCTATAGAGCCTTAAAGGCTTCTGAGCGTCTCCAGTGCGGTATCGTACGGTAGCTCATCACCCCGCGTATTGTGGAAGCCATCTTGCAATAGTCTAATGATTAGGTCGACGGGAATGGTGTCTTTCATGCACACACATCCCAAAGTAGGAACTGAATAGAACCGGATGCGACGGACGCAAGGCTGTTCCGTCTATCTAAAAAAGACAGACTTACACTGACACACTTACACTGAATGATTGAAGGGTTATGGCGAGTAACGATAGAGATCCGCTGAATCACGCAAACCTCGGTCTTCTTCCGGAACCAGAGGGTCGTTTCGGTTCTTTTGGGGTGAGCACGGTTGTTAACCTGGTAGCCGGCGGGATTCTGATCTTGATTACGATGTCCCAGGTGCATCAGGAAAGAATGCGTCACTACCAGACGACAGAATTAGTTTTCCCCGTAGAACAACCCAAACCCTACATTCCCCCGGCACCCCGGGTCAAAGTCATCCCTCCTCCACCCAAGGTCGAACCAACACCGAAAATCAATATCCCCAAGCCGCCGCCTGAGCCGCCCAAGCCTGTTGCGATAAAAATTCCTACACCCGAAGTAGCTCCAAAAATTGCCGCTCCTCCCCGCGCAGTCGCTCCGCCGCCACAACCGAAAGTTGGACTCTTCAAAAGCGCGGCTCCAACGCAGGTTGCCAATAATAAAGCAGCTCCCAGCTTGAAAGTAGGCGGATTCGGCGACCCGGTTGGCGTCACTCCTAACCCCAATGCCAGCAAGCCAGGCAACATCGCTGCCGTGGGAGCCTTTAACGCCGCGCCGGGCTCGGGTCAGGGCGCTGGCGCTGCCCGGCAGGGTTCGATTCAAGGAACATCCTTCGGCTCTGGAGTGGCAAATGGTGTACCGGGCGGAAAAGATCGCGGCACCGTGGCCTCGGCCGGATTCAGCAGTGGCGTAATTGGCGGCACGGGTGCTCCCGGCAGCCATGGCACAGTGGCAACGGGCGGTTTCGGCAGCCCGGGTACCAGCTCCGGCGGCTCTCATCTCGCCAAGGTTCAGGAGACTCCCTCCACACCGATCGTTGTCGTGAATAAGCCTCTCCCGCAGTACACCTCCGAAGCGAAGCAGCTGAAGATCGAAGGCGACGTAACACTGGAAGTTCGCTTTACAGCCTCCGGGCAGGTTCAAGTGCTTCGCATTGTGAATGGACTGGGACATGGACTGGACGAACAGGCGAAGCTGGCCGCTGAGCGCATACGCTTTAAACCAGCAACCAGAAACGGTGAGCCGGTGGACCAGGTGAGTGTCATTCATATTAGTTTTCAATTGGCGTGATTATTGATTTGTGCAATGGTTCGAAGTCACAGCTCTTAACATTAAGGAAAAAATCAGGAGTCAGGAAATGTCCTTTCGCAAGTTGTGGATGACCGGTCTGACGGTCTCTTTGGCGGTGCTTACAGTGCAGGCGAAGACGCCAAAGTATGCGCCCCCGGTTCCTCTCACTCCGGAGCAGTCCGCTCTTATTCAGAAAGCGGTGGCCCAGGAGAAATTAACGGTCAAATCCATTCAGGAACACACGCCAGTCGTTCAGACATATATCCAGAACATGCGGCCCGACCCAAAGCTCTATTCTGTGCCCGATTCGGATCAGTATCTGCTCGGCCGAGTCGATTTCGGCAAGACCTTCACCAACAAAGGCTATGAAACCAAGTCAAGCTCACACGGCTTTTTCAAAGGCTCTTTCAAATATGTGTCCGGTCTGACCAAGGCCTTCAATCTCAGCTACTCACCGACTGGTTTTATGGACATGATGTTCCTGGATCCGGTCAGCTTCGATCAGCAACACTATGACTTCATTTATGTGCGCCGCGAGTTCCTGGGCAGCATCCGCACCCTGGTTTTCGATGTCCATCCGAAACCAAAAACAGGAGCCGGACGCTTCTTCGGCCGCATCTGGGTTGAGGATCAGGACGGCAATATCGTCCGCTTCAACGGCACGTACACCAACAATCCGAACGATGAAGTGACTCGCTACTACCACTTTGACAGCTGGCGCCTGAACGTTCAGCCCAACGTGTGGCTGCCGGCAGCCATCTACGCGGAAGAGTCAAAGGGTGGCACGGGCAAAAAGGGAGAGGGATTCCGCGCACAATCTCACTTCTGGGGTTACTCGCTCAAGCTGCCAACCCGCGAGTCGGATGCTGAGTCCATTACAGTCGAGAATGCTCAGGACCAGAGCGAAAACTCACAGGACGTGGGTCCCCTGGCCGCCAAGCGGCAGTGGGTCTCGCAGGCCGAACAGAATGTGCTTGACCGCCTGGTACAGGCTGGCCTGCTCGCACCCCCAAGCGACTTTGATAAGGTGCTCGAAACGGTCACCAACAACATCGTTATTGGCAACAAGCTGAACCTGCCTGCGGATATCCATTGCCGCGTGATACTGACGACTCCTCTGGAATCGTTAGCTATCGGCAACACGATCCTGCTCAGCAAGGGGCTGGTCGACGTTTTGCCCACGGAAGAAAATCTGGCCGCCGTGCTGAGCTTCCAGCTGGCTCACATCATGCTCGGGCACCATATCGACACTCGCTATGCCTTCAACGATCGCCTGCTCTTTCCTGATGAAGCGACGCTGGAGCGTATCAATATGAACCACACTCCGGCAGACAATGAAGCTGCTGCCAAAAGGGCCATGGAACTTTTCAACGGATCCATTTACCACGACAAAGTGGCAAATGTGAGCCTCTTCTATCAGCAACTGGCAGCCCGCAGCAAGCAGCTGACCGCCCTGCTGACACCTCGCCTTGGCGATTCACTGGTAAAGGCAGACGGCACTCCCTGGATGGCCGGCTTCCTCAATCAGGGACCGAAACTGAACCCCGAAGACACAACACAGATCGCAGCATTGCCTCTGGGCAGCCATCTAAAGATCGATCCCTGGGATAGCAGGGTCTACGCTTTGAATCTGAAGGCGGAGCCCATTCTGAATCCGGGCGACAAGATGCCGATGGAACTGACGCCGATCTTTTTCCGGCTGCAGCGGTACCAGGCTGCCTCCGCAGCTCCAACACCGGCAAACACACCAGCTCCTCCGCAGCAGACACAGCCGCAGGCTCCGGCAGCCGATGGAAACGGTGGTCAGCCAGCGGTACAACCGCAGCAAAATCCACAATAGGGCCGCCCGACGGCCCATTTCGTCAGGTTAGCGCACTAGAAAGTGCGCCTGTGATTTTTATGTTTATTTTTGGCAGATCATTTTTGGAGATCGCAACTTGTTGAAAAAATTGCTAGCGATAGTCTTTTTGCTCCTTCCTATTTCTTCTTTTGCCCAGGTGGCCTCTGCCACCCGCGGCAGAGGATTGGATTTATCGGTAGGCGCGGAGTATTCAAACTTCAGGCCAGACTGGGGATCGACCCGTCTGCAGGGCATGGCTGCATTCGCCGATCTGGATGAACTCTTTATAAATAAGCTCGGCGTCGAGGGAGAAGGGCGCTGGCTGCGCTTTAACCAGCCTGAAGGCCTGACGCAGGATAACTATCTGATTGGGCCACGCTACAGGCTTCTTCGATATCACAAATTTTCTTTTTACGGCAAATTTCTGATGGGAGGCGGATTCATCACCTACCCGAACAATATCGGCAGCGGAAGTTACTTCGCCTATGTTCCCGGCGGCACGGTGCAGTACCGCCTTTCGCACCACTGGAGCCTTCGAGGTGACTACGAATATCAGTTTTGGCCATCTGCTCCGGGGCTTGTTTTCACCTATCCAAATCCCAGCCATGGCTTAACTCCCAGCGGCTTCAGCGCCGGCGTTTCTTACCGGATTTTCTGAGATTCTTTTCCCTTCGCTCCATGAGCCTGTTACGAACTGGCTCCAAGCCCCGGACTCTTCTCCGGGGCTTTGCTTTTGCAGGGCTCTTCGCATATTTCCGCCACTTGCTGCAATAAATGGGGTTTAGGCCATAGAAGACGAATGGAGGGAATAGCAGATCAGCCGCCAGAATTCTAGCGGCTAGAAAACAGTTCTGCCATGGATAGCTGGAAGCGCATCAAAAAAATAACTGTGGTCCTGAACTATTTTGCTCCCTTGGCCAGATTATTTTTTTTTGGAGATCGCAAACATGCTAAGAAAACTGGCGGGAATAGTCTTTTTGTTTTTCCCCGTTTTTGCTTTTGCTCAGGTTGCTCCTGCCACCCGCGGTAGTGGCCTGGATTTGTGGGTGGGTGCAGAGTTTTCAAACTTCCAACCGGACTGGGGATTCAACCGCATGTCCGGCATTACTGTACTCGGCAATGTCAATGGCATTTTTTTTCACAAATTGGGGGCAGAAGGAGAGGCGCGCTGGCTTCGATTCAACCAATATCAGGGTGAAACTCAGGACCATTACCTGATTGGACCGCGCTATCGTTTTTTTCGCCTTCACCAGGCATCGTTCTACGCGAAGTTTCTGATGGGCGGAGGTTTCATCACGTATCCAAACAAGATTGGCAGCGGCAGCTACTTTGCCTATGTTCCTGGAGCTACCGTCGAATATCGTCTATCGCACCACTGGGCTGTGCGCGGCGATTATGAGTATCAGTTCTGGCCATCCGCTCCCGGGCTGGCATTTACCTTTCCGAATCCCAGCAATGGCCTGAATCCAAACGGTTTCAGCGTGGGTGCTTCTTATCGCATTTTCTGAGAAATCCTTGGCAATGAAAAAGCCCCGGAACCAGTCCGGGGCTTTTTTAGCATCCATTGCGGCTCAGAAGTGGTAGGCCACACCAATGGTTGGATTGCTGATGTTGTAATAGCGGTTCGTGCGATATTGCTCCAGGCCGAAACTCGGCGCCTTCATCACCAGGCCGCGATATTCGGCTCGAATATCCCAGCTGGGGCTCAACTCATAAGCAATGCCGCCGCCATAGAGAGCACCGATGTTTGTGGTCTGCTTTGCATCCAGATCCGTAGTCTTCTGGTCCTTAATCGGTCCAAAAATATAACCGCCGATACCTGCCTCGACGAACGGATTGAAGTTCCTGAAGGCGAAGGTATGGACATATGCGCCGGATACTTCCTGAAAGCGCGTGTGCACACGAATCGAGTTGAAGCTCGTTAGAAACTTCTGCACATTCTGGTTGTACTGGTAGTTCACCTCAAGCGCGCTGCGGGGCGTGAGCATGTAGCGGTAACTTACCAAGGCGCCCCAGATGCCGATCGTCGCGTCCTGCTGCACTGTGTTGCCAACTACATGTGGAGGAATCAAGCCCGCGAGGCTCAAGCTGACATCCTGTCTGCTTTCCTGTGCAAATCCAGCTACTGCCGAAAGCGGCAGCAACGCCAAAGACAACAAAATCTTCTTCATCCGTTCGTGAACCTCTCGCCTGCTAAAAGCACCGCAGGCACAACGCCTCTCGGGCTCGTCGATTTTAAAGTATGGTGGACTCGAAAGCCCACCTCGCCATTGTACCTGCCGAACGCAGTTTTCACAGCTATCCGGGTAGATCAAGTTGTTTAGACGTGCCGGAAAATTCCTCGTTATAGAGAAAAGGAGCATTGCGGTCTGCAGCCAGCGTGCGCACCACGCGCATAAAAGCGAGCGCCGCATAGGAGAGACTTCCCTGCTTGCGATAAACAAGCCAGAGCTGCCGCGCGCAGGCCAGCTCCGGAACCGCCACAGTGACCAGTTCGCCACGCGCAATTTCCGCCTGTACAGACAACGCAGGAACCAGCGCCACGCCGTTCCCGCTGGTTACGAATCGTTTGATCGCTTCCAGGCTGGGCAGCTCCACGCCAATATTCAGCGGCGTCTTATGCTTTGCGAACGATTCTTCCACACGCTTCCGCATAGGCGACGCCACATTGTGCGCCACAAAATTCTCCGCGCCCAAATCGCGAATCCTCACCTCTTTCTCGCGCGCCAGCACATGCCGCGGAGGAACCACAAACACAAGGTCATCGGAATAGACATGAATGGCTCCAAGCTGTTCGTCTTCGGGCTGAAAGGAGACAATCCCGATTTCCACCATCCGCTGTTGCACCTCGTCCGGAATACGGCTAGCCAGCGACCGCTGCACAAGAATCGAAATCTGCGGACACTGGCGGCGAAATTCATCCAGCACCGGCAACAGGTAGAGGCAGGTGTACTCATTCGCGGCAAGCGTCAGCCGCCCACGCTCCAGGGAACGAACTTCTTCCAATGCACTGGCAGCCTCGTTCCGCAGACGCAGCAGGCGTTCCGCATATTCGCGCAACACCTCGCCCGCAGCCGTCAATGTGCCGTCGCGGGAAGACCGCTCAAAAAGCTGCTCTCCGAATTCTTCTTCTAATTTGCGAATGACCTGGCTGACGGCAGGCTGCGTGCGATGCAGCCGGACCGCAGCGCGCGAAAAGCTGCGTTCCGCGACTACTGTAAGGAAGGTTTCAAGCTGGGATAATTCCATAAGGGTTCTAGCAATCGATCTGAGTCAATTCATAGATCATAAATAATATTTATGGTAATTCAAGAAATTAAAGATTTGAATTATGTCTAACCTTTTGCGAAACTTAGTTCACTGAGGTCCCCCGAATATGGCTCAAGACCGGCTCCTTTTTTTCGATACAACCCTCCGTGACGGCGAACAGTCCCCGGGCTGTAGTATGACCCGGCCGGAAAAACTTGCCATGGCCCATGCCCTCGAAGACCTTGGCGTGGACATCCTGGAAGCCGGCTTCGCCATCTCGTCCGACGGCGATTTCGCCGCCATCCAGGCCGTATCGAAGGAGATCCGGAAACCGCGCATCGCTTCCCTCGCACGCGCGAAACGGGAAGACATTGAGCGCGCAGCCGCTGCCCTGGAACATGCCGAGCGTTCGCGCATCCACATCTTCCTGGCCAGCTCGGATATCCACCTCGAATACAAGCTGAAAATCAGCCGCGAAGAGGCGCTCGAGCAGGCGGCGAAATCTGTTTCTCTGGCACGCACTTACGTCGACGACGTGGAGTTTTCTCCAGAAGATTCGACCCGGACCGATATCGATTTTCTCTGCAAGATTGTCTCCGTGGCCATTGAAGCCGGAGCGACAACCATCAATATGCCTGACACTGTCGGCTATTCCGTGCCCGGCGAATACGGGGCGATCTTCCGCACCGTCCGTGAACGGGTGCCGGGAGCCGATAAGGTCATTCTGTCCTCGCACTGCCACAACGATCTTGGCCTGGCAGTTGCCAACTCGCTGGCTGCCATTGAAGGCGGCGCGCGTCAGGTCGAGTGCACCATCAACGGCATCGGTGAGCGTGCAGGCAATGCGGCTCTGGAAGAAATCGCTGCCGCGTTGAGCGTCCGCCGCGATCAGTTCACTGTCGACCACAACCTCAAGCTCGATCAGCTCTTCCCTGTAAGCCAGCAACTGGCGCAGGTCATCAGCTTTGCGCCTTCGCCGAACAAGGCCGTCGTCGGCAGCAATGCCTTCGCGCATGAGGCAGGCATCCACCAGCATGGAGTGCTCTCGAACCCGCTTACTTATGAGATCATGACACCCGCTTCGGTCGGTGTTCCGACGAATCGCATGGTCCTCGGCAAGCACTCCGGCCGCCATGCGCTGCGGTCGCGCCTCAACGATCTCGGCTATCAGTTGGGAGCCGACGATCTAGACGCGGCCTACCGTGCCTTCACCGAGCTGGCCGATAAAAAGAAAGCGATATACGACCAGGATCTGATCAACCTTGTCGCGCATCACCGCCGGCACGAAGATCTGATTACCGCTGAGCCCGTTGGCGAAGCTTAGTCGTTCTCACTGTACCGCTTACGCTGCGCCACACTGAAACGGGAGAAAACGCACTCATGAAGTTGAAGGTTCTTATTGTTGCCGGAGATGGCATTGGCCCCGAAGTTACCGCTGAGGCTACACGCATCCTGCGCTCGGTCGCTGAGCTCGGCGGCTATGATTTCGAAATTCGCGAAGCGTTGATCGGCGGCGTCGCCATCAAGGCGCACGGAACACCCCTGCCATCTTCGACGCTCGACGCAGCGCTCGAAAGCGATGCCGTACTCCTCGGAGCCGTCGGCGGCAATGAGTTCAATTCCCTTCCCCCCGATCGCCGTCCAGAAGCCGGTCTGCTGCAGATTCGACAGGCGCTCGGCGGATTCGCCAATCTGCGTCCGGCCTTCGCGCATCCGGCTCTCGCCGCCAACTCTCCCTTGAAGCCCGAGGTCATCGACGGAGCCGACATCCTCTTCGTGCGCGAACTGCTCGGCGGTCTCTACTTTGGTGAGCCGCGCCATTGGGATCGCGAGGCAAACTCAGCCTGGAACACGATGCGTTATACCCGCGATGAAGTCGTGCGCGTCGCGCGCATTGCCTTTGGGCTGGCCCAGAAGCGCCGTAAGAAGCTCACCTCCGTCGACAAGGCCAATGTGCTCGAAGTCTCGCAGCTCTGGCGCGCCACAGTGACCGAAGTGGCGAAGGATTATCCCGACGTTACACTCGAACATCAATACGTCGATGCCTGCGCCATGCACCTGATGAATACGCCGCGTAACTTCGATGTGGTGCTCACGGAAAATCTCTTCGGCGACATCCTCTCCGACGAGTCTGCCGTCATTACCGGCTCGCTCGGCATGCTGCCTTCGGCCACAATCGGCGGGCAGGTCAACCTATATGAACCGGTTCACGGCTCTGCACCTGACATCGCAGGCAAGGGCCTTGCCAACCCGCTGGGCGCAATTCTGACCGCATCCATGCTTCTTCGCCATTCCGCCAATCTCGAACAGGACGCCGTGGCCATAGAGACCGCAGTCCGCAGAGTGCTCGAGCAGGGATACCGCACCGCCGACCTCGCCCGCAGCGAGAAGGACAAGAAGATGGTGCTTTCCACGCAGGCAATGGGCAAACAGGTTCATGAAACGCTGAACGAGATGATTGACAAGCGGCAAGCGATGCACGCTGTGTAAGGCAGGTACGGGCCGGGTGCCCCATGCGGAGCTAACATGGGCCAATCCGGCCGCCGTCGAAGACGGCGAACCAAATGAAGGTAGGTGCGGGCTTGGGCCCGCACAAAATGGTCAGTTAACAAGGGGGCTTTAGCCCCTGAGGTCTGAAGTTACGATGTCCACACCAAAAACACTCTTCGAAAAAGTCTGGGAACAGCATCTCGTTGCCGAACCTGCGAACGAGCCGACTCTGATCTACATCGACCTGCATCTCGTGCATGAGGTCACCTCGCCGCAGGCATTCGACGGTCTCCGCATGGCTGGCCGCAAGCTCCGCCGCCCCGACCGCACGGTTGCCACAGTCGATCACAACGTGCCGACCACGGCGAACCGCATCATCATTGAAGACGTCATCGCCGCGAAACAGATCAACGCGCTCCGCAAGAACTGCGCCGAATTCGGCGTCGAGCTCTACGATGTGCAGGACCCGGAGCAGGGCATCGTCCACGTCATCGGACCGGAACTTGGGCTGACCAAGCCGGGCATGACCATCGTTTGCGGCGACTCGCACACCTCGACCCATGGAGCATTCGGCGCATTGGCCTTCGGCATCGGAACCTCGGAAGTCGAGCACGTAATGGCGACGCAATGCCTGCCGCAATCGAAGCCGAAGACCTTCCGCATCTCCGTTGAAGGCGAACTGCCGCAGGGCGTCACCGCAAAGGACGTTGTGCTCGGCATCATCGGACGCATCGGCACCGACGGCGCAACCGGCCACGTCGTCGAATATGCCGGCTCCGCCATCCGTTCGCTTTCGATGGAAGGGCGCATGACCGTCTGCAATATGAGCATTGAAGCGGGTGCGCGCGCCGGCATGATCGCTCCGGACGAGACGACCTTCGCCTACTTGAAGGGTCGTCGCTCCGCCCCAAAGGGCGCTGCGTGGGATGAGGCCGTCGCGGCGTGGAGCCAATTGCAATCCGATCCCGGCGCCACATTCGACCGCGAACTCCTCATTCATGCCGAAGATCTGGTTCCTTATGTCACCTGGGGCACTAATCCCGGCATGGTCGTTCCCGTTACTGACCACGTACCCGGCCCGACCGAATCGCACACCGAGCAAGAGCGTCGAAGCTTCAACCACGCGCTCACCTATATGGATCTGAAGCCCGGCACACCGATTGAAGAGATCGCCATCGACCGCGTCTTCATCGGCTCCTGCACCAACTCGCGCATTGAAGACCTGCGCGCCGCCGCCAAGGTCGTCACCGGTTATCACGTCCATTCGCATGTACGCGCCATGGTCGTTCCCGGATCGCATCTGGTAAAGGCGCAGGCTGAACGTGAAGGTCTCGACAAAGTGTTCCTCGAAGCAGGATTCGAGTGGCGCGAGCCCGGCTGCTCTATGTGTTTAGGAATGAATCCCGATATTCTTCAGCCCGGCGAACGCTGCGCCTCCACCAGCAACCGCAACTTTGAAGGCCGCCAGGGGCGCGGCGGACGCACGCACCTCGTCAGCCCCGAGATGGCCGCAGCCGCAGCCGTCGCCGGACACTTCACCGATATCCGCCAATGGGAATTCAAAGGCGAGGAGGTTTTGGCCTAATTATGCAATCCTTTCGCGCAGTCACTTCGGTCGTAACGCCGCTCCATCATGCCAACGTGGACACCGACCAGATCATTCCGAAGCAGTTTTTAAAGCGCATCGAACGCACCGGCTATGGCGAGTTTCTTTTTTTCGACTGGCGCAAAGACCCGGACTTCGAGATGAACAAGCCGCGCTATCAAGGCTCGCAAATTCTCGTCGCTGCAAAAAACTTCGGATGCGGATCGTCGCGAGAGCATGCGGCCTGGGCGCTCTTCGATTACGGCTTCCGCTGCGTCATCGCGCCGTCGTTCGCCGACATCTTCCACTCGAACGCTGGAAAGAACGGCATCCTGCTGGTCACGTTGCCGGAAAAAGATGTCGACCACCTACTCGGCGCGGCGAGCAAAATCGAAGGCTACCAGCTCTCAGTTTCGCTCGAAGACGAAACCATCCACGACCAGCATGGCTTTGAAGCGAAGTTTTCCATCGATCCTTTTCGCCGCTATTGCCTGCTTGAAGGACTCGACGACATCGGCCTCACATTGCGTCACGCTGCGGCGCTTGACAGCTTTGAACAAGGTCACAACTCGAAATTCTGGCTCGCACCAAGAGCGTAACAACAGCGAGCACACATAACGGAGACAAAAATTGAGCCAGAACGGAAAGCACGAAGCAAAGTCAAACAGCATCGCTCTCACTGAAGGACCCAACCGCGCCGCCGCGCGCGCCATGCTGCGCAGCATCGGCTTCACCAAGGCTGATCTGCACAAGCCCATCATCGGCATCGCGAATACGTGGACCGAGATCGGCCCCTGCAACTTCCATCTGCGCACCATCGCCGAAGCCGTAAAACAAGGCGTGCGCGATGCCGGCGGCACGCCGATGGAGTTCAACACCATCACCATCTCCGACGGCATCACGATGGGTACCGAAGGCATGAAGGCCTCGCTCATCAGCCGCGAAGTCATCGCCGATTCGATCGAGCTCGTCTCGCGGGGCAATCTCTTCGACGGCGTCGTCGCCATCGCCGGATGCGACAAGAATATGCCCGGCACCGTGATGGCGCTCGCCCGGCTCGATGTCCCTGGGCTCATGATCTACGGGGGCTCCATTGCACCCGGCCATCTCAACGGCAAAGACCTTACCGTTCAGGATGTTTTCGAGGCCATCGGCGCACATGCTGCCGGAAGACTCGATGACGCGGGCCTCGAAGCTGTCGAGGCCAACGCCTGTCCGGGCGCAGGAGCCTGCGGCGGCCAGTTCACCGCCAACACGATGGCGATGGCCTGCGAATTCCTTGGCATCTCGCCTATCGGTCTCTCCGGCGTGCCCGCCTTCTCGGCAGAAAAACATGCAGCCTCGCGCAAAGCCGGAGCGCTCGTCATGGATCTGGCGCGCAACGACCTACGCCCCAGCAAAATCATCACGCAGAAAGCGCTTGAGAACGCCATCGTCAGCGTCGCCGCGTCCGGTGGCTCTACGAATGCCGTGCTGCACCTCATCGCCATCGCACATGAAGTAGGCATCAAGCTCTCCGTCGATGACTTCGACCGCATCAGCAGTAAAACCCCGCTGCTCTGCGACATGAAGCCCGGCGGTAAGTACGTTGCAGTCGATTACCAGAACGCAGGCGGCAGCCGCCTGCTCGCGCAGCGCCTCATCGAATTGGGCCTGCTGCACAGCGAGTGCATCAACGTCTCCGGACACACGCTCGCCGAAGAAGCGGCCACAGCCGTCGAAGCACCCGATCAGGATGTCATTCATCCGTCATCGGCTCCGATCAAGCCCACCGGCGGGCTCGTGATTCTCAAGGGAAACATCGCTCCGGAAGGCTGCGTGATCAAAGTCGCAGGCCACAAACGCCTCGAACATCGCGGTCCTGCGCGCGTCTTCGATTGCGAGCAGGATGCCTTCGCCGCTGTCGAATCGGGAAGCATCAAGCCGAACGAAGTGCTGGTCATCCGTTACGAAGGCCCGCGCGGGGGCCCCGGCATGCGCGAAATGCTCGCCGTCACCGCTGCCATCGCCGGTATTCCCGAACTCTCTGAAACAGTCGCTCTGCTTACCGATGGCCGTTTTTCCGGAGCCACCCGCGGACTTATGGCAGGCCACGTCGCGCCCGAAGCCGCAAATGGCGGCCCGATCGCCGCGATCCACGAAGGCGACATCATTCACTTCGATATCCCGAACCGCAAGCTGGATGTCGAGATATCGGACAAAGAGTTACAGTCACGGTTACAAAACTGGAAGGCGCCCGAGCCGAAGTTCAAGCGCGGCGTCTTCCGCAAATATGCCGACACTGTTTCATCGGCATCGCTAGGCGCAGTTACGAATTAAAAGGTAGGTGCGGGCTTCAGCCCTCACCTGAACGAATAGATTTTAGGTTGTCATCCTGAGCGGAGCGCAAAGCGCGGAGTCGAAGGACCTGCTTTTCGCTCCCTCAGTCGCAGTCACTTAAGAGGAGTCACCACGCATGAGCACAAGCTCAACAAACGACTCAACACCGTCCAACACCACCCGTCTCACTGGCGCAGAAATCGTATGGGCCACGCTCGAAGGCGAGGGAGTGCGCGACGTTTTCGGCTACCCCGGTGGGGCCATTCTGCCTGTCTACGATGCATTACGCAAATTTCCCATCCGCCACATCCTCGTTCGCCACGAGCAGGGCGCAACGCACATGGCCGATGGCTACGCGCGCGCATCGGGCCGCGTCGGCGTGGCCATTGCCACCTCCGGACCCGGCGCAACCAATATGGTCACCGGCCTCGCCACCGCTATGATGGATTCGGTGCCTATCGTCTGCATCACAGGCCAGGTCTCAAGTAAGGTGCTAGGCTCCGACGCGTTTCAGGAAGTCGACATCACCGGCATCACGCTGCCTGTCACCAAGCACAACTACCTCGTTACGCGTGCGGAAGACATTGCTCCTGCGTTGCGCGAAGCATTTCTCATTGCGCAGTCCGGACGCCCCGGTCCCGTGCTTGTCGATATCACGAAGGATGCGCAGCAGGCCAACGCGGAATTCAGCTTTGAAGCCGCTGCGCCGAAAGCCTATCGCCCGCATCCGATGCGCAGTCACAACGCCGACTCCATTACCGACGCTGCCCGCCTCATCCGCGAAGCCAGGCGTCCCATCATTCTTGCCGGACACGGCGTCATCCAATCCGAAGCGCTCGACCAGGTGCGCGCTCTCTCTGAGCGCATGCAGATTCCCGTAGCCTGCACACTTCTCGGCCTCGGCGGCTTCCCCGCCTCGCATGAACTCTCGCTCGGCATGATGGGCATGCACGGCGAAGCGTGGGTCAATCAAGCGATCCAGCAAGCCGATCTGCTCATCGCCTGCGGCATGCGCTTTGACGATCGCGTTACCGGAACGCTCGCGACCTACGCGCCGAATGCAAAGAAGATCCACATTGAAGTTGATCCTGCAGAAATCAATAAAAACGTAAAAGTAGATGTCGCCCTCATCGGCGATCTCAAACAGGTTTTAGAAGTTCTGCTGCCGCACATCTCCTCGCGCATAAATTCACCCTGGGTGCGAGAGATCAACGAGATAAAGGGCGAGTGCGCCGTACGTGACATTAAGAATTTGCCCGACAACGGTCATCTTTACGCCGCGCACGTCATCAACGATCTGTGGAACGCGACCGAAGGCAAAGCTATTGTCGTCACCGACGTAGGCCAGCATCAGATGTGGGAGGCGCAATACTACAAGCATGACAAGCCGCGCTCGCTCATCACCTCAGGTGGTCTCGGGACGATGGGTTTTGCGCTTCCCGCGGCCATCGGCGCAAAGATAGCCTGTCCGGAAAAAGAAGTATGGGTCATTGCCGGGGACGGAGGCTTCCAGATGACCTCGCCTGAGCTTTCGACGATCGCACAGGAAAACCTCGACCTCAACATCGCCATCATCAACAACGGCTTTCTCGGCATGGTGCGCCAGTGGCAGGAATTCATCTACGATAAGAACTATGCTTCGTCGCCCATTCTCAGTCCTGATTATGTAAAGCTCGCTGATGCCCACGGCATCCCGGGCGCCACTGTCAGCACACGCGCCGAAGTAGCGTCAGCAGTAAACGCTGCGCGTGCTTTGAAAGGGCCGTTTCTCATTAATTTTCTGGTAGAGAAAGAAGACTCTGTTTATCCGATGGTGGCCGCGGGCTCGGCGCTGCACGAAATGATTCGCCGCCCCAACAATCCCATGATCGAAACAGCGGAAGACGCATAAGGATGAATTTGTAACTATGCAGCATACATTTGTCGCACTCGTAGAAGACAAGCCCGGCGTACTTACGCGCGTCGCCTCGCTATTCCGTCGCCTCAACGTCAACATTATCTCGCTCACTGTCGGCAGGTCGGAGCGGCCCGGCGTCTCGCGTATGACCATCGTCGCCCACTCATCCACTTCCGCTGGCCATCGCATCATGGCCAGCCTCTACAAACTCGAAAACGTGCTCGAGGTCGATGACCTGGATCAGGTTGCGAACGTCAGCCGCGAACTTGCTCTTATCAAGGTCGGCGCAACTCCGCAGACGCGCTCGCACATCTTCGAGCTGGTCGAGGTCTTTCGTGCGCGCATCGTCGATCTGGCGCCCGAATCGCTGATGATCGAAATTACCGGCGTCGAAAGCAAGATTGAAGGACTCATTCAGGTCCTCGTCGAAAGCGGTGACCCTATCCTCGAAGTTTCGCGCACCGGACGCATGGTCATGCGCCGCGGACACCACACCAGCCGCGTTCTCGAAGCCATGCGCGTGGCCACCGAACCCGAAAACGAAACCAGGAACACAGCCGTCTTCGACCTGGTCGAGGAAGAATCAAATTTTCAGAAATAACGGGTTAGGTAGCGCAGCTTTAGGTAATGCGCAGGTTTTGGCTAGGCACGAGGTAAGGCACAGGTTTTTAGGTAGGCGCGGGCTTTAGCCCGCGCATAAGAACGATGGCAGAATGGGGCTTTAGCCCCTGAGGCATCGCTCCTTAACGGCACGAATTCAACCAATGGAAAATAGAAGGGAAAGAAAGAATGGCAAAGACCTATCACGACCAGGACGCGGATCTCTCTTTGATCCAACAAAAGAAAGTTGCCATCATCGGCTACGGATCACAAGGCCATGCGCACGCGCTCAACCTCAAGGATTCAGGCGTGCAGGTGCGCGTCGGTCTGCCCGCTAACAGCAAATCGATCGACAAAGCGAAGAAGTCAGGCCTCGAAGTCACCTCGATAGCCGATGCGGCTGCGTGGGGCGACGTCATCATGATCCTCACCCCGGACGAGACCCAAGCCAAGGTCTACAGCGAAGAGATCGCACCGCATCTGAAACCCGGCAACGCACTTGCCTTCGCGCACGGCTTCAACATCCGCTTCGGCACCATCCAGCCGCCTGCAGGCGTCGATGTCTTCCTCGCCGCGCCCAAGGCCCCGGGCCATCGCGTCCGCGAAGTCTTCACTGAAGGCGGCGGCACACCGGGCCTCGTCGCCGTGCAACAGGATGCAACCGGCAGCGCACTCGCTCTCGGCCTGTCGTATTCAAAAGGCATCGGCTGCACCCGCGCAGGTGTCATCGAAACCACCTTCACTGAAGAGACGGAAACCGATCTCTTCGGCGAGCAGGCGGTTCTCTGCGGCGGCACCGCCGCATTGGTCAAGGCAGGTTTTGAAACACTCGTCGAAGCCGGCTACCAGCCCGAAGTCGCATACTTCGAGTGCCTGCATGAGCTCAAGCTCATCGTCGATCTGATGTATCGCGGTGGCCTTGCCTACATGCGCTACTCCATCTCAAACACTGCTGAATACGGCGACTACACCGCGGGCCCGCGCATCGTTACCGATGAGACGCGCGCCGCGATGAAGAAGCTGCTCGCAGAAATCCAGGACGGCACCTTCGCGAAGAACTTCATCGAAGAGAACAAAACCGGCCGCAAGAAATTCGATGAGATCCGCAAGCAGGAAGCGAAGCACCCGATCGAAGAAGTGGGTGCAACCCTGCGCGCCTCCATGCCTTTCCTCGATCCGGTCACCGTCAAGGACAACGCGCCACAGGCAGCGCAGCCCGAAACGGTGCAGGCATAAGCCTGCATCCGACAGGCGTATGCTCATGAACAAAGAAGGCATCCGTAAAAGGATGCCTTCTTCATGCATAGCGCCCTGTATCATGAAGACAGTGGTCTTTGCGTATGACGATTCGTTTTCTCCCCTTCGCCATACTCCTCAGCGCCTCTACGCTACTGCACGCGCAGGCCAGGCCCGATTGTGCATTGCGGCCGACATCGCTCATACAGATGCGCCATTGTTATCGTCCTCTGATCGTCTTCAGTCCCAGTGCAAGCGATCCGCGCCTTATCCAGCAACAATCTACGCTCGATGCAGCCGCAGACGATATGATGGACCGCTTTGTCCTCTTTCTTCCCATTCCTCAGAAATCTGCGGGCTATAACCCGCCACTCGACACACCATATGCGTTGCTGAGCCAAAAGGAGCTGGCTGCCACTCGAGAACGCTTTCAAGTGCCGGAAAATCAATTTATGGTTTTGCTCCTTGGCGAAGACGGCGGCATCAAATTACGTAGCGCCACTCCTGTTTCCATAAACCGGCTGAATATTCTGATTGATGCCATGCCCGATCGGAAGGTGGAAATGAGGCGTCCGCACGCGAATTAAAGCCGTTTAACGGATTCTTGACGCGTATCCAATTGTTCTTCATCTACGATGTACCATTAAGTTACATAGAGGGTAGATATCTATGAATTCTGCCACCATCGCACCCGTCACAGAAACCCCTAAAATCCATGCCCCCACCCCTGTGCCTGAGATCATCGCCGCGCTCAAGCGCGTCGCACCCCTTCAGGGCATGGATGAGTGCGAATACGAGTGGCTGGCAAAGCATGGCGTGGAGCGCTTCGAGGAAGCAGGTGTCACTCTCTTTCGTGAAGGCGATCCCGCGCACCGGATGACGATCTTGCTGAAGGGCGAAGTCCACGTACGCCGCGAACATGGCGGCCCCGCTGCGCTTTGGATCGGTCGCTCAGGTCAGATCACCGGACTGCTTCCTTTTTCCCGCATGAAGAACTACGGCGGTCTCGGCTACACGGCTTCGCCTACCTGGGGTCTCGAATATGAGAAATCAACTTTCCCTGAAATGATCAAGGCTGTTCCCTCGATGACGCAACGCTGCGTGAATGTTCTGCTCGACCGCGTGCGCGAAGTCACTCGCATGGAGCAGCAGACCGAGAAGCTGGCAGCTCTCGGCAAACTCGCCGCGAACCTCGCACACGAGCTGAACAATCCTGCGTCCGCAGCGCAGCGCTCTGCATCTGGCCTGCTCGACGAGCTGCATGTCTACGGACAGGAAAAATACCGTCTCGGTAGTCTTTGTCTTTCAGACGATCATCTCGCCGTCGTCCGCAAATGGCAGGAGAATGTGCGTGATCACGCGAAAGTGTATCGCGGCAATCCCGCAGAGTTCTCTGCTCGCGAAGATCAGCTCTCTACGTGGATGCGCCAGCACAATGTGCAGGATTCATGGAGGATCGGACCGGAGCTGACGGAAGCAGGCGTGACCCCGGCGCAACTTGATCCTTTGTCGGAATTTCTCGATTCCGATGCGATCGCCGTCGTTCTTACGCAGTTCGCCTCTTCGCTGCGCGCAGAAAATATGGCCGAAGCGATGCTCGACTCCACGGCACGCATCTTCGACCTCATCCGCGCCATTAAAGATTATTCCTACATGGACCAGGCGCCGATTCAGGAGCTCGACATTCCACAGGGCCTGGAAAACACTCTGGCCATGCTGCAATCCCGCTTGCAGCATGTGGAAGTAGAACGGCGCTACGCCGATGATCTGCCGCTTATCTCTGCCTATGGCAGCGAGCTGAATCAGGTCTGGATGGCGCTGCTCGAAAACGCTCTGGACGCGATTCAGGATAACGGCAAGATCACTCTCAGCGTGCAGCTCTCCGGCGATTTGATACTCATCGAGGTATGGGACAATGGCCCCGGCATCGCGCCCGATCTGCAGGACCGCATCTTCGAGCCGTTCTTCACCACCAAAGCCCCGGGCAGCGGTCTCGGACTCGGCCTCGACACCGTGCAGCGCATCGTACGCAAACATCGCGGCTACGTCCGCGTGCAATCCGAACCCGGAGCCACCTGCTTCCAGGTACGTCTGCCGCTCGACCAGCTGCAGGCGTACTAAGGCAGGCCACAAGTCACAGGGCTCAGGTCACAGCGCTCGTTACTGCAAATTGTCATCCTGAGCGGCCTTTCAGTTGTCATCCTGAGCGGCCTTTCAGTTGTCATCCTGAGCGGAGCGCGAAGCGCGGAGTCGAAGGACCTGCTTTTCTTTAGACCTGCTTTTCTTTTGCAGCTCCACGAATGTGTGCCGGGTGTCCACATCTCGATTTTGAGATGTAGAAAAGCAAAGCCGGGTGCCCCACATCTCGATTTTGAGATGTGGGAAAGCAAAGCACCATCTCACTCCGCCCGCAGCGCCTCCATCGGATCAACCAGCGCCGCCCGCCGCGCAGGCAGATAAGCGGCCAGCAATCCGACCAGTATCAGAATTGCAGCAACCAACCCAAGCGTCCATCCGTCATGCGCTGTCACACCATAGAGATAACTCCGCACCACGCGCCCGGAAGCAAGCGCAAGAGCCAGTCCAACCACCACGCCCGTCACCAGCATCACGCTTGCCTGCCGCAGCACCAGCCACAATAGATCGCTGCGCTGAGCGCCCAGCGCCAGCCGCACCCCCAATTCCCTTGTCCGCTGCGAAACCACATACGCCAGCAGCCCATATAATCCGGCAACGCACAACAACAGAGCCGACCCGCCAAAAATCTCCAGCAGATGCATGGCTAATCGCTGGCTGCCGAACGAGTCTTCTACCACCTGATCCATCGTCGTAAAGTTGCTCCCCAAAGCAGGATCGACCTGCCGCAATGCTTCGCGAATCTCCGGAATCATCTCTTTCGGATCGCGATCCGTCCGCACGGCGAGGTCCATCGCAATCCCTTCCAGCGTCTTATATATGCCGCTCTCCGGCGTTATTTGTGAGATAGATGCTTCAATTTCAGGCGTGGACGGTTCATCCACAGAGCTTTGTCTCATGTCGTCGAGTACGCCTACAATTTCCGCGTCCTTTGCCGGTGTAAGATGCCACAGTTTCATCCCGACGACCTTGCTTAGGTCCTGCTGGTTTGGCGAATAACGCTGGGCAAAGGCTCGATTGACGACAAACACCGGCTGCGAAGATGGCGTGTCCTGCTGATTGAAAAACCGGCCCGCCAGCATCTTGAATACAAATACCTGCTGCAGGTCAGGTGTCGCAGCCTTAAGCAGGCCGCCTACTTTCCATGATTTTCCATCAGCAGACTGCGAACCATCCATCTTCAATTCAAGATGAATATTGAATGTCCCTCCCAGCGGCACCTCCGTCATTAGCCCCGCAGCTTGTACGCCCGGAAGATGCTTTGCCCGCTCCAGCAACGGCAGATACAGATTATTCGTCATGTTCTGCCCGGCAAATTTGTAACCGGGAATCTGCAGATTCGCAACGATGATATGGTCTGTGCGAAAACCAAGTGGCACATGCCGCAACGCATAGATCGTCCGCAGCAGCAGCCCACATCCGACCAGCAGCGTCAGCGACAAAGCAATCTCTACCACCACCAGCCCGCTGCGCAAGCGGTTCTGCCCACGCGCACTGCCACTCTGCAAACCGCCCTGCTTGAGCGCCGGCTCAATCGGAGCTTGCGCCGACATCCAGGCCGGCCAGATGGAGGAAATCAACGCGGACACGGCGGTCAGGAACAGCAACCCGCCAATGATCCACCAGTCCGGAACAGGTCCCACGGGAAAAGGCAAATGATGTTTCATTCCGTCGGCAAACAGTTTGACCGCCAGCAGTGCAAGGCCGGAACCGATCACACCGCCGCAACTGCTCAAAAGCAGTCCCTCCGCCATAAACTGCTGCATGATGCGCCAGCGTCCCGCACCCAACGCGCCGCGGATGGCAATCTCGCGCTGCCGCACCATCGCTCGCGCCAGCAAAAGATTCGTCACGTTCACGCAGGCGATCAACCACAATATGCCAGATGCCGCCAGCAGCATTCCTAGGGCTCTCTTCGTATCCTTCTCCACCAGTGAGCCGCCATAGCTTCCCACCTGTACCCCGGAACGTCTTTGCCTGATCTCGGGATCGACATACCCAATAGCAATCTGCTTCTGGAGAGTCGTCAGTTCAGCTTCCGCTTGCGTTCTCTCTACTCCGGGCTTGAGTCGCCCGATCACGCTATATTCGGGCGTTCCATCCGTGCGTCCTTTGTCCGCATCACCCAGCTGCGCCAAAGTCCAGATTTCGACACTTTCCGGATTAAAAGGAAACGAGAACCCACGTCGCATCACACCTGCCACGATGTATGGGATTCCGCTGATTTTTACCGATTGGCCAACAATGCCGGGATCGCTGCCAAACATCGAACGCCATGCGGTGTCACTAATGACGACACTCGTGGCATCCGCATTTTGCGCGAATCCATCGGTATCGCTGCGAAAATCACGACCCAGAGCAGGCACTGCTCCCAGAACAGAAAACAAATTCGCGCTTACTTTGTAGAAACTCACAGCTTCCGTGGCTGTCTTACTTTCAAGAAAATTGCGCCCGTTCGCCTGCGTGTAAAAGCCAATGCTCTCTAGGCTCTTGTTCCATTTTCGCCACTCTTGCAGATCGAGATAAGGTGCACTGTTCCCGCCCGCAAGTCCATCCCGTTGACTTGTATCGTGTATAAAAACCAGCCTGTCCGCATCCTTGTAAGGCAAAGGCCGCAGCATCACCCGATCCACTACCGTAAACATCGCCGCCGGAGCAGCAATACCCAGCGCCAGCGTCGCAATTACCGTGACCGCAAATACAGGCGACTTCCGCAACTGCCGGAGCGCATAGCGGAAATCCTGCAGTAACCGTTCCAGCCACACCCATCCCCAGGCCTCGCGTGTCACGTCCTTCACCAGCGGAATGTTCCCCATCTCCCGCTCCACATCGCGTCGCGCCGCAGCTTCGTTTTCTCCGCGCGCCACACGGTCCGCGACCGCCATACGGATGTGCGCCTCAATCTCCGCATCCACCTCGCTCCGCTTCCGCCGCCACAGCATTTTTATTCACCTCCCGCAACCATCACCGAAATATCTCTTCCCGATCTGTCCTCAATATCTCTTCGATTTGTCATCCTGAGCGAAGCGATCGAAGAGAGCGCTGTCAAGGACCCGCACGAACAACGTTCGTGCGAATCGTTGCGAAGCAACGACCCACTTTCTTTCACCCCAGCACACCGCTGGGTGCCCCATCCTTTGCGCCGTTTGCGAAACGGTTGGAAAGCACGAGCCTCACTCAACCACAGTCCTTAGCACACCGCCAATCGCCGCCACCATCTTCTCCCAACGGCTCAAATTCGCCGCCAATTGCTCTTTCCCCGACGCCGTTATGCGGTAATACTTCGCCCGCTGATTGCTCTCCGTCTTCCGCCACTCCGATTCGACCCACTTCTGCCGCTCCAGTCGGTGGAGCGCCGGATAGAGCGACCCAGTCTCCACCTGCAACACATCGCCCGACCCGGCTCGAATCGCCTGGCTGATGCCGTATCCGTGTTGCGCCCCCCACTGCAGCGTCTGCAGAATCAGCATGTCCAGCGTCCCCTGCAAAAGCTCAATCCGGTTTTTGTAGATTTCTTTGGAAGCCATAAAAGATGTAGACACTCTACTTCTGTGGGAGGTAGGCTGTCTACATCCAATCGCGCCACCAAGGATCTCTTGTCAAGCCCCTGCCGAGCGAAGAATCACCGCAAATAATTGAACCTTAATGGCTTACAGCACCGCCAAGGCTGGCGTACTATTTCGCTCAATTTTGCTATTCTGAATATAGGGATCAGGAAAACAGGACGAGAGACGCGCAAGGGATTCTCCAAATCGGAGGACCCCCCGCTAAGTGATTGAAAACACTCAAATGACCCTAACCAATTGTAGAATCAATACTTTACCAGGGGATGATCCTCCGCTAAAGTATTGAAAACAAAGAAAAACCCAGAGGGACGGGGGAGGGGTAGGATGCACCCTCAGTACCCGTTAGCGATCAGGTAATCGAGCGTCAACTCAAACGCAGGCTCTGATTTCTTCTGCCGCTGCTCGAAGAACTTCATCATCACATCCGCTTCCAGATTCACCGGATCGCCAGGATTGAGTGTATGCAGATTGGTGTGCGCGTACGTGTGCGGAATAATGGCGACCGTCACCGTCCTGCCATCGAAGCGGGCGACCGTCAGACTGATGCCCTCAATCGCGATCGAGCCTTTCTCCACGACGTAACGGCCAACGCTCTCCGGAACCTCAACCCGCAGCCACCAATCGGTCTCGGAACGCTCTGCGTCGACTGAAACAGGCTCTAGCCCCACCAGAGTCCCGGTCGCGTCCACATGCCCCTGGACAACGTGCCCGCCAAGCGGAGTGCCCGCAGGTGTCGGAAGCTCGAGGTTGACCACAGTAGACGGCCTGAGGCCGGCAAGCGAGGTCCGCGCCACCGTCTCCGCCGCCAGATCGGCATGGAAGACAGGAGGATCTACCGAGATGTCGAGCGCCGTCAGACAGACGCCGCTGACCGCCACGGAATCCCCCAGACGAAGCCTGTCAGCCAGGCCGGGAGCCAGGACCGCAACCCGCAGTGCGCCAGTTCGCTCCTCAACGTCAAGAATTTTTCCGGTTGTTTCAATGAGTCCAGTGAACATGGTCGGTTATTTCCTCTCGGCGATCCAGAAATCGTGAAGATAACCCTCAAAGCAAACATCGTCGCCGATGGTCTTCCATGAGATGCGCTCAACTGCGGCTTCGATTCGTCCACTCTCTGTCAGCAGCGGAACCGCATCCGATCCAAGAAAGACAGGAGCATAAAAGACACATACCTTATCAACTGCCTGCTGCATCAGCGCCGCGCTGTTTAACCGTGAACCCGCTTCGAGCATCACGCTGAGCACCTGCAACTCGCCAAGCCTTTTGAGCACACTCTTGAGCGAAACATGGCGTGAATCAGCTTCCGGCTCCATCCGTTCCAATCGCACACCTGCTGACGCAAGAGCGCGCTCGCGGCCGGAATCCGCCGCCGCATGGAAGACCAGCAAATCGTCCTTTGCAGAGAGCACGAGCCTCGAATCAAGCGGTAATCGCAACGACGAATCCAGCACAACCCGCAGAAGCGGCCTGCGACGAGGCAGTCCGCTGCGGTCAGTCAGCAGCGGATCGTCCGCAAGCACCGTATCGATGCCAGTAATCAGCGCGTCGGAAGCATGCCGCATCCGCTGCACGGCAGTACGCGACGCCTCGCTAGTAATGTAATGCGGCTCCCCTGTCGGCACTGTGCCCGGCACAGGAGCGATGCGTCCATCGAGCGAAACACCCGCCTTCAACGTAACGAAAGGCAGTTTCGTCTGAATGTATTTTGCAAAGCCGTCGTTTAACGCGCGCGCTTCGCTCTGCAGCACTTCGGTCGTGACGGAAATTCCTGCGGCGCGCAGCTTCGCAATGCCCTGTCCATTGACGCCAGAATTCGGATCGCCCGTCGCTACAACAACGCGGCTCACGCCAGCTGTTATCAGGGCGTCGGCACAAGGCCCGGTTCTGCCATGGTGCGAACAAGGCTCCAGCGTGACATATGCGGTCGCCCCGCGAGCCGTTTCGCCAGCCTGCTTGAGCGCAACGATCTCGGCGTGATCGAGGTTGTCGTATACGTGGAAGCCCTCGCCAACAACGCTTCCATCGCCCAGCACCAGAACGCAGCCGACTGCCGGATTGGGCGATGACAATCCGACCGAGCGCGAGGCCAGTTGCAGCGCGCGCGCCATCCACTGAAGGTCAATCGTTGAGGTCGCTTCTTCCGGCAAGGCTTATGCTCCGAGCAACGAGTCGACGAATGCAGAGCTATCGAAGGGTAAAAGGTCTTCGATCTTCTCGCCGACGCCGACAAAGCGCACTGGCAGGTTCAGCTCACGCGCAATTGCAACAGCAATGCCACCCTTCGCAGTGCCATCGAGCTTGGTGAGCACAATCCCCGTCACTCCAGCCGATTCGGTAAAGAGCCGGGCCTGCTGCAACCCGTTCTGCCCCGTCGTCGCATCCATCACCAGCAACACTTCATGCGGTCCATCAGGAATGATGCGCTGCGTCGTGCGCCGCATCTTGTCCAGCTCCGCCATCAGACTGTTCTTGGTATGGAGACGGCCTGCGGTATCGACGATCAGTACGTCGTTGCTGCGCGCCTTCGCCGCCTGCAACGCATCGAAGAGCGCGGCTGAGGGATCACCGCCTTGCTTCGTCTTGATGATCTCCACGCCGCTCCGCTGGCCCCATACTTCCAGCTGCTCGATCGCCGCCGCGCGGAAGGTATCCGCCGCGCACATGAGCACGCTCTTTCCCTGTGCGCGGAAATAAGCAGCCAGCTTGCCGCTGGTCGTCGTCTTGCCCGTACCGTTCACGCCGACCATCATGATGACCTCCGGCGGCACGGCAACCGTGCGAACAGGCCGCTGCTGTTCATCAAGAATGTTCTTCACCTGTTTTTTCAGCAGCTCTTTGAGCTCAGCGCCATCGCGAATCTGCTGGCGCCTTGCGCGTTCGCGCAGAGCGTCGATGATTTCCGTGGTCGTTGTCACACCAAGGTCGGAAGCAAGGAGGCTCATTTCGAGCTCTTCCAGCGTGGACTCATCCACTTCACGTGTGAGCGCGATGACGCTTTCGATCCGCTCACCCAGGCTGTCGCGGGTGCGCGAAACCGCCTGCTTCATCCGATCGAAGATACTTTTCTTTTCCGGCTCGTTCAGACTGCCAAACAACGTTTGAATCATGCGCGCGACAACCTCGATGCCGCTGTTTTGAGTGTAACAAGCAGCGGAACCATCATTCGGACGACTCGTCGCGTCCTGGGCGAGACATCAACTCGCGCATGGCATCGAGCGGAGCTTTCTCCTCATGAAGGATCGCATAGACCTGCTCGGTAATCGGCATCTCTACGCCGTAACGGCGCGCAAGTCCGAGAGCGGCCGACGCAGTCCGTACACCTTCTGCAACTTTTCCATGCAGCCCGGCAAGAATCTCAGCAAGCCTGCGGCCTTTGCCCAGCTCGATCCCGACAGTACGATTCCGCGAAAGAGAGCCAGTGCATGTCAGTACCAGATCGCCGATTCCCGAGAGACCAGCAAGCGTGTCGCTTCGGCCGCCGCACGCTACCGCCAGACGGGTCGTCTCCGCAATACCGCGCGTGATCAGCGCAGCCGCGCTATTGTTCCCTAAGCCAAGACCGGAGACAATGCCCGCGGCGATGGCAATGACATTCTTAAGAGCACCGCCCAGCTCTACGCCCACCACATCTTCATTCGTGTAGAGGCGCAACGTCGGGCTACCGAAATCGCGCTGCACGCGCACAGCTAACTCTGCGTTCTGCGACGCAATCGTAATGGCCGTGGGCGAACCGGCAGCAACTTCCTGTGCAAACGAAGGGCCGCTGAGTACTCCGATGGGCAAGTCGAGCCCAGACTCTCCAAGTACGTCGGCGATCACCTCGCTCAACCGCAGCAGCGTTCCATCTTCGATGCCTTTAGTTGCGCTCACGAGAAGCTGGCCTATATGCAGATGAGGCGCGAACTGCTCATAACTCGCCCGCGCATGGTGCGATGGCATCACACTCACTACAATCTCAGCCTCGCGCAGCGCCTCTTCCAGATTGGAAGTCGCATGAATGCTCTTCGGGATCGAAAACCCACGCAGGAATGCAACATTCTCGCCGTGCTCGGCAATCGTTTCGCTCACCTCAGGCGAATGAGACCAGAGAGTCAGCTCATGACCGCCCCGGCTGGCGAGATTCAACGCAATAGCGGTACCCCATGCACCGCTGCCCATTACGGCAATCCGGCTCATGCGGCTGTCGTCCCCGCTTTGCCGAAGCGATATTCAGTGCCACGGAACAACCGGTAGATATTCTGATGATGTTTTGCAATCACGATCAAAGGCAGAATCAGAATTACCGCGGTCAACCACATGTTGTAATGCAGATGAGGAAATACGAGCGCGAAGATGGGAAAAGCAACAGCCGCAAGGATCGAAGCCAGTGAAACATAGCGGGAAAGCGCGAATGTCAACAGAAATACGCCCAGTGCAGCCACGGCAGGAAGCCATGCGAGCGCCAGAAATACTCCAAATGCCGTTGCCACTCCTTTCCCGCCTTTGAATCCAAGCCACATCGGGAAAAGATGCCCGACAGTCGCAAAAAATGCGGCTACTGCGAGTGCATTTTGTAGCGGAACAGACTGCAGGGCAGAAACGTGCAGCACCCATGCACCGACCTCGACGGCAACATAACCTTTCACAGTATCGAGCAGAAACGTGAGAGCGCCTAGCCCCTTCGCGCCCGAGCGAACCACATTCGTGGCGCCGATATTGCCGCTGCCTTTTGAACGAATGTCTTCCTTGCGAAAAATCCGTACCAGCAGATATCCGAAAGGAATCGATCCCAGCAGATAAGCAAGCAATGCAATAACAAGATAGGTAACAGTAGACATTGCGACTATGAGTGTAGCTTAATGCACGCCATCGGATTAGGGCACTCCATGCCGTTACATGAGCTTGCGGCGCACCATATCAAGTGCCTGCTGGCTGGAGTAGAAACGGACGCGCTCGCGGTCTCCGGCAAAATTCTTCTCGACCACCTCTGTCTGCACACCATCACTGATGGCGATGTAGACAAGGCCTACCGGCTTTTCTTCCGTGCCCCCGCCTGGCCCGGCAATGCCCGTCACGCCCACTCCATAGGTGCTGCGGCAGCGTCGGCGAATCCCTTCGGCCAGAGCGGCGGCTACTTCGCGGCTTACCGCTCCCTTTTCTTCGATCAATTCTTCGGGAACGCCCGCAAATTCCGTCTTCAGCTCGTTGCTGTAAACCACGGCTCCGCCAAGAAACGATCGCGAGCTCCCACTGATGCTGGTAAGCCGCTGCGCGAGCAGGCCGCCGGTGCAGCTCTCCGCGACAGAGAGCGTCGCGCCGCGCATCTCCAGATAATAGAGAACGATCTGTTCCAGCGATTCGCCCTTCGCCGTAGACGACGAATAGATCACATCGTCCAGCTCCTCCTCAATCAGACTGGCCAATTCATTGACGCGCGCTTCGGCCGCTTCGAGGGTCGGTTTGCTACAGATCAGCGTCAGCTGAATATCGCCGAGGTGCGCGAGAATCGTCGTCTCAACATCCGTATATGCCTTATAGATAGGTGCAATGCGGGCGTCTGCATGCGACTCGCCGATCATGGCCGCCTTTAGCGTGCGCGTGGCAATAAATCTTTGTGGCAAGAGCTCGCGCAGCCGTGAGATACACTGCTCATCGAACATGGGCTTGATTTCACTGGGAGGTCCGGGAAGCAGGATTCCGAGCTTACGATGCTCGCCGAAAACAGTATCAAGCCACTGACCTGGAGCCGTGCCACGCGGATTTTCCAGCATCTGCGCTCCAGGCAGCATGTCTGCCTGCTTCAGATTATTCTCCGTAAGCTGCCAGCGCCGCTGTGCCGCGCGCACGTACAGTTGGCCCACGATGTCCGCATCGCGTTTCAGGCTGATGCCTAGCGCATCCGCCCACGCCTCGCGCGTCAGATCATCTTCTGTTGGTCCCAGACCGCCCATCGTAATAACGATGTCGGTGCGGTTGAGCGCAGCGCGAATGGCGTTCGTCAGGTCTTTTCTGCGATCGCCAACGATTGTCTTGAACGCGATAATGACGCCAAGCTCATTCAAACGCTCAGTTATGAAAAGAGAGTTTGTGTCCTGACGAAAGGGTGTCAGCAGTTCAGAACCGATGGCGATGATTTCACATTTCATGGAAAGTGGCGGGCGAGCAGGAATTAGAAGGGTTGCTGTCCCTCAACCCCCAAAGCTAAATGATACATCGCTGTATTGGTCGCCAGAATCAGGTCGCCTCCTGGAGCAAACGCCAAGCCAACGATTCCCGATCCAGCCACCGCCAGGGATGCTTCTCCGGACGGCGTAATGCGCACTACGCCACGGCTGCCCTGCAGCGAAGAAGCGACGTAAACATTGCCGGCGACATCCAATGCCAGCCCCTGCGGGCGGCCCAGGCCACGATAAAAAACGGTCGAGTTGCCATCGCGGTCGATGGCGTAAACATTGTCGTAACTGGAGGTGGTGGGTCCAGTCACATAGAGCGTTTCATCCCTGCCAAACGCCATATGGTAGGCGGCCACGCTTGGCTCCAGTGTGGCGAAGACAAAAATCTGGCGGTCCGGGGCGATCTTGAAGATCGTGCCACTGCGGTCTCCCACATAAAGGTTAAGCTCGCTGTCAAAGGCAAGTCCGGTGGCCACGCCCATGCCTTCGGCATATTGCGTGTAGATGCCATTCGGGGATACACGGAATACGGTGCCATCGTTCCGTGAAGAAACATAAAGAAAACCCTCCGGATCGAGAGCCAGTCCGGTCGCATTCATAATGCCGGTAACAAATGGGCGCAATTCCCCATCCGATCCAATGCGGAAGACTGAAACTTCGGTGCTCTGGCCGCGCGGACCGGAAAACGTCGCGTAGATATTTCCTTCGCTGTCGACTACCGGATTTGCTACGACATGCACTTCGTTGGCGATCATGCCTGCCACAAGCACTTTGACCGAATTGCTCTGTGCCCCGTTTTGCAGGACCTGTAAGGGGCCGGTTTCCGCTTCATCCGGCACGCGCAGCTTCAGGCGCCTGCTGCGGCTTAACAGTACGGGAGCCGCCAGCTGCCCCAGCATGGCAACCGGCTGTCGCATCGACAGAGGCCCCAGGTTCACGCCTGCAAGTTCCACTTCACCGCCCGGCAGAGCGGCCATCGGCACTACGGCGTCAATCTTCGGCGCATCCGATTCCGACTTTGTCATTCTTGCCATATCTCGAAACCACCGACTCATCGCCTATTCTCTTCGAAGCAGAACCTTACCACCAATGATGTATCACAACAAACACAAGTAACGCATATATGCCAGCGGCTACATCATCCAGCATAATGCCCGTACCGCCATGCAGCCGCTCGAGCTGACGCGCAGGCCATGGCTTTATGATGTCGAAGGCGCGAAAAAGGAGCAAGGCCAGCAGCGCATGTGGCCAGTTCGCAGGTGCCGCCGCCAGGGCAATCCATTGGCCGCAGACCTCATCCAGCACCACATGCCCGGGATCTTCGCGGCCGCTTTCGCGAGCAACGATCGTGCCTGCTGGAATGCCGACTGCCAACGCCAGGAGCGCCCCGGTGACGGAAAGAAACGCTATCTGTGTTACGGAAAGATGCGCGAAACGGGCGACGAAAAACCAGAGCAGCGTCGCTGCAATCGATCCCCAGGTCCCCGGTCCAGGCTTCCCGAATCCAGTTCCAAAGAAGGTAGCCGCAGTCCACGCCCAGAGTGTCTTACTCCTGGTCGTCATACTTCGCCGAATCTTGATCCAGATGCAAGCCTTCCAGAACTTCAGGGTCGAGAATTGGCGAAGAAATGCGATACACGCCGCTTGCCCATTTTCCCAAATCGATCTGCCGGCAGTGATCGCTGCAGAAAGGGAAATCCTCATCGCCCGCAGTCACAAGGGTGCGGCATGTGGGGCAACGGAGAATCTTCTTTTTTGGCTCGGACTTATTGCTCATGCCTCTGACCTATAGAGCGGAGACGACGCGCGCGACCACGTCATAGTCGTGCGCCTCTGTAATCTCGCATTCGTAAAATCGGCCCGGCATGATCCCTTCCAGCGGACCGAAGTCGTTGATGTAGACCGTCCCGTCAATCTCTGGAGCGTGGAACTGGGAACGGCCCTCCCACAACAGCGGCGTTTCTGCGGACTCACCTTCGACCAGTACATGCATCGTCCGTCCGACCCACTGCTGCTTCGCCTTCTTGCTCAACCCCTTTTGCAGGCGCATCAGCGCACGCTTGCGCTGCTCGATCACCTTCCCCGGAACCTTTTCTCCAAGTGAAAAGGCGCCGGAGCCTTCTTCGTCCGAGTAGCCAAAAACGCCGAGCCAGTCGAAGCGCGCTTCGCGAACAAAATTCGAGAGCGTTTCAAAATCGGCATCTGTCTCGCCCGGGAAACCGACAATGAACGAGGTGCGCAGCGCAATTCCCGGCACTGCGGTACGTACTTTCCCAATCGTCTTGAGAAAAATATCGGCATTCGCGCCGCGCTTCATGCTCTTGAGCACGGACCCGGACGCGTGCTGCAGTGGAACATCGAGATATTTGCAAATGTTGTCGTGCTTCGCAATCGTCTCAAGCAGGCGGCCCGTAATCTTGTTGGGATACGCGTAAAGAAAGCGCAGCCAGCGCAAACCTTCAATCCCCGCCAACTTATCCAGCAGGACAGCGAGACCATCTTTCAAGGCAAGGTCTTCGCCATAACAAGTCGTGTCCTGCCCGATAAGCGTGATCTCTTCCACACCCTGCGACACAAGCCGCTCAGCCTCGGCAACGACCGACTCAAAATGCCGCGAGCGGAACTTTCCCCGCAGGTTCGGAATCACGCAGAAGCTGCAGGGATGGTCGCAGCCTTCCGCAATTTTGATGTAAGCCGATGGGCCACGCGTGGCAAGCAATCGTGGGGTGGTGTGGTCGTACAGATATTGCGGCAACGCAGCAGCCGCGCCATCCCATTCCGTGCGCGCGAAGCGTCCTTGCGATTCGCGCAGCTCCCCTTCGGGACGAGCCATCACTCCGCTGAGAATATTGAATGGTGATGCAGGCTGCGATACGGCAGTTACTGGCGCATCCAGCCCCGCAGCCGCCAGAATTTTTTCCAGTTCTCCCGTGCCAACTACGGCATCAACCTCGGGAATGTTCTTCTGGATCTCGTCACGATAACGCTCCACAAGGCATCCGGCGACGATGAGTTTCTGCGCCCTGCCCGTCGTCTTGTACTGGGCCATTTCAAGAATGGAATCGACCGATTCCTGCTTCGCCGTATCAATAAATGAACAGGTGTTAACCACCAGAATGTCAGCCATTTCCGGGGATGCAGTCATCTGCGCGCCTGCCTGGTCGAGCAGACCCATCATGACTTCGCTGTCGACCAAATTTTTCGGGCAGCCAAGACTCACAAAGCCGACCTTCGGCCTCTGTGTTGCGGTTTTTGGGGATTCGAGGACGCTGATACCAGCTTCCTCGAGAAGAGATTGAGTCACTACTTTATTTTACCGGATTAACGCCTTAAAAGGCCGCGAAAACACCTTGGAGCGTCAGGTTCATACGAAGACCGGAGGCAGACTTCAACTGGAACAGGAACATGCGCAAACGTTGCCGCTGCCTGGCACCAACACCGATCGCAAAGTGGTATCATCAAAAGTGTGCCGGGTCCTACGCGACGCAATCCCGCCAACCCCGCCAGGCCCGGAAGGGAGCAACGGTAACGGGCTAGTGCGTGCGCAGTAGGTCCCCCGGTACACTTTCCCACCACCGGATCTCTTCTTCCCTGAGTACAGAACTTTTACACTTCCACGATAGCGAAAACTCTCGCTTCATAGACATCAACGCACACGCTCGGAGAAAATGAGCTTTTACTTCGCAGCAGATGGAGAACAACATTGAGCCTTACCGTGCGTCCTCAAAGTTCTCGACGCGCCAAAATCAGTGCCCTCGGAACTTACGTTCCTCCCCGCGTATTGACCAACGCAGATCTTGAAAAAATGGTCGAGACCAACGACCAGTGGATCGTGGAGCGCACGGGCATCCGTGAACGCCATATTCTTGAAAAAGGCCTGGCCACCAGCGACATGGCCGTAGAGGCGGCTAAGCGATGCCTCGCCGAGCGCGGCGTCGAACCGGCCGAAGTGGAAGCCATTATCGTCGCCACTGTCACCCCCGACATGCTCTTTCCCGCGACAGCCTGCCTCGTTCAAGACAAATTAGGCGCAAAGGGCGCGTGGGGATTCGATCTTTCGGCGGCCTGCTCAGGCTTCGTCTACGCCTTGCAGGTCGGCTGCAAGCTCGTCGAATCGGGCTCGCATTCAAAGGTCCTGGTCATTGGTGCCGATACGATGTCGTCGATCCTCGATTACACGGACCGCGCGACTTGCATTCTCTTCGGCGACGGTGCTGGAGCCGTGCTCATCGAGCCTGCGGCAGAGGGCGAAATCGGTATGGTTGACTTCATTCATGAGATTGACGGCTCCGGCGGCTGCTCTCTCTACATGCCCGCCGGCGGCAGCCTTCATCCTCCTTCCGCAGAGACCGTAGCGAAGAAAATGCACTACGTTCATCAGGATGGTCAGGCAGTCTACAAATACGCCGTGCGCAAAATGGCGGAGGTCACCGAAAAGGTCCTGGAGCGTAACGGCATCCAAGGATCAGATCTAGGCTGCTTCATTCCTCACCAGGCCAACAAGCGCATCATTTTGTCCACAGCAGAACGTCTCGGCATGCCGCTTGAGCGCGTCATCATCAACATTGATCGTTACGGAAATACCACTGCGGCTACGATTCCTCTTGCGATGCAAACAGCACGCGAGGAAGGCCGCCTGGAACAGAATGACCTGGTGCTGATTGCCAGCGTGGGTGCCGGTTTCACCGCGGGAGCGTCCCTGCTCCGCTGGGAAATCTAATTTAAGACACAGGCGCAGGCAGCGGGCCACCGGCTTTACTGCTTGCGCGTTGATCGTGCCTGTATTTCCAGATGCCAAACAGAATCGCCATCACCAGCAGGCCGATAAACACCCAAAGAATTACGTCCGACCACCCAGCCAGATAACGCGACCATAGGCGCAATACACGCCTTCCGTAGGTTGCGCCCAGCCACGCGATAAAGCTGTAACGTACAGTGCGGGCAACACCAAAAGACCAGAGAAAATGTCTTCGCTGTATCCCTAATGCACCCGCTGTCAGGAGAAAGGGAAGAAGAGGAATCGGCGGCGGCAGAATCGCAGCCGCACAAATGCTGACGACGCCCCGTCGCTTTACCCATCCGCTCAGCGGGGTAAGAAAGCGCTTCGGGACATAGCGCTGCAGCATCGCTTCGCCACCCTTTTTGCCTGCGCTCCACGTCAGATATCCGCCAAGTATGCTTCCACTCACTGCGGCAATCACCAGCAGCCACGGTGCGCTATGCCGTGCAGCTAATAACAGAACCAGCAGGTCGGTGCTACCCGGCAAAGGCAGCGGAATGACCGACGCATCAATAACTGAAACGACGAAGACACCGAACACACCAAAGTGAATGAGCCAGGCTGGAATCGGCAGCCGATGCCTGTGCAAGTGCTGAGCCGGCGTCTGCTGAAAATAAGTCACTGACATTTGGACGCCGCTTCCCAGACATAAGTCGCCGACTCTGTCGGATGTTACAGAAATCGCAGCTCCGGAATGATGGGCAGTGCACCGCATTCCATCCCGTAGCGATAGAAGAGCTGCAGCCCCTCAAGACACGGCTCATCCAGAGAGTAGTGAATGTTGCTGCTGAGATATGTGCGGATCGTCGCGGCCGGGACTGCGAGCCGAACCGACCACTCAGCCACGAGGTCTTCCACATGCGCTAATCCATGGTCTCGCGACTGCAGAAAATCCCGCACAACAGCGTCTGTGCTGATGCCCGCATCACGCAGCCCTTCCCGACGCACCGCCCAGAAAGCGGAGACCCATGCTGAACCGGTCAACGCCCGCCATTCATGGGCAAGATCAAGATAGACCAGCTTCTCGCCAGTACGCTGCTCGCGTGCCTCGCGATCTTCAAGCGCCAGCAGGGCGGGATCTCCGATCAGCAGCGCAGCATCGGCCACCTGCAGCATCGCCTCCAGGTCAGGAGCATGCGACACAAATTCAGCCTGCGCGTTCCAATACTTGTGGAAGAGAACCCGCGTATACGTTGCCGAGGTACGCGACGAAGTATCGAGCGCCACCATTCGCACGCCGGTCACGCCGTCAGGATGGCGTACTACCAACAGAATCGATCGAATATCGCCCAGCGACGCGATTGCGCATCCCGGAATGACCGCCAGCGAAGGCGCAAAGGCATAGGTCGCTACCGGGACGAGGCCGATGTCCGCCGATCCTTGTATCAGCTCATCAGCACAACCGGCGGGCGTCGTTTGGTGGATAAAGTAGCGTTGCGCCAGGCGGCTCTTGCCCGGCTCATGTTCAAAGTCCCACATCAATGGAGCGGGATTGAGAAAGTTGATGGCAGCAATTCGAAGACTACTCACTCATCAGTGTAGCAACGCTCGGTCCTCCCAGACTCTGGTAACTTGACTTTGCATCCCGTCATGGCTACTCTCCGTGAAAATTCACAAAAGAGAAAATCATACCGGCAGTCTCTCGCCGAAGGTGAACACCATTGACTACGCATGTCAGCTCCGCCGCGCCGTCTACCATCGAAGCAGTCGAGCCCTCGCGGCTCGCGTGGCTTGCTCTCTCGCTGACTCCCGGCTTGGGGCCGCGACGCATTCTTCGCGCCGTGCGCGAGGCCGGATCGGCCGAAGAGATACTGCGTCTTCCGCTCACTGGACTAGAGGCTCTTCAGTTTCCAGCCCAGGCTGTGCAGTTCATTGCCGATGGCCAGGCATGGCACGCGGCAAACGAGGAGCTGGCAGCACTGCAGCAATCCGGCGCCACATTTCTCACCTTTGAAGATACGGACTATCCTGAGCGCCTCCGCGAAATCTTCGACGCGCCCGCTCTGCTCTGGGTTCGCGGTGATGTCACGCTGCTCGCGCAATCAGCGATTGCTGTCGTCGGCACGCGGCACCCGACTCCATATGGATCGGGCATGGCCGAGATGCTTTCTCGCGATCTGGCGGCGCGTGGAATGGTCATTCTGAGCGGCATGGCACGCGGCGTAGATACTGCGGCACACAAAGGCGCGATTGCCGCGAAAGGCAAAACCGTTGCCGTCTGGGGCACGGGGATCGATGTGATTTATCCCAAGGAAAACAAATCTCTTGCCGAACAGATTCTTTCAAGTGGCGGAGCCATCGTCTCTGAATTGCCGATAGGCACCTTTCCGGCTCCGCAGAATTTTCCCAAACGCAACCGCATT
>Ga0207114_1016_pt1 | contig 60336 bp, 47 predicted proteins | sample Alteio_BWMinHeat_70_FD_153560 | JGI IMG/M metagenome (GOLD analysis project Ga0207114, IMG submission 153560) | Enriched cells from forest soil in Barre Woods Harvard Forest LTER site, Petersham, Massachusetts, United States -... | ecosystem: Environmental > Terrestrial > Soil > Temperate forest >... | reverse complement strand
GTCCGAGCCCGCGGTGAACCTCGCCACACCGATACGTGCATTGGTGCGCCGGGATGGCAAGCTCCTACAGCCGCTGTTGATTTCTCCTCGTCCCGAAACACAGGGCAAAGTCGTCACCAAAATCGATGGCGTCGAAGTTGATCGCAGAAGCGTCTCAGGCCCCCCCGGTCCTTTCGAGGTCTATTTCGAGCCGTCACCGCAGACGCGGTCTCTTCTCATCTCTCTCGAGGTAAACAAGATCGCGCTGACCGAAACGGTCTCCGTAAAGCCGGCCCGGAAGGTCCTGATCTACGTCCTGCCCCATTCGCATCATGATCTCGGCTACACCGACCTGCAGGCGGCGGTGGAAGAAAAGCAGATGCAGAACATCACGCTTGCCATGGAGCTTGCGAGCAAGACAGAGAACTATCCCGAAGGAGCGCGGTTCATTTGGAATCTCGAAGTTCTATGGGGCTGTGACTTCTTCATGCAGCGGCGGTCGGAGGCCGAAAAGAAAGCCCTCATCGAGGCCATTCGCAACGGTCAGATCTCGCCGCAGGGATCTTATGCGAATGAGCTCACCGGGCTCTGCGGTCCTGAAGAATTATTGCGACTCTTCAAGTACGGAACGCAGCTCGGCAAGCAGTGCGGCATCAAAGTCGATTCCGCCATGATGAGCGATGTGCCCGGATACTCGTGGGGAACGGTAACTGCCATGTCTCAGGCAGGCATCCGCTATTTTTCCGGCGCGCCCAACTTCTTCGATCGCATCGGCACATTTATGGAGGCCTGGCAGGATCGGCCTTTCTGGTGGGTTTCTCCCTCGGGACGCGAAAAGATTCTGATGTGGATTCCATGGACTGGTTACGCGCTTTCGCACATCACGAAGAAGCTCAACGAAGAGTGGGTGGGAAGATATCAGGACCGCCTCGATGAAGTCATCTACCCTTACGACATCTCCTACATTCGCTGGTCAGGCCATGGAGATAACGCCGCGCCCGATCCTGAGATCAGCGATTTCATTCGCGACTGGAATGCCAAGTACGAGTGGCCTCGTTTCTCAATCGCGTCTACCAGTACGGCGTTTTCCGCCTTTGAAAAGAGATGCGGCCATCAGCTGCCCTCCTATCGCGGGGACCTGACCCCGTATTGGGAAGATGGCGCGGGCTCCTCAGCGCTCGAGACAGCCATGAGCAGAAACGCCGCCGCCCGGCTTACGCAGGCTGCCACGCTGGCATCCATGCTGGCGCCTGGAAGCTATGACGAATCAGCCTACGCGACGGCATGGCGGTACGTGCTCATGTATTCCGAACACACATGGGGCGCGTGGTGCAGCGTATCCGACTCGGAGAATCCATTTACAAAGAAGCAGTGGGACTACAAGCGGGATTTTGCGGTTAAGGCGGAAAGCCGTTCAGAGGCACTGATAGCTGCATCGTTACCCGCTTCCGACGCAACAGTGCAAGGTTCCATTGATGTGCACAATACGTCTTCATGGAGCCGAACCGGCATCGTGTATCTCTCCCGCCAGCTTTCCTCTGCAGGCGATTCTGTGGTCACCGCAGATGGCAGGCCCGTTCTGTCGCAAAGGCTGAGCAGCGGTGAGCTCGCGATTCTTGTCAGCGATATACCAGCGCTGGCCACAGCCAGCTACAAGACTTCTTCCGGACCAGCGCACCGTTCCGATCACGCGGTCACGATCAAGAACAACGTGTTAACGAACCGGTTCCTGAGCGTCCATGTCGACCCGGAAACAGGAGATATCGTCGAACTCTATCGCAAAGGCAGCCGCGAAAACATGGTCAATCGGGATCATGGAGCGGTGAACCAATATTTGTTTCTCTCCGGCGTAGATTTCGCGCATCTCGGCCGCAGCAGCAAGCCGACGATCACCGTGGAAGAAAATGGACCGCTAGTAGCTTCGATCCGCATCGATTCGTCCGCTCCGGGGTGCAGGCACCTTACCCGGCGCATCCGGCTTTGCGAAGAGACGAACTTCGTCGAGATCAGCAACATCGTGGACAAAGAACGTGCGCCGCTTAATCCGCATCCCGGCCAGGGTGACCAGGGCTCCGACTTTGCCCAGCACGGCTCGAAAGAGAGCGTGCAGTTCGCGTTTCCGCTTTCTGTCCCGAACGGAAAGATGCTGCTGGATATTCCTCTCGGAGCCATGCAGCCAGAGATCGACCAGCTACCCGGTTCGTGCAAAAACTGGCTCCCCGTCGGGCGATGGATCGACGTCTCTAATGAGAGCTTCGGAGTAACCTGGGTCACGCTCGACGCGCCGCTGGTGGAAGTTGGCGGCATTACCGCCACCATGCTTGGTTCACAGAAGGTTCCCGCTCTGTGGCGTCAGCACATTGAACCCACTCAGACCTTCTACTCCTGGGTGATGAACAATCATTGGGGAACAAACTATCTCGCATATCAGTCCGGACCGGTGACTTTCCGCTATGCCTTGCGCGCTCACGAGAGTGAAGATATCGCCGCGGCGAGCCGTTTTGCGACGGAGCTCTCGCAGCCGCTTTTGGTAAGCCCTTCCGTCAATCGCGAGTTTGTCTCCACATCGATGCTCAAGATCGAGCCTGCGAGTGCTTTATTGACCGGGCTGAAGCCGAGCGATGACGGCAAGGCCTGGATCGTGCGCGTTTTTGCTGCTTCCGATGAAGATGTGAGCGCTCATCTCACATGGTCTTCGAAGAATATAGGCCAAACGTTCCTGAGTAATCTGGCGGAAGAACCTTTGCGTCCCGTGAGCGGCGATATCTCGATAGCTGGATGGGATCTTGTGACACTTCGTGTGGAACGGACCTAGTGTGCGAATGGAAAAACGTGGCGTCCTCACTGCTTCCTTTTACTCCGAAAGTTCCGCGAGGCGTCGTCGTGCTTGATTCGAAGACTGGAGCAGGGTTCGTGCTTCTCGCGGCCATAGCAAATGCGAGCTTCGCTCTACCGATGAAATGGATGCCGCGGTGGTCCTGGGAAAACATCTGGTCGGTATGGTCTGTCTGTGCGCTGCTCGTGTTTCCTTTTCTCGCCGCTATTTATACCGTGCCGGCCCTCGCGGGTGTTTACCACGAGGTTGCCGCTCCAGTCATCGCGCGCGTAGTCTTCTACGGATTCGCCTGGGGAATCGCGCAGGTTCTCTTCGGGCTCAGCGTGGCAAGAATCGGCATGGCGCTCACCTTCTCCATCGTCCTCGGAAGCTCGGCTGCCATAGGTACGCTCCTGCCTTTTATCCGCCTTCACTCGGAGTTGCTTTTCACCGCCGCAGGTGGATTCATCCTGGCCGGCGTCTTCTTCGTAGCCTGCGGCATGGTCCTCTGCGCCCTTGCAGGTTTCCGGAGAGAAAACGAAGCGCGCACAACGCCTGGCCCTCAAAGCTCTGGCTCATTTCGCACTGGACTGATCATTGCTTCAGTCAGTGGCCTGTGTGCAAGCTTTATGAACATCGGGATATCGTTCGCCGCACCGCTGCTGGAGATGGCTGCAAAGCACGGGACTAAACCATACTGGTCGTTAAATGCGGTGTGGTTGCCTCTGCTCGTGGGCGGCGCTGTTCCAAACCTAGCCTATTGTGTTTACCTGTTCATCAAACGTCGCTCCCTGGCTGACTTCGCGCAATCCGGAACGTCCTCTTATTGGTTGTTCTGTGTATTGATGTCTGTGCTCTGGTTCGGTAGCAGTCTGACTTACGGATTGGCCAGCTACTACCTCGGATCGTTGGGACCTATTGTCGGGTGGCCCGTCTTCATGTCGCTGATTGTGATCTGTGCAAGCGTCCTCGGGTGGATCAGCGGCGAATGGCGCACATCGACTCGGCGACCTCTACAGCTACACGTTGCCGGCATCGCTATGCTGGTACTTGCGCTCTTCCTGCTATCGAGAGTGAACGCATGACCATCGCGATCGGTTGCGATCTCGGGGGCACGCACTTTTCGGTGGCGGTCGTGCAGGACAGGTCTCTACTTGCAGTTAGAGATGTGCCGGTTGAATCGAAGCGTGGCTTGAAGGTGATTCTTCCGTCGATCGAAAAAACGATCCGGGAATTGCTGGCATCATCCTCGTTGCAACCTTCAGACTGCCTTGGCCTCGCGCTCGCTCTACCGAGTCTCGTCGACTTCAAACAGGCCCGTGTTGTATCCGCCAACGATAAATATCCCGATGCACCCTCCGTAGATCTGCACGGCTGGTGCGACACGAATTTCAAGCTTCCTCTGGTCATTGAAAATGATGCCCGCGCCGCTCTGCGCGGCGAGCACTTCTGCGGAGCGGGCGAAGGCTATGCGGATGTTCTACTGCTTACCCTCGGAACAGGAATCGGTTCTGCGCTGCTCGTCGATGGAGTCCCTTACCGCGCCAGGCACGTGCAAGGCGGCAACCTCGGAGGCCACATCCCCGTATCGCTTCATGGCCGCATGTGTACGTGCGGAGCAATGGGATGCATGGAGGCCGAAGCATCCTCGTGGAGTCTCCCGTTAATCGTCGCAGAGTGGCCCGGAATCGAAAACAGCAGCTTATACGGTTCCGCATCCATAAACTTCAAAGAACTCTTTCTGCACGCCAACGCAGGCGACGCCGTAGCCCGTCAGGTTGTCGATCACTGTATTCATGTCTGGAGTGTAGGGACAGTTGGACTGATCCATGCTTATGGTCCCGAGCGGATCATCTTTGGCGGCGGCATCATTACCAGCGCCGATCAGATTCTTCCTCGCATCCACAGCTATGTGACCAGACACGCCTGGATACCATCCGGCATGGTCACCATCGTGCCCGCGATGCTCGGCAACCATGCTGCGCTGCACGGAGCGGTGCCCATTCTTCGCGAATTTCTGTATGGAGAGGATCGTGGCCACGACCTACGATAAGTACCCTTTCGTTGAGACTGGATCCGATTTCAGCCTGTGCTTCAGTGGCTGGGATACGATTGCTGCGAAGATACTGAGCAGCATGAGGACGGCTGGTGGCGTCATCTGCGTTGAGTGCTATCCAGGCACGCTCGATGAGGAGATCATCGCTGCTCTCGAGCGTCGCTTAAAGCCGGCGCTTGTCGTTCGGGCCCTGGATGCCTATCGAACCAAAGCCGATCTTCGGTCTATGTTTGTGCAGGATCTGACAGACGATCCGGTGTTCGGCCGCATGAACGAAGCTCGCATTGAGGACTTCTTCAACCCTGCGCTGCGCGACGACTTAGCCGACCGTCTGACTCGTACAGCGGGACTTATATTGGTCGTAGGCACCGGCGCATCGCTGCTGGCTCCGCGTCCAGCCTGCATGATTTATGCGGACATAGCCCGTTGGGAGATACAACTTCGCCAGAGAAAGAATCTCATCGGAAGCCTCGGACTAGACAATTTCTCGGATCGGCCAGGCGAGAAGTACAAACGCGCATTCTTTCTGGACTGGCGAGCCGCGGATCGTCTCAAGCAAGAAGTCCTGCCCCAATGCGATTACGTGCTAGACACGAACGCGCAGAACTCCCCGAAGATGATTGCTAAAGATGTCTTCTTCTCAGCACTTGAGCATACCGTGCAGCGGCCTTTCCGTCTCGTCCCCTTTTTCGATCCCGGACCGTGGGGCGGCCAATGGATGCGCCAGAAGTTCGACCTGCCCCAAGACGAGCTGAACTACGCGTGGTGTTTCGACTGCGTTCCTGAAGAGAACAGCCTCGTCCTCGGCTTTGGTCATCTTCGATTCGAAACACCTGCGCAGAATCTCGTCTTATTCGAACCGATACGGCTGATGGGGAAACGCGTCTTCGTGCAGTTCGGCCATGATTTCCCCATTCGCTTCGATCTGCTCGACACCATGGGAGGGGGAAACCTCTCACTGCAAGTGCATCCGCTCACCGAGTACATTAGCACCCATTTCGGCATGAGCTATACGCAGGATGAGAGCTATTATCTTCTCGACGCAGGTCCCGACGCAGCTGTCTATCTGGGAACGAAGACTGAAGCAGTTCCGCGCGAGATGGAATCGGATCTGCGCCGTGCGCAGGAGGGAGGTTTCCTGTTCCCTGCGGAGAAATACGTAAATCGCATCCCTGCTCGAAAACATGATCATTTCCTCATTCCCGCGGGCACTCTGCATTGCTCCGGTGCGGACAGCATGGTGCTTGAGATCAGCGCTACGCCTTACATCTTCACTTTCAAATTATGGGACTGGGGCCGCCTTGGTCTGGATGGCAGGCCACGGCCCATCCACATCGATCATGGCATCAAGAATATCCAGTGGAACAGAAATACGGAGTGGGTTACAAAGCAGCTTGTGAATCAGGTCGAGGTGCTCCAGGAAGAAGACGGATGGAGGGAAGAACGAACCGGTCTTCATGTAGCGGAGTTCATCGAGACCCGAAGGCACTGGTTTCGGCAGAGGGTCGAGCACGACACTTCCGGGACCGTCCATGTGTTGAATCTCGTCGAGGGGTCCGGCGTTCGTGTCGAAAGTCCGGAAAACCGTTTCGCCCCATTTGCCGTCCATTACGCCGAGACGTTCGTAGTCCCTGCTGCGGTAGGTCCCTATACGATCACGCCCATCGCCGAAGCCGAGTTGTGCGCCACCATCCGGGCAAATGTAAGACCCGCTCTCATCTGACAGGCTTCCTAAGGAGATTCCGTCTCCGCCTGCGCTACAACAGCCCTAGGCTGGACCCTCCACCTTCAATAGATCTGACTGTCGCTGCAATACTCAGCGCGAGCGAAAAGATCGCGATCAAGCTCCTTTTGCGGGGCGGGCGTTGGAATGCGACTCATTTGAAGAAAGCGCCAGCCTTAAGACTTTTTACCGCGGGGGGCACTGGAGGGCTCGGTTGTTGTCTGTTGAAAGATCTGCTGCATCACGAATTCAGGGGTGATCTGTTCGCCGGAAAGCAGCATTGCGGTCAGCTCACCTCCCATCACCTGTGGCGCGATCACCACATCCGGCTGAACCAACTTGACCCTGCTCAGATGATGCGCATCGTTCACCGCAACCACGGTTCGCGCGCTCCCGGCCAATTCCTTGACCGCCAGCACGACAAAGGCGTTCTCAGAATCGTCAGCCGTCATCGCCAGCACCGCATCGGCGCGATCTGCGCCGGCTTCGCGCAGGACTTCCGCCATACCGTGGTCACCGACGACGACATCGACATCCGTGGACTGGCTTTCTGCCGGCGCTTCGCGCAAGATGCGAGTTACCGGGCGACCTCGCTTGGCCAACTCGCGCCAGGTATTGACAGCCAACGGGGTGTCACCGATTACGACAAAGTGATTTTCGCGTTTCATGCCTGTTCCTTTGCGGCCAATGATACCTTTCAGGCTTTGACTGACCAACGGCGCAATCACCGCGGTCAGCGAGGTGGCGAACACCGCTACCCCGAGAACAATCACGGAAACTGTGAACAGTCTCGTCTCCGGCACTGCAGGGATGATATCGCCGTAACCAACCGTGCTCATGGTCACCATCGCATAGTAGAGCGCGGTGACGAGATCGGTAATCGGTGGCTTGAATCCAGCGCCGAGATAGTAGCTGCCGAAGGTGGCATACAGAAGTAACATCACCACGGCGGTCAGTGCGAAGAGAGTGCTTAGGGCGACGCTGGAACGGTTAAAATGCCGCCAGGAAAAAAGCAGCGCTGCCAGTAGAAATGCGAAATACGCCAGCAACCCGTGTACGTGCGACTGCCCGGTTAATAGTGTGTTCACTGCCCCGGTAGCACCTAGCAGTACTGCCATCACCCAGGCCAGACGCGAGCGCCACAGCAGGCCAAGGGCCATGGTAACCATGCCACCGCCGATCAGCAGAGAAGGCAACAGCCTGAGGTTCAGGTGGAAGTCGCCCTCCATCAGCGCGTGCGCATATTGGCTCCAATCTCCGCCGAATCTCGCATTGAGTATCCAAAGGCCGCCTAGGCCGAGGAGCAGTGCGAGCGGAACATGCGGAAACCAGTGGCGTCCACCGAGCCGGTGGTGCAGGCGTTGAGTCCGGGCGCGAAGACGTTGGGTGAATGCAAGTCTCATCGGCAGGTGGCGAGGTCCGGCGCGGAAGCCTCCAATACATAAGCTAATACCGAGTTGCTCATCAACGACGTCGAAGCTGACGAAAAGAACAAGAATTCTGACGATTCATCCAAGTTGTCCGACAAACCAGCGAAGCCGACGCTGACGTGAATCATGCTGCCCGAAGCCAACAATCCGCAAGCGCTGTTGTGAACGTGCCACTACCGCAACCAAGATCAGACCGGGATTGTGGTCGCGCCCATTCAATCAGGGGTGTACGAATGAGCGCCGTGGCCTGAATCACCTTCATCTCTTTGACTGTACTTCAGCGCCGGTTATGGAAAGCCGGACGTCTCTTAGTCAGTTACGGAAGCCCCACGTTCTGCAGTAGGTTCTGAAAACGCGGGTCTGATCGAACTGGATCAAAGTCCGGATCCACTTTCAGCCGCGACAGTCCCGGATGGCGGCGTTTGTAATAGTCCTCAAGCAAGCTGAACGCAAGATCTTTTTCACCTATCTGGACGTAACAACGTGCGGCATCAAAGAGCGCGCCTGTTCTTTGATAGGCCTCCGCCTCTGTGCGGAGAACGCCAGGGAGACCGGCTTCATGATAAGCCCGCTCAATCGTCTGTGCCTCTTCCGCGTCCGCAGTGGCGAGGCGAGCGCGGACTGACAGATCTGCCATTCCCTTATGCCGGTATGCCCGTTCCAAAAAGATTGAAGCTGGGCGGTATTTTGGGTCGAGCTTCAGCGTCTCCTGAGCCTGCATGATTGCCCGATCAAACTGGCGCGCATAGTAAAAAGCCTTCGCCAGGTTTGCGTTTATCAATGGCGAAAATAGGTCGACAGCCCGTGCTTGTTCCTGTTCGTCGATCGCTTCCTGAAAGCGACCCAGCGTCAACAGGTAGTTGCTGTACCACTGTCTGCCCAGAGCATCATTGGGATCCAGCTCCAGACCCCGCCGGAATTCTTTTTCCGCATCCTGCCATCGCCATTCCTGAAAGTGGGCGGCCGCCATTACGAAATGTGCGCTGGGCAGTTGATCGTCGAGTTCCAGCGCCTTCCTCGCCTCCGCCGTTCCTTTTGGCAACTCCTCGGGGGGCAAAGCTTCCCATCCGACTCCAGCGAGATATGAAGCCGCTAATCCGACGTGGCCGGGAGCAAAGGCTGGATCGCCTTCGATGGCCTCATTAAAGTACTCGATAGATTTCTGCCAACCTTCCTTCGTATATCGGTAGAACTCGTAACGCCCTTTGAGGTAAGCAACGTATGCAGCGGGATTGACGAGTCGAGCGGAATGAATCGGTTTTACGATGGTACTTACCTGCCGGGCAATATCGGTCGATACGTCCTTCTGTAACTCCAGGATGCTGCTTAGATCCTGCTCGTAACTCTCTGCCCAAAGATGAGAGTCGGTCGACACCTGGATCAACTGTGCGGTGATACGAACGCGATTACCTGCGCGCTGCACCGTCCCTTCGACAACCGCATCCACTTTGAGTTCCTGCGCAATCTCCTTGAGAGTCTCCCGGCTGCGTTTGTAATGCATTACCGAAGTACGAGAAACGATGCGTGCCTGGCTGATCTTGGCAAGGTTGGTGATCAATTCGTCCGTCATGCCGTCAGCGAAATACTCCTGCTCGGGATCGCGGGAAAGGTTTTCCAGGGGAATAACTGCGAGGGCGGTGATTTGCGAGTTGGGCCGCAAACGATTTGTCATCCAGCGGCGGAGTCCGCCAAAATTTATTGCCAGCACAATGCTCAATGTCCCCAGCACGGCCAGCGCGGCGATCCAGCGACCTGATCGGGATGCGGATACAGGGTGCGGCGCCGTTGGCACATCTAAGCATTCCTGCTGATCGGAATCGACGGGCGCTATGAAACGGTAGCCTTTACGCGGAAGGGTCTCGACGAATTGCGGATTTTCCGCTGAATCACCAAGAGCTTCGCGGAGGCTGAGAACCGCTTTATTAAGGCCGCGATCGAAATCGACAAACGTGCCCTCTGGCCATAGGCGGCGGACGAGATCCTCTCGCGTAACCAATTCGCTGGGTTTCTCAAGCAGGGCTAACAGAATTTGGAAGGGCTGTTCGCGGAGCTGGGTCTTCGTGCCACTGCTGGAGATCTCACCGGTACGTGAATCCAGCATGAATGTCCCAAAACGATAGACCGGAGGCTTGGACGGAGTATCTTCCATTGGCCGCACCCTGGAGACATTTGGAGAAAGTCTATCACCGGGTCGCCGTAGGCGAATAACAGTTGCCGTATGCCGGTCTAACTCATTCATAAATCTGTACGAGTATTCGAGGCGACGTCATGTGTATTGAATGGTGAAAGTGATGCGGAAGAGCGTTTCCATGTTCGCGAATATGCCGGGAATCTACATTCCACCGGCAGGGAATCTCTGCGGAATTGATTCCGGATTCGGCTTGCGACAAAGTGCAACCTGATTCGAACGTCCTGGTGAGATTTCAATCAGCAAGCCGTCGAGAGGACGGATAAGTTGGGTGGTCGCAGCAGACGTACTCGAACAAAATCCAAATTCTTGTTTAGGAGTGAGTATGATACTGCACGACATTCTTCAGGCATTGAACGACTACGTTGACAACACGATCGTGGTCACGGTCACAAGCGCGGGCGTTCCATCGGGTCAGGGCGAATTTAACCCTGGCGAAAAGGTTAAGTATGATTTGAGTGTAACCAATGGAACCTCCGCAAACGGCGTCCAGGTCGATAACATTCGATTGCATCTACAGGCGGGTACAGCGGGTATTTTTAATTTCATCGTGCCCCCCACGAGCAAGGCCACTGCTTTTCCGGATGCAACATCAACCAGCCCCTTGACCCCCAATTCTGAGCAAACCGCGATGTTCCTTGAGACGACATCGCTGACAACGCTTACCCCAGGTGAAGTTTCCACAATATCCGGGCTTGAGGTAATTGGAAAAGCTGCGGGGACATCAATATTGCAGGCGCATGTTCATGCAACCGTGAAGGTGAACACGCTCTTGCCCCCAAACACGACTGGAAGAGATGGCACCAAATCACTCACGGTAAAGACATAATTCAAAGAACAAGGTGGGCTCTCAGCAGCAGACCCGAGCGGGTCCAGATCAGGACTTAGCTCGGGTTTTGCAAAAAGCAGCTGGGCTCAGGCGGCAGGTCATAGATCGTCCACCTGTGGTGATATCGGTTAGTCCGAACAAAACTAATCTACAAAGTTCTGGTAGTGGATGAGGAGCCCTGTGCTGATGGCGTGAACATGCGGCAGGCTCTCCAAATCAGTGCCGAATCGCCGGCAAGCATTTCCTTGCTTATTCCGGCAGTCCAATGACGTCCTGGAGGGACAAATGAGACAGAGGCGCCCGACAACGATCAACCTCAACCAGCTTGCAGCGCGGCTGTCGGATGTCTGCTGTGAGCTTCGGGCCTTTGGCTTGTTCCCTTCGCTAAAATCAGCACTCCTCATGGTGTTGGCTTTCGCGGTGATCCTTCTTGCGTCCGGGTGCGGAGCAAGTCCACAAAATCCGAAGGAAAATCCCGCACCCACGGTGGTCACCCGGACCTGGACATTCGAGAAGTTGACCAACGGCAACGACGAAGCAGTACCAATTGGAGACCCGCGCTCGCAGATAGACGGGGTTGTCAACGACAGTGCCGACCTCGGACCCCTCGCTGTAACGGTTAAGGGAGAGAGCCAGCGGGCTGGACTTGAAGTCTTCTCCAACGAAACCGGCTTTACCTACTGGGTGGCCTCACAGGCTCCCTCGGGGCAGAAACTGGAGGACGAGATCACTCTGGGCGGTGATGTCGACTTGGACCAGTATCAGTTCTTTCAAAAACAGGATGGCCAGGCGTCCTTGCGATTCGTGATCACCCAGGCGACTCTGGAAACCTTCGACGAACACACCAACCACCCAGACCTCAAAGAGTGTGGATGGGCCGGACATTCCGCGTTTGACGACTGTGACGAGGTGATCGAGACCGATCTGGAGCTTGGATACGACATGTGCGGGCTGAATGAGGCAGGCGAGATCGACAATAACCTGTGCTTCAACAGCAACGATATCTCAGCTTTCCTCCGAGGCTGGCGTGACCACTGGATATTCAGCGCCGGTTTAGGGGATGGAGCCTCCGGCAGTTGCGTCAATCCGGCGCATCCTGAGTTCGGCGGTATCCCCTGCATTGACTGGCGACAATCCGATTTCGACTTCGATCCCGATGCAGATGGAAACAAGACCGGTAGTCATGCTCTGGCGACATTGAAGCATCCGATTACCGTCAACGTCCCCATTGATCAAATAAATGTAGGCGATATTTTCGCCGTGAACATTGACGTCTCCAGCACGAGTTTCAACCACCGTCAGGGAGAAACCTTCGCAGGCTCCAAATTCCGTGATCCGGCGAAGGTGGCCGCTGTGTCCATTGAAAGCCAAGGCCTCGTGCCTGTAAAAACAGATCTCCCCAGACCTCCTCGGGCCGTCATCCAGCCCGCGCCGACCTGCACCAGGGCGCCGGACCCGCAAGCCGGGACCATTCAGTTTGAAGAGGCGAACTATGTCAAAGCGGAAGTTCCAGGGCGAGGCGCCTTTGTCTCAATCACCCGCACCGGAGGAAACAATGGAGACGTCAGCGTCCTGCTGAAAACCAGCGACGGCACAGCTGAGGCCGGAAAGGACTATGCGGCAGTCTCGAAGGTGATTCGGTTTGGCGATGGAGACGACATCGAACGCTTCATCCCCGTAAAGATACTGACCGACAAGGAAATAGAACCAGACGAGACAATTCAACTGACGTTGTCGGACCCACGCGGTTGCGCGCAGCTCGGCACCCAGGCAACCGCGACGTTGACCATTCTGGACGATGATTCGCCCGTAACTCGCCACCTACCTTTGCGATTGGCGGAACTGTGACGGGCTTGACCGGAACAGGTCTGACGCTCAGAAACAATCAGAATGCCGACCAGATTCAACCCGGCAATGGCACGTATACCTTCCCAACGAGGCTGTTGGATGGGACGAACTACGACATAGCCATCGTTTCGCAACCTGCGAATCCAGTACAGGTCTGCTCTCTGAAAAACGGCAGCGGGAAGGTTACAGCGGCCGACGTGACCAGCATTGACGTCGATTGCCTGACACCCGCGCCAGTTGGATCACTCGATCCCATGTTTGGCACCAGCGGCATGGCAACTTTTCAACTTCCCCCGGCAAAGTCGATTGCGCTGCAAAATGATGGAAAGCTGGTGATCGTCGGCGACATGACTCTATCGCGATATAACCCCGACGGCACGGCAGATACAACGTTTGGCAGTGGCGGCAAAGTGACGATCGTTGCGAACGGTGGCCCGGTGGACGCGATGGAAGGAGTGGCCATCCAGAGCGACGGAAAGATTGTCGTAGCCGGTCACACCTCAAAGCCCCCTTCCAACTTTGACGACTTTGTCGTAGCCCGGTTCAATGCAGACGGAAGCGCAGACACCACCTTCGGAACCGGCGGCATGGTGATCACTGATTTTGCGGGGAGCACAGACAGAGCCGAGGCTTTGGCGATTCAACCCGACGGAAAGATTGTGGTGGCAGGAACCGCAACGCACGGCTCAGTCACATTCTCCGATTCTGATTTCGCTGTCGTTCGCTACCTGAGCGATGGCAGCCTGGACGGGAGTTTCGGCAGCGGGGGAAAGGTCACAACCGATCGGGGTAACCGTATCGAGACGGCATTGGGTCTCGCGTTGCAGTCTGACGGGCGCATCGTCGTGGTTGGACGTGTAGCTTCCAACAGTGGTTTGGATTTCGCCTTCGGCGTGGTGCGCTATCTACAGGACGGGAGCCAGGATGCCTCGTTTGCCCCGCTCGCCTTCAATTTCTTCGGGGTCAACGAATCGGATGAAGCGCGGGATGTCGTGATCCAAAGCGATGGCAAGATCGTCGTGCAAGGATTTGCGAGCTTTAATGGGAGCTTCCGCTATGCACTCGCACGGTTGAATCCCGACGGCACGTTCGACAAAGGATTCGGCACATCGGGGCTGGTCAGTACGGATTTCAGCGGGAACGATGACTTCGCGCACGCGCTGGCTCTTCAGGCGGATGGAAAGTTGGTTGTGGCAGGGCAAGTATCCAACCGGGATCGGAACCATGCCGACTTCGGAATCGCGCGCTACTTGCCGGATGGCACCATCGACACAACCTTCGGGAACCAGGGCAGCCTTGAGCGAGTCGACTTCTTCGGAGCCATAGACGACGCCGAGGATCTGGCAGTTCAACCAGACGGAAAGATAGTCGCAGTAGGTTCGGCGCAAAACGGAGCAGGTGGCGGCTTGGCGATCGTGCGAATCATGCCCTAAGAACGGTCGACGCCTGATGCGGCCTCCGAAATGAGAAGTCTCAGTGAATCCTGCTGGCGATCACCTGAGAGTCAGTTGAATTCCAATTGATGCTCGTGGAACGTACCAATACCTCAAAGAAACGGATCGAGCCGTCAGGACGCGTTGCGCGTTGGAGAATGGGAGTCATCGCAGCCGAATAAAACAGCGTCTCGGCGGCCGCCTGGGTCCCCGCTACGTCCAGTCCCTGTAGAAGGAGCAGGCGACCGTTACCGCCCATGTTAGGCAGAAAGGCGATCAGAGCAAAAGTCTCGTGCGCCGCATCATTCCAACGGCTTTCGTAGGATGCCTGCTCTCCGGGCTCTGGATTCGCATTAATAATTGTTGCGCTTTCCCGGCCTTGGCGATAGACGATGCGGAAGTTGGCGCTCTTATCCCCGATGGCGGCCCAGGGGTTGCTACCCACCGAGCCGATGAGGATAGCATTGGCATCCTTTAGATCGTCAAGCCGTAAGTCGCGCGGGAAGCGAAGGAAGGTTTGCTGCGGATTGTATTCCGGCAGCCCGGCAAGAGTAGCAATAATCTGGGCGTCGACGAAGCTTGTCAGCCTTTGCGTACGCAGTCCCTCGGTAATGTGCGCATCCACTCCGGAAAGCGGCAGTTCCAAGTACCGGCCCTTCATATAGTCCGCAAGTGTCACTGGACGGTGCGACAGGTCTTCGAGGAGATCGAACCCCTATATCTGCGGGTACGATGTAGGTGCTTTTTTTTGCCATCGAAGAGCGCTGCCCAGATCGGATCAGCAGCTTTCCGAATCCGATGGGAAGTGCTGAATCGAACCGTGATGAACCACGTGAGGGTGATAACGACAAGACTATACGCGGCCAGCAGCGATCCGCTCACGTAGGCAATCCAACCGTCCGGCCAGTGTATGTTCTACGACCAGTTGAAGGAAGCACCGTGCACGATGCCCTCCCATGAACGCATCACTGGAAAGCACCTCCTGGAGGTGACTGCGTACAGCCGCTAACCGTTCGGGAGAAAGTTCAGCGGACCTCGAATTTTCCAACATTTTTGTTTAACCAATGGCTGGGCGAAAGTCTACCACGAAAGAAACTACGCCCGGCTTGGCAACAAACGTGACTCCTTTATGTATTTAAAAAATAAGAAATCTACGCTGCCGGGTCTGCAGCAAACTGTTTCGTGCACTAACCAAACGTCCACGAACTACAACGCGCTGCAGGTTAAGTTGGATCGGAGGTTCTCCAACGGCTTTCAATATCTGGCCTGCTATTGTTCGATGTGGAAAACGGGCCGGGATCGGGCGGATTCTCTATTTGGCAAAACTACTATGACTTGAACGCATCCAGGGGCGTGTTAGCTTTCAGCATTCCACATTTCCTTTCGATGGCTGGTCAGTATGCTCTACCCGTCGGCAGAGGCCAGCGGTACCTGAACCAAGGCCCGGTTTCCTATATTCTGGGCAATTGGCAGGTGAATACCGCAATTCAACTGCGGTCAGGTCAGCCGTACAACTTGGCCATAAGCGGGGACATCGCCAACATTCAAGCACCAGCTAGTGCTAGTTGGTTTTCCCACATGAGGCCGAACGTTGTTGGGAATCCCAAGCTTGCTCACCCTATGAGGAACGAGTGGTACAACACGGCGGCCTTCGTGTCGCCAGCAACCGGTACCTATGGAAACTCCGGAACCAACTCCCTCTCGTCGGCGCATGTCTCCGAGATGGATATGTCTCTGTTCAAGAACTTTCCGATCGGGGAGCAGTGGTCGCTCAACTTCAGGGCGGAGGTCTTCAATATCTTCAATTTCCAGAACTATGGGGTACCCGATAACAACATCTCTGACCCGACTGCGGGCGTCATCACGAATAACGTAACGACGCCCAGAGAGCTTCAGTTAGGTGTCCATCTGACTTTCTGAGCACAGCAGGCGTCGATATCAAGCCGCGGGGATACCATTTGTAGTTTCCCCGCAGCTTGTCTCATGGCCTTGGCTGCATATACTCGACTTTGATCGCCAGACAATCTAGGGAATGCTGAAACAATGAAGAACATACATCTGCCGAAGAGGCGCTCAATCTCTCGCCGATCGTTTGCAAAAAGCTCTATGATTTGCGTCTCATCGCTATGGCTAAACGGTCGTCTGCGGGGAGAGCCGCTCAAAGCCACAGATCGGGCCTCGCGCTTCATCAATCCACTCATCGGAGCCAGCACTAGCCTGGCATTGGGCGAAGGCAAGACTTTCCCTGGTCCCGCAACGCCGTTTGGCATGGTGCAACTCAGCCCTGACACGATTACGGGAGGCGTTAAAAGCCCTGACTACTCCTTTGAAGGCGACAACGGCCCAGGCTACTCCTACGAACAGACTACGATCGAAGGCTTCAGCTTTACGCACATGAGCGGAGTGGGATATTACGGCGACTTCGGCAATCTGCAGGTGATGCCTTCTACCGGACTTATGAAGCTTGACAGCGGGCGGGTCGACCATCCGGGTGAAGGCTGGCGCTCAACTTATAGTCATGCAAACGAACGCGCGGAGGCGAACTACTATGCTGTAACGCTGGAGAGCGGCATCCGGGCAGAAGTCACGGCCGCTCCTCGCGCGGGTATGCTCCGGTTCAGCTACCCGCAGACAGATACGGCGCGCATTCAATTGAATCTGGCGCGCCGTATCGGGGGCACTTCTACGCGCCAATATGTGAAAGTAGTGGGGGATCGAGCGATCGAGGGATGGATGCGTTGTCCTGCGGTCGGCGGTGGTTGGGGAAACGGCGAGGGCAAAGTAGGCTATACCGTTTACTTCCACATGGAATTCTCGAAACCGCTCGAACGCTACGGTGTTTGGAAGATTGACGTTCCGGATGACGCGTTTCCCGTACAACATGGACTGGCGACTTCGTATTTCCAAACAGACCAGTATCGGGAACTCGTGCGGCGAGGGCAGGTGCTGAAAGGATGCAAAGAGCAGGAAGGAAACCATATCGGCTTCTTCGCAGAATTTCCTTCGTCAGCGGCCGGCGAGAAAGTGATGGTGAAATCGGGCATCAGCTTTGTCAGTATGGACGGCGCGCGCAAGAACCTGTCGCACGATATACCCGGATGGGATTTCGACGAGGCGCGCCGGAGGGGACGAGCGCTCTGGGACGATGCATTGAGCTCCATTGAGATCGAAGGCGCATCGGACGATCAGAGGAAGATTTTTTATACCGCTATGTATCACGCCATGATCGATCCGCGGATCATTGCGGACACAGAAGGCAAATACACCGGCGCCGACGGCGAAATCTACACGGCCGATGGGTATACGCCACGGACGATTTTCAGTGGCTGGGATGTTTTTCGCGGCGAATTCCCGCTGATGACTCTGCTGAATGCGACGATGATCAACGACGAGATCAATTCGCTTGTCACATTAGCGGCGACGAGTCGAAAGGGATATCTCGAGCGTTGGGAGATTATGAACTCGTATAGCGGATGCATGGACGGCGACCCGGCGACGTCGATAATCCTGGATGCTTATGCGAAGGGGATCAGGGGGTTTCGATGTGGAGAAGGCCTACGCCGCCTGCAGACAGACAGCTGCGGGGACGAACGGTTCAACAAACCGCCCTGATAATGATTTCTATATACGGCATGGATATGTTCCAGAACAGATTTCGTGGACCCTGGACAACGCGTACTTCGATTGGTGTGTGGGAAAACTAGCCGCGTCGTTGGGTAAAACTGAAGACGCGCACCTATTTTCAACCGCGCAGAAAATTACAAAAAGATCTACGATTCGGGCGTTGGGGGCATGCGCGCGAAAAATGCCGCGGGCGAATGGATTCCGTGGTTGGGTAAGACGGCGTTCGGCCAGGGATGCACGGAGAGCAATCCGCTCCAGCAGACGTGGTTCGTTCCCCACGACATTCCCGGACTGATCGAGTTGATGGGCGGCGCGGAAGAGTTTTCCCGGCAACTGGAAGATTTTTTTGAAAAGACTCCCTCCACATTTGGCTGGAACGACTATTACAACCACGCTAATGAACCAGTTCACCATGTTCCTTATTTGTTTGCGTATGCGGGCAAGCCTTGGCTGACACAGAAGTGGGTGCGCCGTGTCCTCACCAATGCCTACCACAATGATGTGAATGGCATCTGCGGGAATGATGACGTGGGACAGATGTCTGCTTGGTATGTCCTGGGTGCTATAGGGTTTTATCCGGTGTGTCCCGGAGACGGCGTCTACATCTTTGGAAGTCCACTCTTCTCCCGGGTCACACTGCATTTGGACGAGAAATGGTACAAGGGAGCGAAGTTTACGATTACGGCTGAGAATCAGGCGCTCGAACATCCATACGTCCAAAGCGCGAAGCTCAATGGGAAGCCGTTGTCGCGCGCATGGATTAGACACAGCGAGATCGCTGTGGGCGGCATGCTGGAGTTCGTCATGGGCTCCGAACCAAACAAACAATGGGCGACGCGGGCTGAAGATCGGCCACCGTCGAGTTTATTGCCAGGCCGGCCATAACTCGACAGCCGAACGCGCTATTTAAGCACTTTTGTTCCATCACCTGTGCGTTCGGCTGATCGTCCGGCCCTGGTCAGCAGCGGAAACGGCAAATCCAGCTCAAAATGGGCCGAATCGGATTTCATTTCGCGACGGCTTCGGCCTGCTCTGAAATACTCGCCTGTTATCCCTTTATCACTCGCAGACACTCGAAGAAGTGGAAGTTCCAGGGGGCGAGTTCCACGTACAGACCCGGCGACCGCATCTCATCACCAGCGCGCTCATAGGTCGCACCCGATACTGCGTCCAGCAAATGCCACTCTCCACCACCTGCACCCGCCCACGGGACTTTTACCCGGCTCTGTGCGGCACAGTCGCTGAGATTGACAATGATCAGGTATCGCTCGTCGTCGCTCAACCAGCTCCAGGCCAGCAGATTCTGATACGTCGTGTTATCGGACCAGCCAGTTCGTTCACACAGGCTCCACTGGCCATTGCGAAAAATGGGCTTATCGATCGCACCGAGAAGCTTCTTGTAGAAACCTTGCAGGCCCGGATTCACAGGTTCCTGCGGACGCCTGCCGAGGAACACGGGCAGTCTCACGGTGCGTCCCTCGAACTGCCCTTCATGAAAAAGCTTCATTCCCGGGAGCGTAGCCATTGTCAGTGCCGCAGCCTGCTGCTTCTCCGATGAAAAGGTAGCCGCAGCACGTGGTTCATCATGGTTCTCGATAAACCGGAGGAGCTTGCTCAGGTAAGGCGGATCCGCACAGAGATGTAGTCGAATGCTCTCTGCGTCGCCGTGTTCGAGACGGTCGTAAAGTTTCTTGTCATAGCAGAAATCAAAACCCAGTTGCTGTAGTTGCCATTCCATATCCCAGTAGGCCTCGGCAACAAAGAGGAAGCCTGGATAGTTTTTCTTGACGGTCAGGATTAGGTCAGCCCAGTACTCGGTCTCGGGTTGCTGCCCAGCACGGCCACCCCATGTGCGTGCGAAGATCGCGTTCAGGAAAAGCATGGCCATGTCACAGCGGATGCCATCGCACTGCTGGGCAATGCTGGATACGGTTTCAATCGCGGCCTGCCTTAGTCCGGGTGCAAAAGCATTCAACTGCAAGACGTCCGGCCATGCGGGGAAGAAAGGATCTCGCCCGAGAGCGAAAACCGTTCCACCGCTCTCAATGTACGAGGAAGGGTCATTCTTGGCATCGTCAGCATTGCCATGGATGAGATACTCCGGGTGTTCGGCAACCCACGGATGATCGAGCCCTACATGGTTGGGCACGAAATCCAGGATGAGGTTCATACCCCGCTTCGAGAGTTCCTCCCTGGCAACAGCCAGACCCTGCGGTCCGCCGAGATGCTGATCGACAGCATAATTGCGCACACAATAAGGGGACCCAACGTTGTCATCCGTGCGAAAGTCGGGAAGGGCCTGCTGGAAATCGTAAAGCAGACCAAGGTTTGCATTGGCAATCGCAATGCCCGCAGGACTTCGTTCCCAAACTCCCATCAGCCATACAGCGTCAAAGCCGTATGCGGCGATGGCATTCCACTCGACTGCGGAGACCGAAGACAAGGTAACTTTCTTCCCGTATTTCTGGCTCAGTTCAGCGAGCCAGACCCAGGTGTTGACCTCGTATACGCTTGGGTAATGGGGCCACACGGACACCTGCGTCAGCACTGTCTTTACTGGTGCGAGGCTTGTACTCATAATCACTCCAGACGGTCAAACATGGCGATAATCGACTCCATCGCCTGCCATTAGATCGAATCGCCGGAATGAGTGCCAGTGATTTATGTCACATGATCTCAGGATGGCAAAACCATTCAGGGGCTTTTACGGCACGCGAACAGCCGAATCACGCTGGATGTTTATACCCAAGCAGTGAACTCGAACAAGCGGGGTGCACAGAGCAAGGTTGTAAGTGTTAAGTGTTCGTTCGAGTAGTTGCTCCACTGTTTGATTCGCAAACCTGGAAATAGTGGTAGACGTATTGACAGCACAGTTGAGATTAGAAATGGATCGGTATCGGCCAACTTTCCCAGATTGAGGATCTGATCGGCCCCATTAAAGACAGCCTTTGCTGCGATCACTGCTCGTTCTGTGTGGAGCAAAGCCTCGCGGGCCTCTTCAACGAATGCACGCCCTGCGTCGGTTAATTCAACCGTCTGATGGTTACGCTCGAAGAGCTTGAATCCTAATTGACTCTCGAGTTCGTAGATCTGTTTGCTGAGAGTAGATTGACCGATATGCAAAGATTCAGCCGCACGCGAAAAATTTAGCTCGCGCGCTACCCCAATAGCGGCTTGCAGCAATCGAATTTCTGGCAGGGCCACGACCATCCTCCGAGCTTGGGATTCTGGGCAAGACAACAAGCAGAAAAGGACTACAAATGCATGCTCCCACGTGCTCATTTTAGCTTTCTTTTCCCGATTGTGAGCGCAACAAAGATATAAAAAATCGCCTCGTCATTCCTAGAACGAATAACGGTCTCCCTAACTTTCATTGGACGCGCACACACCGTGTCGGGATCATTGGCTCAACTCAGATAACAGGACCGCTTTATTTCGCCTAAATGACGGGATGGGCAGTCGGTACGGAGACCAATATGGCACACCAGCTCCTAGATGCACGTGAGGCCGCAGCCATTCTTCGAATGGACAGCCGAACCTTAATCCGTTGGGCGCGTTTGGGCCAGGTCCCAGCACATCCTTTAGGCGAAGGCCGACGAAAACTCTGGCGCTTCCTGGAACACGAATTATTGGAGTGGGTAGAAAATCGCGAGAACGATAGTCGAAAAGCCATCACTGGTACCATGACGGTAGCCATCGGTGCTCATGCAAGGAGAACTGCATGAGTCGTTTACAACAAGGAAGCCTCTTGAGACTGAAGCGCAAAGCCGGTCCGATGTATGGGTATTTCGTTGGTACGACGAGACCAACGGCAGCCGCCCTTATCGGAAACGAACGCTCGGAACCGTCGTTCGCTATCCGCATCTCCGCGATGCGGAACAGGCAGCCCACGCGCTTCGCAATACAATCAACTCCGAGTTTCGAGTGCCCGAGAGCATCTCAGAACTCATAACCCACTACCGCGAGAACGAGCTGACAGAAGAGAAGAAGGCCTACGCAACGATTGAGGCCAACACTCACTATCTGACGAATCACATTGTCCCCAAGTGGGGTGCGATGTATTTGACGGATGTCCGCACCGTAGACGTGGAATTGTGGCTACATTCTCTAACCTTTGCTCCAGGAACTCGGAGCAAAATACGCAACATCATGTCGGCGGTATTCAACCACGCCATCCGGCATGAATGGATGGACCGCAACCCGATCACGAAAGTCAGGACCTCGGCCAAACGGCAACGGGAACCCGACGTGCTCTCGCCAGCCGAGCTCGCTTCGCTTTTGGCCGAGTTGGATCTTCGGGAGCGGGCGATGGTGATGCTGGCAGGGAGTACGGGCCTGCGGAGATCCGAGCTGGTCGCGCTCACGTGGCGGGATATTGATCTTGAACTCATGCAGGTGAATGTTCGCCGTTCCTGTGTGCGCAATCACTTCGGAGACACTAAAACCGAAGCGAGCCGCAAACCCGTTCCTCTCCATCCTTCCGTTGTGAAATCCCTTGAAGCCTGGCGGAAAGATTCACCCTATCCAGGCGACGACGATTTTCTGTTTCCCTCTGTTCGACTGGAAGGAAAACAACCGTTATCGCCGGATACGCTGCTCAAGAAAGTCATCCGTCCCGCCGTAAGGCGGGCCGGAATCAACGGCAAGGCAATCGGCTGGCATAGCTTTCGCCACTCTCTTGCCACCAATCTTCGAGCGGCGGGTGTGGACCTCGAACTCACGGATCACGCTCGATGTGTACACGCGAGCCATCTCCGCGACCAAGCGTGAGGCCAACAATCGAGTGATGACGATGGTATTGGAGGCGGGGAAAAAGGCGGCGCTGCCAGCACCTGCTTCAGCACCCTCGCGGGGAGAAAAACGGACAACAAAAAAGGCGCTAAGAACCTTAGCACCCTCTCCAGCACCCTCGGAGGTACCTCTTGATTTGCCACTTGCCATAAACCCTTTGTTTTCTTCTGATTTATGGCGGGGACGACGGGGCTCGAACCCGCGACCTCTGCCGTGACAGGGCAGCGCTCTAACCAACTGAGCTACGTCCCCAGATTGTTTCTTCGACTTACGCTAAGTCTAAGAATCTGCTGTCTTTCGCTGCTGTCTATTTTTTCTCCCGCTTCCACTCTTTCCACGGAATCTAACCGAATTCCGCGAGTAATGGACAGCATGAAACCTTGCCAACAATGCCGCTGCAGGCGACCCGCAACCCAGAACATCTGTCCATGTCCCGTGATTCAAATTGTACCAAACAAATCCGGCGTGGAGGTGATTAACCTTGTTGCCGCAATCCATCCTCCAAATAAAAGCGACAAGAAGATGTCAAGAGAATGCCCTAATTCATTCGTGGAAGGTTGCCTTCATGAGAGCGTAATCCTAGCCTCAGATTCGGCCCTTTTGACAGGCTAGCTCGACTGCATCCTTGCTGATGTGTTGACCGGGGAGGTCACCGGGAAAGAGCCAGTGCCGGGCTTATTCATTCGCAGCAACTGCGCATCAGAGATATATTTATTTGTTTTGATGGATTTTTTCTCTGTGGAAACGCGGGCACCCGCCATATTTCATCCATTTACACAGACGTTGGTCTACTGCGCCAGGCGAACTAAATATAAGGTGCGGCTCGCTTGTTGGATCCCAAAGGACCCCGATATTTTTTTGCGCCATCTCGTAAGTGATTGAAAAGATGGTAAGCACGAGGAAACTCGAACTCCTGACCTCTACCGTGTCAAAATCCTAGTATTCGGCAATTCAACAACTTACAGGCTGAAGGAAACCCTAACAGTTGAAGGAAAGGCATCATGAGACGGACAAGGTTGATAGCACTGGGCGCGGCCTGTGCAACGATCACAGTCGCCATGTTCATCTCGGTTCACCTTGTCGCCGGACAAAGTGAAGCAGCGTCTTCGCCCATCACACAGGTCTACAACCCGTACCCGCCTGGCATTCTGCCATCTGATTTGAGTTCCGAAATAACTCGGGTGCAGCGGGAGGTGGATCTCATCGAAGAACGAGCGCTTGCACGGTGGCACACGCTAAAGAAACCGATACTGACAGGTCAGCCGCCGCTCCTTCAGAATTCGGGGACGGAAGCAATAGAAACGCTCGGCGAACTTATGCTTTACGACAGGAATATCTCGCCGGGCAAAAACCAGGCATGCGCGTCGTGCCACATGCCATACGCTGCCTTCAGCGGACCGATCCCCTCGGTCAACCTGACAATGGTCGCTTTTCCGGGGACCGTTCACCTTCGAGCCGGCAAGCGGACGCCGCAACGACACCCGTATGCGCCATTCTTCCCTGTATTCCAATACAACCAGGTACAGGGGCTGTTCTTTGGTGGAAACTTCTGGGATTCACGCGCAACTGGATATAAGCTACGGATTCCCGACGCCGAGCAGGCGCAGGGTCCTCCAGTCGACACTCAGGAAATGGGTTTCCCAGATACTGCCTGCATCGCGTTTCGGCTTTCGCAGGCCGTGTACAGACCCCTCTTTGAAGAGGTATGGGGCGAAGGCTCATTCGATATCAAGTTCCCACGTGAGACCGGGCGCATCTGCGCAACCCCCGGAGGGGCTGCTGTATTTGGCGGGAACACGACGCCGGTGTCCCTGAGTGCAGGCGATCGAACCCGCGCAAATATAGTTTATGACCGCTGGGCCCAGTCCATCGACTCATTCGAGCAGTCCGTGCAGGTGAGTCCGTTCTCGTCGAAATTCGACGCCTTCCTGGCCGGCAAATACACGCTCACTCCAGACGAAATGGCGGGCTTCAAACTATTCAACGGCAAGGGCAACTGCAATTCATGTCACCTCGACGGAAGAGGGACCACTCTCAAATCAGATCAGGCAGACACCAGCGCGGCCGCCATGATGAACCCTCTGTTCACCTGTTTCGGCTCAGCGAATGAGGGAGTGCCGCTGAATCCCGGCAATGCCTTCTACTACCAGACCAAACCGGACTCCTACGGGTTCATTGCCAATCCTTACGGGTTCGGTTACAGAGATTTGGGACTCGGAAGCTTTCTCAGAAGCGCGTTCGGTTCCGGCCCTAACCCGAACTTGAACTGGAAACAGTACGCGCCCACTGTTGACGGCCAAATGCAGGTGTCCAGCGTTCGCGACGTGGCGTTGGCGCCGCCGCAGTGTCCCACCACTGAAGCTCCCGGCCCCTACTTCCAGAAAGCGTTCTTTCACAATGGTTACTTCAAGAGCCTGAAGCAGGTCGTGCATTTCTACAACACACGCGACAAATATGCATACCCGGTGACCTCCGGACATTGCCCTAAGGGAACGACTGAAAAGGTAGACTGCTGGCCCATGCCAGAGGTGCGGAATAATATTGACATGACTACCGGTAACCTTGGCCTGACGGATGAGGAGGAGAATCAGATCGTTGCTTTCCTGCAGACATTGTCGGACGGTTTCACAAGGCCTTACCTCAACAGCGATACTTATACGGGTGCTTGTATGAAGGGCGGTTCAGCTACAACCCAGGGCAATGAGCACCTGATCCCAACTCCGCTTCTGCCGGCGTGCGCATCCGCAATCTGTGGCGTTGCGCCTATTCCCAGCCCATCGATTCCGTAGCGGACCGCTGAATGAAGGAACTGCAAAGGATGATCATCTATCTGTAGGTAAGGAGAGCATGAGCAGAATGCTTGCCATATTGGCGATCTCGGTTTTGAGCTGCAACCTCTGCGCTCAGGTAAGTCCGACCACTCCAGAAGCTCCCCGGATGCGAATCATCGAGGGACCCAAGATCGAGTTGGCCAAGGAGAATCTAACGATTATCAGCTGGACAACCGATAATCCGGGCGGATCCCCTGTGCACTACGGAGTCGTGCACTATGGTACCGATCCAAATCGCCTGATCGAGACCGCAAAATCTCCGATCCGGTTGGACCCGGATCATTCATCGACGGTTTTCCGTGTACGCCTTGATGACCTCAAGCCACAGACAACCTACTACTACACAATCGACTCGATGCAGGCTAGCGGCAAGAGGGACAGGGTGAAGAGTTCGGTCAACCACTTCACTACACCCTAGAAAGCACCCGCGGGTAGTCGCCGTCGCGCAAGAATAATTTCTGTTACATGCCGGACTCGACGGTTCGGGCCCTGCAGCAAAAAGGTGATTCGGATTGGCGGCGGTCCGAGAAATCTTGACCTTTGCAATAAAGGATGTGCCATCCAGACTTATTTCAGCGGATAAACCTCGATGCTGCGAAAGAAGACTTCGGCACCTTCGGACTGGAATAAAATTTTGCCGCTGGCCGGGAACGCGTGGGCGCGCCTTAGTTGGCCAGCTTGCCATTCACGTATTGCCACACGTGCCCATCGCGGTTCACAAGTTCGACGACATCCCACTCTCCGTGCGGTTTTTCCAGCTCGTTGGTCGGGTCGCGTAATGGAAGAGCCGAATTCGTCAATTTTGAAGGGTCGGCAAACGTTACCTTTCTAGCGAACCTGTTTCTCACTGACCGAGATTCACCGCATCGAATGTTGGCACTCATCCATTGTGAATACTCGCAGGTATAGTGGCTCGTCATGGAGTTGCGACACATCGCTAAGTCTAGTGGGGACCTGTGATTTTTATAGACAAACACTACTTCAATTTTGCTGTTCTCGCGGCCTCCACAAAGGCAGCGACCGTCGCTGTAACGCGCTCTTTGCGGTAGGCGATCACGAACGGTGGAGGTTGGCGCCGGTTTCAGAGGGCGCAGCACCAGGCGCTTGCCAGCGATACCAGCCACGCCTTCATAGATAATCGCCACACCACGTCCAGCTTCCACACCTACAACAATGCTTTCCAAGTTGTCGTATTCCGCCATGATTTTGGGGGCCGTCGTGTAAGGCAATAGTAGGTTCGCGACGAACGCCTGGTACGAAGGATATTCCTCTCGCGAAAATGCCAGTATTGGCTGCTTGGCAACCTCACTCATCGGAACCTCGCGTAGCCGCGCAAACCGGTGCTTTTTGTGAGTCGCGACCCTGAGCGGATAGGTGTCCAACTCCTCTACCGTTAATCCTTGAAAATCCGTTGGCTCAATATACACCGTGAGGGAAACATCCAAATCCCCGGAGCGAAGTGCGCGAAGCATCTTCTTCTGCCAGGGCATCATGTGAAGGTCGACGCGCGCCTGTGGATTTGCGCGCTGGAATGCTCGAAGAGCACGGGGAAGGATCTCAAGAGAGGCGGGCATCGAGTAGCCCACGTGGACCTGGCCTCGCTTCTGATTCGCGACGGACTTTGTAAGAGCAACTGCATCTTCCGCCCGCTGTAGTACCGCACGTGCCTCCAAAAGGAAGATCTTGCCTGCCTCGGTTAGACGTATCGCCTTGGCGCTGTGCTCGAAGAGTGCGAGACCCAATTCCGCTTCCAAGTCGCGGATTTGCCTGCTCCGCGGAGGCCGCGAAACGTGCAACCGCTGGGCGGCTAGACTCACGTTTTGTTCTTCGGCGACGGCTACGAAGTAACGCAGATGCCGCAGCTCCATAACGAGCACTGTACCCCGCTGAGTACGCAAAAACAAACAAAGTACGATTCAACGTTCTCGCCCTGGAATCTCTTGAATACGCGATGAATTGGTTGTTTACGACCATCGCGAAAAGCAAATTTTACGAGTAAAGGAGAAAACCGATGACAACAGCAAGAAGGTTCGGCAATCGCTCTCGAAGAGCACTTCGCTATTCCCGAAACCATCAGCAGAAGGCATGACGAGTCGTAACGCAATCGAAAAACGTAACTCAGAGGAGCAATGATATGAGCACAGTGCATGAATCAACCTATGAAGTAGTTCGTTCGCCAGGAACGACAACCATCTTGGACAATCCCGTCTCGATACACGTGGCTGCGATCCAAATCGCGGCCTGTATACCCTGGGCGAGGAGAGCGTCATCCTTCAAGGTTCCGGCCAGCGTGTGGCGCCAATGGCCGGCAACCTGGGCATCGAGAAAGGCCTGAGCCGCACGGAGGTCGGCTGAGATTCGGCCAAGCTCGGCCTGAAATAATTCCGAGTCGCGCAGAGGCGCAGGGGTACGAAGCTGCTGCCGGCCGGTATTGGCCAGCTCGATCAGGTCATGCAAGGCACCCTCGGCCATGCCCGTGGTCATGACGCTATGAATCAGCGGCAGGTATTCCGCCACCGTCTGGTAGAGGGGGCCGGGAAGATGCGACACGCCGGTGGCGACATCGAAGAAATTTGCGGCTGGAACCAGCTTGTCTCTGAGGGACACGTGGTCGCTGCCGGTGCCCTTGAGCCCGGCGACGTGCCAGGTGTCCTCGATCTGCCAGTCACTCGCGGACAGGGCAAAACCTCGGACCAGCGGCGGGCCGCCTTCGCCGGCCGGGCCGGGAAGCGGTTTTCCGGCCTGGGTCATGACAGCGAAGCCGGCGATCCAGTCAGCATGCTGGCAGCCGCTGGCGAAGGGCCAGCGCCCGCTGACCCCGCCAGCCTCGAAATTGACGCAGTTGTCTCGGCTGTTGCGCCCTTGGCCAAAGACATCGTGTCCAAGTAGACGTAAAGTGGACACGTTTTGAGGCCACACGCCGCGGTATGTTGCCACAGTTTGGCACTTCTGTCCCCGCACACCGCTACAGGAATCAAGCGCGAAGGTCGGCATAACTGGCGAGAAATGTGCGGGCCGGGAATATAGCACGCGCTCTCGTGCCTTATGCGATATCAAGCAATTCGAAGTATGGAGTGGAGAACAAATGAGAATTGAAGAACAAACAATTGGAGTTCGCGCAACGTCGTATCCTCGCCCCGTGGAAGTGCTGGACTACGACTTTGATCTAAGCAAGCTGGAACGCGTAATGTCCGGGGCGGATAAAGTTGCCGCGCTCGGTCATGAGCTCGAACGGCGTGGGCTGAAGCGCACGATTATGGTGACTGGAAAAACTTTGGGCGGGTCGGCGCTGCTTGAAAAAGTGACGGGAGCCGCAGGCGCGCAGTGCGTTGCAGTGTTCAAAGGCGCTCGGCAACACGTGCCACGGAGCAGCGTGCATGAACTGCAGGCGCTGATCGAACGAGAGAACGCCGATTCGCTGATCGGTTTTGGTGGCGGCAGCCCGATCGATACTTGCAAAGTAGCGAGCCATCCTTTTCTCGAAAAGCGCGAGATCATTCAGATTGCGATCCCGACGACGTTATCCGCGGCCGAATACACGTATGGCGGCGGCGTGATGGACGAGAAGACGCTCGTCAAATCGACCGTTTCCGATCCGCGGCTGCAGCCGAGAACAGTGATCACCGATCCAGAGATTACGCTCGAGACTCCGGAGTGGCTTTGGGTGGCGACAGGGATGCGCGCGCTCGATCACGCGATCGAGACAATCTACGCGAAGAGGCATCATCCATTGTGTGACGCATTGGGTGCGAAAGCGATTTCGCTGCTGGTGGAGCATCTCAAACCGTCGATCGAGACGAGGACGGCGGAGCAACTCGCGCATCGCGGGGAGTGTCAATTCGCTGCGTGGTTTTCGATTGTTGGATCGATGAACACGTGCTTCGGAATATCACATCTGCTGGGGCATCAGATTGGGCCGAGATGGAACATAGCGCATGGGATTACGTCGTGCATTACCCTGCCCCACGCTATGCGGTTCATGGCGGGAATCGCGCCTGAGCGATTTGGGCCTATCGCCGAGGGATTTGGCATTCCATTCGATCGGGAGAACCCAAAGGCGAGCGCGCTCGCGTGCGCGGATCGCACTGAACAGTTCATTGCGAGCTTCGATGTGCTGCATAGTCTGAAAGATGTTGGCGTTTCGCGAAACGAAATTCACCAGATCGTGCCGGCAGTCTTACACGAGTTTAAGGAACGGGCGGTGGTTGATAAGCCGATCACGGAGGCTGATGTTGTCGCGTTGCTGGAAGCGTCGTACTGACTACCAACAGAACTTTAAAGCGAAAAGCAGATCCCTCACCGTAATCCGCATGATGCGCGGCTTGGTTCCCCTCGCTGTCCAGGCAATTCCGTCTGATAGATCCGCAGGCTTGGGTTGACCCCTCGCCTAGGCGAAAATCCGCGAGGAGGTACTTCGCCAAGTCAAAGGATCGCGATCCATTTGTGAGGAAGTCGTGATAGCGGCGCGCGAAGACTGCTGCGCAGATACCGCAGACACAAGGAGCAGAAGAACAACAAGAGAACGCATGTACCAAACTAGCATTGGCGACGAATCCACCTCACAGAAGACATGCTGACCAGATCAGTCCTCTCAAATCGGTTGCTTGTTAATAGGGCGGTTGTTTAGGAATGGCCTGTCCATCGTCTCGGAGATCGGAGGCGCCAAAATTTACGCTGACAGTGTCGTCGTGCATGACAGCATTACCGCGTCCCATCACCTGCGAGTAGCCCAATACGAGATTGATCTGGTGACCTTGCGAGGCTAACCGGCAGCCAGAGCATTTACCTTGTTATTTGCCCTGATAACGGCCCTCCGTCCAATAATCCGGCTCTCGGCGAGTGATAAATCGCCAAATCACTCATCGACAATGGAATGCGAGCCACATGGACGAATTGTTTGAATGTTAAGTCGAAGAGGAGCACGAGGTGTTACAAGAAGCTGAACTCAGCGCCCAAGCTGATTCAGAGACCAACCTCGGAGGCTCCTCAGAGACGATATGTATTACATCGGACTTGATGTACACAAGAAGACGATCAGCTACTGCGTGAAGGACGCGGCTGGCCGTGTGCACCATGAAGGCAAGATCGGATCGACTCGCCGGGAACTAGACGGCTGGATCCGGACGATGCCACAGCCGCGCATGATCGCCATGGAAGCGACGATCTTTACCGGATGGATTTATGACCACCTGCTTCCGCATGCGGAGACGGTGAAGGTTGCGCACCCGTTGATGCTGCGGGCGATCGCCGCAGCCAAGAAGAAGAACGACAAGATCGATGCTGGCAAGATTGCCGACTGCTTGCGATGCGACTTCCTGCCAGAGTGTCATATGGCCTCGACGGAGATCCGGAACCGGCGCCGAACATTACGCTATCGAAACCTGCTGATCAAGCAGATGGTGCAGATGAAGAACCGTGTCTCCGGCCTGCTGATGGAGACCGGGGTGAGCTACAACAAGCAGCGGCTGCACAAGGTCGGCTACTTCGCCGAACTGATGTCGACGAACGAAGAGGTGAACGAGAGCATACGGCCGCTGCTGAAGCTGAGCCGGGAGATGATCTGCCGTTCGCAGAAGTGAGTGACTTCCACAAGTTCAATTACTCGGACATCATCTCCAATAAGGCAGGCGATTCTTCTGCAAGAGGTTGTTTTGTCGCCTTGTCCAGGGAAAGAGGTAATCTCAGGGCGGCAGCAAACAGGAGAGCGTGTAATCCGCAGAGTAGAAGAAAGGCAGCGGTAAATGCACTGGAGAGGCTGGCGCTGGACTGTGCCATCCCCAACCTCCATCCCAGGAAGGTCGCGCAGAGCGTAGTCAAAGTCGGTCCGCCGAGACGTTGCACTATGTTGAGCGAGGTTGTCGCCATTGGCAGGTCATGTTTCCTCACAGAAGCGTATGCAGCCGCGATGGAGGGAATGCCGACCGCGCTGAGGCCTATCCCACGCACAAAGAGAGCACACGCGAGCACGGTGAGTACAAGTCCGTGACTGGCCAGCCAGATAAATGGCAGCGTGGCTGCGAAGGCCAGAAATGCGCCTCCAGCCGAAACCTTTCGTATCCCGAACCGCTGCGTCAGGGCTCCTATCCATGGATAGGAACAGATCATCCCCACTCCAAGCGGAGCCAGCAACCAGCCCGTCGCACTGGGTGATTGGCCACAGGCGCGGATGAGATAGATCGGAATCAGCATTTGACCCGCGAACGAGATTCCGTTCGACATGAACTGCGTGGTGGCGGACGCAGAGAAGGTTTTTCTCTTGAATAGCTGAAGATCGATGAGCGCCTTGTCCCCTTTTCGAATGGCCATCCTGAAGAAGGCCGCAAGCAGAACGATGGAAATCAGAAGAGTCGTAAGACCGGTGCGCTTGCCTAGATGATCCGATCCGTACAGGAAGAGCACGAGTCCGGGAGAGAGCAGGGCGAAGCCAGAAAGATCGAGTCTTCTTGACCTGGTCTCTTCGCGATCATTGGGCAGAAAGAGGACCGCCAGGACGATTGCCAATACACCGACCGGCAGGTTGACCAGGAAGAGCCAGCGCCAGGAGGCGTGTTGCAGAATGGCACCGGCGATGACCGGGCCAAGGATCGGCCCCATCAGGATTGGCACAGCCGCGTAGCCCATGAGGCGCGCCATATGCTTTCCGGCAGCACGCGCCATCATCATCTGCGTCATCGGAGCCATCAGGCCGCCGCTCATGCCCTGGAGGATGCGAAATGCGATCAACGAGTTCGCCGACCAGGCCAGACCGCATAAGGCGGAGGAGAGCGTGAAGGCCGAAAAACACCAGAGGTAGAGAGATTTGGCTCCGATGCGGTCCACCAGCCAGCCGTTGAGCGGGAGCATAAGCGCGAGCGTCAGAAGATAGCCGCTGGTGACCCATTGAATCGCCGTGAGGCTGCTGTGCAGATCCACGGCGAGACTGGAGAGCGATACGTTGACGATGGTCGCATCGAGCTGCGCGAGAAAAGAGCCGAGTACCGCGACGGCCGTGATCTTCCAGACCAATGGGTCGAGTCCGCCGGATTCGGCAGAGACCTTAGGCAAGGGAGGTCAGGACCTCATCGGTGGAGCGAACGCGAGTGAGACGTGGGAAGATATTTTCAAAGGCGAAGCGGTGATGCTCGGCGTTCTGGCTGGAGCAGGCATCTTCGACGAGCACAAAGGCAAAGCCGAGGCCGGTGCCCTGGCGGGCGGTGGACTCGACGCCGGCGTTGGTGGAGATGCCAGTGAGGACGACGGTGTCAATGCCGCGGGATTTGAGCTGCTGCTCGAGGTCGGTGCCGGCGAAGGCGCCCCAGTGCCGCTTGGTGACGAGGATGTCGCCGGGTTGGAAACCGGCGGTAGGAGCGATCTCCGACGCAGCGGCGGGCAGCGGCTTGTCGCCCAGGTTGGGCGGCTGGTCGACGGGAAGCTTCATGAAGTCGTTGAGATCGACGCGCACATAGACGACGGGAGCGCCAAGTGCACGAAAAGATTCTGCGAGTTTTCTGGAATTTTCGACAACCTGTGCAGCGGTATGCGGCACTGGATTCATGCCGACGATGGCATTCTGCAGGTCGATGAGGACGAGTGCGGTCTTTTGGGGGTCGAGTTGGAGTTCTGCCATGTTTCCTGTTTATTGAAAACCGAGGATGGCCTCAATTTCTCTGGATTTATAATATGAGGATGCCCTCGATTTCGTCAAATCCCGTTCGCGTAGCTCCGCAGCAGGAACGCTCGACGCGCCGGCTGGCGGGTTTTCTGGATGCAGCCACGGAGCTCTTTGTCGAAGTCGGTTACGAAGCAGCAACGATGACGGCGGTCGCGGAGCGGAGCGGTTCTTCTATCGGCCCGCTCTACAATTACTTTCCGGACAAACAGTCCATCGCGTTCACGCTGGTGAGTCAGTATTCCCAGGAGGTGGAGGCGCATTGGAAGCCGTTGATGGAGCAGGCGGAGATACTGACCCACGCGGAGTTCGCCGATCGGTTCATCGAGCGCATCACCCAATTCGTCCGGAGCGTCCCGCTTATCTGAGCCTGCTGGCCGCGCCAATCCGTTTTCGCCGCGACCCTGCTGCCCGAAAGGGCTTCACGAATCGCAATCGCAAACGCGTTTCAGGCAAAGAATCCCTCGCTTTCGAAGGAACAGTCTCTACTTGCTGCAAACGTCTGTCTCCAGTTAGTCCGGGGCATGATGATGCTCTACGGCGAAGCAGATTCCAAAGGGAAAGCCCTGGTTGTGGGTGAGTTCAAAAAGGTGTTGACGTTGTATCTTGGCCGGTGTTCAGATTCAGCAAACCCGAGACACCGGGCCAATGGATTGGCCACATCATCGCTGCCATCGTGGCACTATTTCTAGTCTGGTGGATGTTACGGGTTTTCGTTCTCTAATTAGATATTGAGCCCAGGTATCGCAAAACCAATAGACAAAGGGCCGGGTATATAACCCCGGTCCTCATTTTCAGTTAAAGAGTCTATGAAACAGCTCTGTTGCCTGAATGGCCAATGCTAAGAATTTGGAGAGAACTTCGATCGTTCAAAGAATCTTTCTACTCCGCATTATTGTTTTAACGGAGGCCAGAGCAAGGTTAAGCAGCCTCAACATAAATCAGTAAGCTGCCTACAACAATTGGAACCGGTTGGTCTTGCGTGTACAAGATATAGTCGTGTTTACTCTCTTGATTCCAGGTAGCGTTCTCCTCATCTGTATCATGCGGGCTTCGATATTAGTCCGCAATGTTGAAATCATCCCCTTCAAAAGGGCTGCTCGCTCTTCATCTAGCGCTTATGAAAACGTCGACAATACCCAGGCATATTTTCCGCCGCTGCGACTCGCGCCATTCGTCAGATCCAGTGATAACTGAGCGCCCATCTGTTTTCTCAATCAAGACCAGAAATGAAGAGGATTGTATCGATTTACTCCTTACGCCGACTTCTACTCCTCGTGCAATGCACGCGCCGGATCAACCAGCAATGCGCGTCTCGCAGGAAGTAGCATCGCTAGTGCCGCAATCGCAATCAATACGGCAATGCCTCCCGCATATCCGGCAGGGTCAAGATGACTGACTCCATAAAGTATCTTGTGTAGGAACTGAGATATACCGGTAGCTAGTGCTGCTCCCGCCAGAAGGCCAAGGGCTACAGGCGCCAAGAACTGCTGCAAAATTACAGACAAGACATGCAGCGGTCTTGCGCCCAGGGCAATGCGAATCGCAATCTCTTTCCCGCGTTGCGAAACCGTATAAGCCACCAGTCCAACAATGCCCACTCCGGCGATCAACATAGCAACCAGTCCGAGCATGCTGACGATCATCGCGAGTCGTTCCAGTGCCAGCGTATTTGTGCGGAACCCCGACTTGAGCAGCCAGAGAGAAGGAAACAGCTTTGGGTCCATGTTCTTGGCGATCGCTTTTACTCTGGGTACAAAATCATCGGGAGTGCCCTCCGTCTTTATCAGCAGGGTCATTCCCGGCATGTCGGATTGTTGCGCCGGCCAATATGCTTCCACAGCTTCGCCATCGTTCAGGGCTTTCACCCGCGCATTTCCCGCCACGCCTACGATAATGTCCTTGCCTGGCCCATCCGGCCAGAGAGGTTTGCCCACCGGGTCTTCGCCAGGCCATTGTTTTCGCGCCAACGATTCGCTGACAATGACCGCATTCGTCTCACCTGGGAGAATGTTGCGACCGTGTAGTAAGGGAATACCCATGGTCTTGAAGAAACTGGAATCCACCCAGTTTGGATAGATATTGATTGAATGTCCGCGGACTCCGACTGTCATATAGGACGTATAGCCCTCTCCCAACAGAGGAATTCTGGACATCGCAACCGATGTCACTCCCGGAAGCGCCTGCAAGCCGCTCTTCAGTTCATCTATATAAACACGGGCCGTGGTTGCGGTATATCCATGCTGATCGAGCTGGGGATCGACGGCAAGAACTTGCTCATAACCAAATCCAGGGTCGGTATAAAGCATGTGAAGCACCGCGTGCACCAGAAGGCCGGAGACAATCAGCAGCACGCAGCTCGCGGCAATCTGTGCGCCCACCAGAATCTGCCTGGCAATCGTTTTACGCTGGCGCTGCCTCGCGATTTGCAGCGCAGGTGCAAACCCAAAAAAGAGCGCCGCGACGAATGCCAGTGACATAGCAAACAACATCACGCGCCAGTCAGGAGTTGCGTTCATCCATTTAGGAGGGTCGGTGAGAGCAAAGATAACGCGCATCGCAACGTAGCTCAAGAGCAGTCCGCAGAAAGAACCAAGCAGCGCCAACAGAAGGCTTTCCGTGAACAATTGCCGGAAGATGCGTTTCCGGCCTGCTCCAGTCGCGATGCGGATTCCAATTTCATGTTCGCGCGCTACTCCCCGCGCAATCATCAGGCCGCCCAGGTTTGCGCAGGAAACCGCGAGAATCAGCAATGTCAGTGCTCCAACCATGGCTGCTGCCTGATATGCCTCCTGCTGTATCACCTGCATGTGCCCGGCAGGATCGCTCCGGATGTACTCCTTATCCCAGATGTCCTTGGGAAACTGCTTGCGGCGTTCATTCGTCAACGCCAGCAATTCCTTCTCTGCCATTTTTGCGGTAACGCCAGGAGCCAGTCTTGCCCACATGCTGACACTCCCGTCTTTGATGTTGGTCAGCACGGTGCTCCCGTCCACGAAATACGGCTGCTGCGTTACAGGCAGCCAGAGATCGGCGCGCTCGTCATTCAGGCTGCTGAATCCCTTCGGGGCCACTCCAATCACGGTGACTGCCTTTCTGTTCAGCCGGACCACCCTGCCCACAACCGACGGATCAGCATCAAAGCGCCTCTGCCAGAATTCATAACCCATCACCACTACCGGAGGAGCATCGAAAGCCTCGTCACGTGCAGGATCGAGCAGGCGGCCACGCGCCGCTGAAACACCGAGTTCAGAAAAGAAGTTTGCCGTGACGAAATTCGTCTTCAGCGGCTGTGCGTCGTCTTCCAGGTTCAGGCGCGCTCCCATCATTGCAATTACCGTCGAGAGGGTCTTTGCGTGTTCACGATAGAAGAGCACCGACGGATACGGCACTACGCTTGTAGTGATTTCCGGCGACCGTCTTTGCAGCCGCACCAGAGTATCCGGATCGCGCACCGGCAGTGGCTTCAAGGCCATCAGATTGAAAATGCTGAATGCCGTAATATTCACACCAATGCCAACAGCCAGCACCAGCACAGCCGTCAATGTAAATCCCGGGGAACGCCACAAAATCCGCCTAGCATAGCGAAGGTCCTGTAAAAGGTGGTCTATCCACGTCCATCCCCATGCTTCGCGCGATTGCTCGCGGAGCCGCAGCGTATTGCCAAAGTTCCTGCGTCCTTCGCGCGCAGCCATCTCACGGTGGAATTCCATGTCGCTTTCCAGTTCGCGGTCGAAGCGGCGGCGATTGATGAGGTAATAAAGACGGCGGAAAAACTCACCCATGGAGTTTCCTTTCAGGCGGTACGCAATATGGTTTGAATAGCCTCGGTGACGCGTTCGTAGCTCTCTACCTCAGTCTCGAGCTGTCTACGACCGGCAGCGGTCAGCCGGTAGAAGCGTACCTTGCGGTTTGTTTCTGAGATGCCCCATTCAGCCGTAACCCATCCCTTCAGCAGCATCTTCTGCAGCGCCGGATAGAGTGACCCTTCCTCTACCGCCAGGACTTCGCTGGATAGCAGATGGATGCGCTGCGCAATCGCATATCCATGAAGAGAACCTGAACGCAGCACTCGCAGAATCAGCATCACAAGCGCGCCGGAAGGCATTTCATTTTTAGGCATAAAGATCTAAGGCATAGATAATCTACGCCTTAAAGAAATGTCAACACCTTTTTTATTAATACCGATGGCCGTGGGCGCTTTTCGATTAGTCCCCATACGCTCTTTTCGTCACTGATCGGCCACTGAGCAGCACTATTCCGATCGGAGCGCCTCCCGCAGGAGAGTATGAACTCTACGCGGGCGATAGCTAACATGTTGTTGACGCCACTTCCAGTAGCGCGCTTCCGTCGTGCGCTTGTCAATACGTTGGAGTACATTGGACGTCGGAGGCGTCACTGCGTGCATAGCATTTTGCTACAAGATGTGCGGCACGCTCTTCGTGCTCTGGCCGCCTCTGCTGCTTTGCGCGATGCTGTTGATTGGTGCCGGCCTGCTCATTCGCAGCTTTGCTCGTGTACGCGACTTAAATCCCGGCTTCGATCCTCATAATGTCCTCACCCTTGAACTAACCATGACCGGTGAGCGATAGCACAGACAAAGAAACGGTTCTCGCTGCTTATCACGATCTTTGGCAGAGGCTGGAAAACTTGCCGAGCGTCACTGCGGCAGGGGCCGTCACATCGCTGCCGCTGAGCCAGATGTTTGCCTGGGGACCTGTCACGGTTGAAGGACGGGTGTCGCCGCCGGACGAGAAGTTCATCAATGCCGATATCCGCGTGGTCAGTGGACACTATTTTCGGGCAATGGAAATACCGCTGCGCGAGGCCGGTTATTCACCGAGGATGATGTTGCCAACAAACCCCATGTGGCGGTAGTCGACGACTACATGGCGCAACAACTCTGGCCAAACCAAGACCCGATTGGCAAGCGCTTGCATTTCGGAAGCATTAGCGAGACGGATTCTCCTTGGATCACTGTTGTCGGCGTGGTTGGCCGGGTGAAGCAATATACGCTGGACACAGACTCGCGCATCGCGTTTTATGTTCCACAAACGCAGTATGCAACGCGCGCCATGAACGTCGTTATGCGAAGCAGCAACGATCCGGTTGCTCTGGCCGGCGCGGTAAAGCAGGAGATTCACGAACTCAATCCTGATCTTCCGCTCTACAACGTGACCACGATGCAGGAACGCTTCGACAAATCTCTGGCCCGCCGTCGTTTCACCATGCTGGTACTCGGGACATTCGCGGCAATTTCGCTTGGGCTCGCGATGATTGGAATTTATGGGCTCATCGCTTACTTGGTTGGCCAAGGGCACCCGCGAAGTCGGCATTCGGCTGGCCCTCGGCGCGACACCTGCGAATATCAAAGCGCTGATCGTTCGCGGCGGGATGATCCTGGCCTTTTGGGGGGTCGGGATCGGCATCGGAGGTGCACTGGTAGTCAGCCGCTTGATGCGCTCGCTGCTTTTCGGTGTCGGAGTCACCGATGTCGTGACGTTTGTCGCGGTTCCCATTCTACTAACTTTTGTCGCTTTTCTAGCCAGCTATGTCCCAGCGCGACGCGCTTCCCGTATAGATCCCAGCACATCGTTGCGATGCGAATAGGAGCGACGCTACTGACAGCGTTGCCCTCATAAGGCATCTGTCGTCTACCCGGCCCTATCTCTTCAATATAAAAGTTGGAATGTTTTCGGAATTCGTATTGAGAAACGCACGTAGCTATTTCAAATCGGTAGAGCGAAGCACAATAGCACTCATTCGGGGTATGGCGACGGCTCCATCGCGAATCTCCTCTTTAGCCCCCTCTCTCCATCGTCCATCCGGATCCACCGCAGCGTTGCCAAACGTAATTCCTGTCTTACTTTCTCCGGATGGAGCAATGAGTCGGAGAGCAATGCCTGTGTTCATCCCTAATTCTCTTATCGAAAGATGCGCATCCTGCAAACTGTCCTTGTTCACAATGACCACAGAGCTCGGCTTGCCACCTGATCCCAGAACATACGTCGTCATGTTTATGCCATGAGTATCGATGTCGATTGGAAGGACCTCATTGCAACCAGTAAGGACTACAGCAAATGCCAGCATGCCGTAATAAGGAGCGCCAGCCGTATTCGTGCCCTTTTGATCGTCCTGGATTGGAGAGTAGGAACTGATGAATCCCAGTTGATTGATACCCGTTTCGATGTTGACGCCAGAGCAGCCGTATTGGGCCAATAGCAGCATGTAATCCAGCGTCCAAAGGGCACCCACAAAGGTATCGCTCACTCCTGGACGGCCTCCCCCATAGAACGAATTTGTTTCACACATGCGTCAGGGAATTCCGCAATGTTGAGCAACGGCGCGAAGACGTACCAGTACATTTGTCAGAGGCGGATCAGGACGAAGAAGCAGTTCGGGAGTGCCGTACTTCTGATTGCCTCGATAATAGTGGGTTGTCAGCAGCTGAACGTCCCCCTTCGAGTCGTTCGCCATGCGTTCCACCCACTCAACTGAGCTGGCAGTATCCGGAGCGGCCAAGCGGATACCGGGCACTGCCTCACGAATCGCGGCGAGCCACTCGCTATACTCAGCACGGTACGTCTCGTAGTTATATGGCGATGTGCGGAATGGCTTTTCGCCGCGTCCGTAATTTTCCACTTCGTTGCCAAGTTCAAGAGCCAACAGCTGACCGCCGAGCGCGTTGGCAACCGCACGCGCTTCGACGATCGCATCTTCTATACCACCCTGTGCGAAGTTGACGCTCCAGATCGCACTCCAGGCAGTTGTTTTGAGGAACAGGCCGAAACGATCCAGATCAGCGTGGGTAATGACTGTATTCTGGCGCTCTGCTCTCGAAGTTCCATTCGGTTCGTAGCGGGTGTAATTAGCAACGATGCCTCCAACGCGCAGCACCCCTGCAGGTCCCAGCCCCTTGATGAGATTCACGTAGCGATGATTGTCTACGTTCAACAGCCCCGGAGTGGCAACCGAGGACATTTCATAGCCCAACCCGATAAAGTTGCCAGGGACAGATACAGGCGCAGCCCCGCTTAGCCTCAGTGTATGTAACGGATCACTTACATTGACAACGGCAGGACTCGAGCCGGTAAGCGACAAACTGGCGCAATACTTCACCGCATTGCTCAGAAACGCGCGGCGACTAAACATGTTCGATCACTCAAAGTGAAGTAGATATGAGAGAGTTACTTGCCGTTCCGTTCAATCCTCGACCTCATGGTATCTGATCTGATTTTTGGGTTCAAAGAATCCGCTATGAAAAGCTTGTCTCGTGGTAAGCAATCAATCACCAGAGCCATTCACGAAGACCAATCAATTCCACTCCCTTCAATCAGTGCTTTGCCCTACCATCCCGATCCGAAGAGTTGGATTGAGCATGCGGGTTGAACTCGTTTCGAAACACGGGCAGTGTGCGCAGTCTGCTAAAGTTCTTTGCTATGCAAGTCTTCATTGGCCGCCTCGCACCCCAACGATCCTGCTTTGTTCCGCTGCTTGTCCTGATGCTTTTCACGGCAGCGCATCCGCTGCCAGCGCAAGCGCCCTCAGCCCCGCCGGCATCTGCACCCATCGTGCCGGACTGGGCGCAGCCGGGATCTCCTACGCACGCTCAGGTACCGCCACCGGCAGATTTTCATAGGCCGAGCAGGAACTTTGATTCGCCGATAGGAGTGTTTCAGGGCCAGTCTGACATTGGCGCCGCGGTAGTGCCAGGCAGTGCAAATTACGACGGCAACACGAAACAGTACACCATTAACTCTGCCGGCTATAACATCTGGTACTCGCGTGACGAGTTCCGCTATCTCTGGAAGAAGATGTCGGGGGACGTCTCGCTCGCGGTCGACGTCGCTTTTCCAGATCCGAAGGGCTATGACGACCGCAAGGCAGTCCTGGTCATTCGCCAGAGTCTTGATGACGATTCCAAGGAAGCCATGATCGGCGAGCATGGGGTGGGCATGATCCACCTGGCGTGGCGTCCGGACAGGGGCGCGATGATGAAGGACGCTCAATTTCGCTTCGGGGGCACCCTTGCCGGGATCAAAGCTAAGCGTATCGGAATCGAAAAGCACGGGGATTCCATTGCGATCTTTGTCAGTCTCGAGGGCGAACCCGTGCACCAGCTTGGCCCGCCAGTCACGCTCCACTTCGACGAACCTTTTTATGTGGGCATCGGTTTCTGTTCGCACTTGCCCGCAACATCGGACACGGCTGTGCTCTCTAACGTCGTTCTAGCGAACTCGGCGGGTAAAGTGGAGTAGGTCCTAGCAATGCGCGCACTGTGGGCCTGGGAAGAATCCCTCCAGCGTGTTCCGGCCGCTCGTGAGTAGACCATGCGCGTGCCGGCTCTGTGGAACACCACGACGGTGCTCGACCACGTTTTCGAAACGATCTTGCTCGACAAGAACAACTTCGCGATAGTGGTCAGATAAGACACGAGCAGCAACAAGACCCGCCATACTCCCCCCATAACAATGGCCCGATCTCAATTTTCCGATCTGTCTGTATGCGGAATCGAATTCATGCTGCCTCGCGTTTCTCTGTTCAAAGGAAATAATCAAACCCCTTCGTTTCACGGATGGCGTCGCGAATCGCGAGGCCGTCCCTACGCGATCCGCGATCATATTAGGTCTGAGCGCACTCAGCTGAGATTCAGGTCCAGATGCCGGAACCTACTCATGGCACACGAACCTCGACCCTTCTTTACGAGGGTTGGTGCACAGAGGCCCGAGATCTGTTACTAGATTCGGCAACGAGATCATTGCATTCGGCCCGGCGTCTTGTTCGCCGTTGAAAGGCGTAGGGGTTTTGGGGTTGAACCCGCAAGCCTCAGCGTCTTCCGGTTTGTTGAACCAGAATCCGACGTGAAATGTGTGGGTGGGTAGCAGACCTGCAGCCGGATCGAACCCGAAGATTTGATCCAGCAAAATGGTTTTGATCGCTACCTCGGCTTCTCCATTGCCATCAGCCTGGACATCAGTCTGGTACCAGGCCAGTCCGAAGTTTTTGAATTTGGGATCCACTTCTCCGTTGGATAGGAGGTTCGTGTTCTGGATGGTGAACAGATCAAAGCCCAGATTTGGTTTCAGGTTGTGGGCACGCAGAATGAGAATGTCATTCAGCTCACCCCTTTGAACGATGACTTCAGCGGTCGGCGCGGGACCGTATGGTACCCCCAGACAGCTTAGGAACTTCGGTTGGGGTACCAGGTTAAAGACGATCTCAGGCGCTTGCGCAAATGCGGACTTTCCGACAAACCCAAGACTGATGAGGGCAAGTGGTAACATGAGCCACTTCTTCATGACATTCTCTCCTTGTCCTGCCATTAGCCGCGATTTAAGATCGTGGCTAGTGGTGTGCAAGACTCCGCCATATTCATCTGCAACCAGCTTCGCCGTCCTTAAGGACTGCCAAAGAAAATCTAAGTAATTTGCAAAGAAACGCTGGCGAAGCAGCGAGCACAATTTATGGAGTTGAAAACAGGGAGCTTTTATGAATGCGGCCCTTTTCGCCTGGAGCCAGCCGAGCACCGGCTGACGCGCCAGGGAAGCCCCGTCTCGCTTTCTCCTAAGGCGTTCGAGTTGCTCGTCTTCCTGATCAGGAACCAGGGCCGACTGGTCACCAAAGAACAAATCATGCAGGCTGTGTGGCCTAGCAGCTTTGTTGAGGAAGCCAACCTTACCGTCTCAATTTCTGTTCTGCGCAAGGTGCTGGGTGAAAAGGAATCCGATCTGCGGTATATCGAAACGGTCCCGAAGAAGGGCTATCGATTTACCGCTGTGGTGAAAGAGATCGAGAGCCCACAAACGGTCCTGATGCAACCTGATGGGGGGCTAAAACAAGCAGAAGTCCAGTTATTTCAGTCAAGCGGCAACGCTTCTACGGTCTCGGCTCCGAAACTGCCAGTGGGCGAAACCGAGGATGGGAGCTGTGCCCGTGACGGTCCCATACTAGTTCCCCATGAGGCGGCACATCCCACGAGCCGGCACCGGCTGATGATCGCTGTGCTTGCCGTTCTAGTTTGCATCCTGACCATAATTAGCTACTTATCTTATCGAAGACGGGCGCTCTCAAAGCCTTCCGTGCCAGTGCAGCACAGTCTTGCGATTCTTCCGCTCCGGAATCTCAGACAAAATCCGAATGATGACTTCCTTGGTTTTTCCCTTGCCGATGCAGTCATCACGAAGTTGGGTCCAGTGAGTTCGCTGACAGTACGACCGTCCTCTGCAATTGAGAAGTACAAAGGCCAAACCATCGACCTGCAGAGAGTTGCCGCGGAGCTGAATGTCGATACGCTGCTTACAGGTACATTCATTCACGATGGAGATGATTTACGAATCACTTATCAACTGATTGACGCAAAAGCTGACAAAATCCTCGGCAGAGACATGATTGATCTGAAGTACGATAAGCTCCTTACTGTACAGGACAATGTCACCCAACAGATTATTAAAGGGCTGGAATTGAACCTCTCGCCATCCGAGGCGGCGCGGATCAAGTCCAGTACGCCTGTCAACTCCTTGGCATATGAAAATTATCTGCGAGGAGTTGACCTCGTAGGCAGTCATAATTTTCCAGTTGCCATTAGGATGTTGGAAAAGTCTGTTGAGATTGATCCGAACTATTCTCTGACCTGGGCTTACCTCGGACAGTCTTACGAATCAGCAGCGGCTTTCGAGTTTGGTGGGACGGAACAATATCAAAAAGCGCAGGCTGCCTACGGACGTGCACTCGCACTTGATCCGAAACAGCTGGAAGCTAATATGTTCCTGGCCAACCTGCTCGTTGACACAGGCAAGGTTGAGCAGGCCGTACCTCTGCTGCGGAATACGCTAAAAAACAATCCCAACAATGCGGCCCTGCACTGGGAACTGGGATATGCTTATCGCTTTGCCGGCATGTTGAGGGAGTCCGTTGCAGAATGTGAGCAAGCGCGTCAGATCGATCCTCTGGTGAAAGGCAATGGTGCCGTCCTCAATGGGTATCTGTACTTGGGAGAATACGACAAATTTCTTCAAAGTCTGCCTGAGGCGAATGATGCGGCATTCATCCTCTTCTATCGCGGCTTTGGAGAATACCATCAGAAGAAGTGGGATCTGGCGGCCAAAGACCTTGACCGGGCTTATGAGCTCGATCCTACCTTGTACACAGGAATCGGAAAGGCATTTAGCAACTCTCTCGCTCACAGAGACAAAGAGGCGCTGGAACTACTGCAGCAACTCGAGAACAAGATTGTGCAGCGCGGAGTCGCTGATCCAGAAGCAACCTACAAGATCGCACAGGGCTATGCTGTCTTGGGTGACAAGGTCTCAGCGATGCGCATGTTGCGCTACAGCATCGAGCACGGCTTTTTCTCCTATCCTTATTTCACGAACGATCCTCTGCTTGGACCCATTCGCAATGAACCTGCGTTCCCGCAACTTATGAGCGCCGCATACCAAAGAAATGCATTATTCAAGAGTAATTTCTTCTGAGTGTGCTCGCCCGCTTTTTTGCTGTGACCTGTTTGTGCGCCACTCAAGCGAATGATAATGGTAAGCGTCCGGGTCTCGCCATCTAGACATCCGGCTGGATCAGGCCGACGATGGCATTGTGAGCGAGACTATAGTAGATGGTGCTAACGGCGGACCTGTGAAGCGGCTTCGACGCACGGCTGAGGAGAAGCGTCGGTAGGTCCCCATTTTCTTTACGAGAGTCTCTGCCTAATCCGATAATTCCGAAAACCGCGGTGGCGATTCCCGCCAGGAGCTTCAGAATGAATCCAACGAGAGGCTGGCTAAAAAAGTGGGCAATTCCGGACATTTCGATCCCCACAATTATCAGTCGTGGAGCGGGAGGTCAGCGTGGCGTCTTGTCCGACTGTGGGTCGGGCTGGATTCTCACCTAGTGTTTGAGCGGGGTTTTGGGCTAGCGCGGTGGAGAGGCTGGCGAGTGCGAGTGCTGCGCAGAGCTTCATAGTTGCCACTGGTCCAATAGTAGGATTCGGTATTGCTACAAAGGACTGCTCTTCATTCACCGTGCGGACTGCTAAGGCATGCGAGTTCAACGTCTCTGTCGCTCCCAGACTAACCGGTCTAGTAGGCGAAGCTCTAGGATGGTAAAGGCCAGGTCCGGCGAAATGTTTGGCAGCGAACGATTGATCATCGTCAGCCAGAAGATGCGCCAGCCCAGTATGCACAGGATGGAGAGAAGTTGACCAGTCGTTCGGCAGTACGGGCTTTGACGCTTCCGCCCTGCAGCCTGACTTCAGGATCTTGTGGAAGGTTTCGATCTTCCAGCGTTGGCTATACCAGCGGATCTTTTCCAGAGCATCGCGGCGCGAGATTACGGGTAAGTCAAAGATCAGCTTCCAGTCGATCTTGTCCCGTCCTCGCGGCATGCCTCGTTCCTGGGCATGGATGACCGTAAACTTCTGGTCGAGATATTGCTAGTGTTAGCCAATGAATGGCTGGCAAGTGGAATCGCCAGAGTGTTGGGTTTGCCGCTTCCTTCGTGCGAAATTGTGAATGTGGATGCTTCTTCGATTGCGACGACAGCCGAGCTAAAAGTCCAGGCATGCATGCTATGAGGAACCCTGTGCGGCGGGCCTGCAGTTTGGAACAGGTTTCTTTCTGAGATTGTGGATTGGTCAACCGTCCCAATCTGAACTTTTCGGTTGATGCTTTTCGGCAGTTCTTGGTGTTGAGAACTGCTGCAGAACAACTTGTTGTCGGCCGTGTACCAACTGGGGAACGGGCGCTGGAGGTGTATAGCACCGGGCGCGAAGCTACGCGATGCTGACGACAGAGGACAGGCGCAGTCACGAGCCCGCTAAAGGCAGTATTCAGCAGCAGGCGATCAATTGCCCGGCAAGGAGTTGTTCATTCGTCGTCGTGCGGCATACAAGCGGGCTATTTGGAAACCGCGCGCAGCACCGTGTTGGCGGGACGATCGTTTGCATCTCTGATCGACGCTGGAGAAGGTTTCTGGGTCTTCTTCAGCCACTCGGCGGCTAATTGTTCGGCTTGTAGTAGTTGCTCCATCGTCAATGCCTTGCCAACGCTCTTGCAGGTTCGCGATATTTGTTGGCTGGCAATCAAGTACCACTTGTAGGCTTGGATGAGGTCCTTGAAATCGGACTTGCGGGTCCAGTAATAGCGGGCCAATTCGAGTTGCGCAGCGGGTACACCCTGCTCAGCAGCTCGTTGGTATCCGACGAGAATGGAAGCACTCTGCAAGTCTTGATTCGCGCTGTTCGTAGTTGTACTGACTGCAGAATCCGATGCGCTCGTTCGGCTGAGGGTCATGAACAGGACTTCAACCCGGCTTGAAACTCCGAGTTTGTCATATATGCGGAACAGATAATTTTTGACGGTGTGCTGGCTTAAATCCAGGCGAGTGGCAATTTCACGATTGGTCAAGCCCTGAGCGACACAGCTCACGACTTCCATTTCTCGCTTGGAAAGCTGCTCTATGCCCTGAGCATCTACAGCGGAAGGATTGTGCGAGGTGGCCAGCGCCTCAACCACCAGGCCCATTTGTTGGCTATTAGCCCATATCTGCCCCTGGTGCACTCTTCTCACACACTTGCTCAGAGTCTCAATTGAATCTTGTCTGCTTAGCACGCCTCGGGCGCCGGCGCGAAACGCCTCCAGAATAGACTCTGATTTCGAGGAGTCAAGCAACATGACTGCGCGGACATTAGGATGCGTCGCGTGCACCTGCCGCAGGACCTCGAACCCACCTGCGGGCTGCTCATTCAGATCAGAACTGAGAAGAAGGACATCGATGTTATGCAGATCGGCTCGCGCGGCCAAATCCTGCGAATCCGAACTGATAACTTCCAACTCCTCGTCACGTCGCAGTGCATCTGCTAGCAATTGCGTATGAAGGCGAGTATCGTCGGCCACAAGCACGCGAATCGCTACCTCGAAGGCTTTATCGCGCAATGTCTTGCTCATGGCATTCCTATGCAACTCAAGTCGGGTTCTTCGGTTTCGATTAAGATGCCGCTTCTTAAAGGACGGCTCTCGAATGGTGCTAATTTAAGGAAGCACAATGTCCATGTCTGATGCTTCCAACCCAAAATCTGACGCAAACACTCCAGTTGCACTGTGAAAATCCTTGCATCCCCCACAATAATCACACGGGACTGTTCGCAAGTCTATAAATTTACATGCATAGTTATGATCTGCTGCGAAGAGGCGAGTGCCATTGGAAGGGGAATCTGGCATGGATGAATTTGGGCCGATTTATAACAGAGATGCGCCCGGTTAATCAGAATAAAACGGTGTCCTGTCGTAGAGATATGGTCAATGCATCAACAACTTACGGGATGTGCTGCCGCTGATCGATGCAACTCAGATTTGATGAACTAAAGAGTTGGCCCAGTGAGAACATCTTCTCCCAGTCATTTTCCTCTAGATGTGAGTCAAAAACATCTGTAAGGCAGGAGAAATTATTCGCTGAGATGGTATACCTCTTGCACCCGGTTGCACCTGGAGGTAAGCTTGGTCTCACTTTGGGCAACTGACTGTTTCTGACAGCCTCCCACCCCCTGCCCAGTGTACTCCCCTCGTTTCGTTCATTGCAGCTTTGGATAGCTGCAGGTTTTAACTGCTAACCGGTTCCTGCATCAGCTGCAGGATTTCGTTGGCAATATGTGAATGGCAATAAGGGTCATTACGGACTGTGACTCAGAGGGCGAAGCTACGTGCGGCAGCACAGACCTAAAGCATTCCCTTCATGTTTTCAACTCCGGATCCTCACGCACTGCACTTTTCGTCCTGAAATCGGGCCCTTCAACGGTGACTAAGAAGGAGAAGTAATGAGCGCCAGCAATCAGTTGTGGGAAATTCCAGATTCGAGTGCAATTATCGGGAAAGACATTGAGAACTGGTACGCAGTGCAGACTCATGCGCGCCACGAAAAGGTTGTGGCTCAGCGGCTCTTGGAAAAACGAGTAACCACTTTTTTCCCAACCGTTACCGAGGTTCATCACTGGCGCGACAGAAAAAAAACTCTAGAACTGCCATTGTTCAATTGCTATCTGTTCGTGAAGCTGATGCCCAGCAATGAGGACCGTCAGAGAGTGCTTCGGACAGATAGCGTCCTGGGATTCGTCGGAACTCCCGGGCAGGGCACGCCGATCCCGAATGAACAGATCGACGCGGTTCGAACTCTGGTAAGCGAACGAGTTCCTTATTCCTGTTATCCATTCCTTCAGGCTGGACAGCGCGTGCGGATCCGTAGCGGCGCTCTGAGTGGTCTCGAGGGCATTCTTCTGTCTCGAAAAGGGGACCGCCGTTTAATCCTATCGGTGGATGCGATGCAAAGATCTCTAGCGGTTCAAATCGACGGGTACGACGTGGAGCCCGTCTAGATTTTTCTCACCTTTCCCGTTTCCCTCCTATTCCCCGTATCCCTCCTAAGAGTCGATCTGTGATAAGAAAAGCAACTGAAACAGCAAGGCTGCTTGTCGTTAGCCACGACTCCGCCGTTCTTCGCTCACTCTGGTTGCTAGGAGAATCGAACAATTGGCAGTTTGAAAACGCCACCAACGCGTGGGAAGCGATGGACCGAGTCCAAACGGCGGTAACACCAGACCTGCTCTTGTTGGATCTGCCACAGGAGGATGCGGAAGGCTTACATATTTTGCGCTGGCTGCGTCGCATCCGCCCTGCGCTACCCATCGTCTTGATTGGCCATCCGGATGATAACGGCAGAAAGCAGGAAGCAATTCGCATGGGTGCACGGGACTATCTCGTCAAGCCACTGGATGATTGTCAACTTGAATGGGTCATCCGGCAATACCTTTCCCAGTCGGGCGAATCTCTCGAGACAGATATCATGAGCGACGATGTCGAAGAGGTCAGCAATGACAACTTCTTCATCGGCATCAGCCCCATCATGCGTAAGCTCCGCGCACAGGCTGTTTTATTGGCAGAAGCCAATGTCCCTGTGCTGATTCTCGGAGAAAGCGGAAGCGGTAAAGAGACCACCGCGCGCTTGCTGCATAAACTGTCTGTCCGTTCCGGATTCGAATTCGCAAAGGTGAATTGTGCAGCCCTACCCAGCGATCTGCTGGAACGCGAGCTTTTCGGATACCAGCGGGATGGTACACCTGCGCGAACCAAAATAGGCAAATTGGAGCTTTGTACCAGAGGCACGATTTTACTGGACGAAATCACGGAAATCTCGGTGGACCTGCAGGCGAACCTGCTGCAGGTGTTGCAGAACAAGCGCTTTATCAGGCCAGGAACGTCTGTCTCGATAGAGGTCGATGTTAGGGTTTTAGCCGCGAGCTCCGCGAACATGGAATATGCAATTTCAGAAAACAGACTTCGTGAGGACCTCTACTACCGTCTGAGTGCCTATACGATCCATGTACCCCCTCTCCGTGAGCGCCGGGAGGAACTGCCACTCCTTTCACGTCACTTCATGCATCAGTTGGCCAAGCACTACGGACTTTCTCCACGCGAATTTTCACCGGCAATCGTTGAAGCCTGCCAAGCATATGCCTGGCCGGGCAATCTGCGCGAGCTGGAAGACTTTGTGAAACGGTACCTCATGATGGGCGATAGGGAACTGGCGTTCGAGACCAGCCGATCTGACCTGGATGAGGCGAACCAAAATGCTGTTCAAACCATGCCGCGTGGTCCGAATCTGTTGACCCAATCACTCACACAATCTCGTGGCGGCGCTGCCGGTTCAGACTCGCTTAAATCGCTAGTACAGAGTGTGAAACTAGAGGCCGAGAAGAACGCGATTGCAGCAGCACTGGATAAAACGGGCTGGAATCGAAAGGCCGCTGCACGCCTGCTCAAGGTGAGCTATCGGACCTTGTTATACAAAATTGAGCAATACCAGATGAGAGCATCTGACACCTCTCTGTTTCCAGGTGGTGGCAATGGGTTCAGAAGCAGGGGTGCCGGATTTCGCGGTGATGGCCGGACAGACTGAGCTAGAGTGCGAAAGTGTCTCCGGAATCGTCGATAGGATTTGTTATGAAAAACAGCATAGATCATTCCATAGGCCTAGGCTTCGTTTTAATTGTTCTTGCGGGTTCGCTGAGCGCGCAAGTGCCTGCGCCCAGCCAAGCAGACAGCCAACCCGCGTCTCCTGAAACGGGAGCGCTCGCACATCCCATGGCTACATCAGCAAATAAGCCCCACGACGACAGTTTTGTCATTGGCAACGACGATCTGCTGTCAATCAATGTATGGAAAGAACCAGATGTCTCGCGGTCGATCCCGGTACGGTCAGACGGAAGAATTTCGCTTCCTCTTGTGGGAGAACTACAGGCTGCAGGGCGGACTCCTTTGCAGCTCGAACAGGACATTACTAACAAGCTGAAAAACTACATCGCGCAGCCTGAAGTCACGGTAATGGTTCAGCAGATTAACAGTGAAAAGTTCAACATCCTGGGCCAGGTGACGAAGCCGGGATCATACTCGCTGATACGCGGGACGACGGTTCTGGACGCAATTGCGGCTGCCGGAGGATTCCGGGACTTCGCCAAACAAAAATCAATTTATGTCCTTCGGCAAAACGCTGGCGGTGCTGACTCGCGCATTGCCTTCAACTACAAGGACGTTATCAAGGGCATTCATCCTGAACAGAACATAACGCTCGAGCCGCGCGACACCATCATCGTGCCTTGAGGAAGTTTATGCTTACACGAATTTATTTGAGTTTCGCCTTGTTCGCGGCCATACCCGTCTGGTCTCAGGTGGCTACGAACTCAACGGAAGCCTCTACCGACTCATTCAGCGACTCCCAAATGCAAACGCCGCCCCCCGTGAGTGGGGAAGCTTATCCGATTGCGGTCGGCTCCGAAGCAACACGATCAAATTATCTGCACGCCGGATTCATCGTAAATACTGCGTATAGCGACAACGTGCCGGCAGGTAACGGTACCAATCCGATCAGCGATATTAGCTACTCGATTCAGCCCACGATTGCTCTCGACCAGACAACTTTGCGGTTCCACCAGACGTTAACCTATAGCCCAGGGTTTACCTTCTATCAACGCACGAGCTCTCTGAATGAAGCGGATCAGAACCTGGCTGTTGATTTTCAGTACCGCTTGACCCCTCACATGACCGCTAGCGTTCAAGATACCTTCCGAAAAAGTTCGAATGTATTCAACCAGATGTATCCGCTATCGGGAGGAATCGTATCTGGCTCGGCACAATCTCCAACGGTAAGCGTTGTTGCTCCAATTGCAAGCCAGCTCAACAATACAGCAAATGCAGAGCTGACCTATCAATTCAGTCGGAATAGTATGATTGGCGGTTCCGGAACCTTTACGAATCTCCACTATCTCGATCCGGACCAGGTCCCTGGTCTCTCCGATTCAAGTTCTCGCGGGGGTGCAGCTTTCTATAGTCAGCGTCTGTCCACAACGCGGTATATAGGTGCGACCTATCAGTACACACAATATCTAGGTTCACCGCTGAATGGACAAAGTGAAACGCAGAGTGAGACACAAACACAAACTGTATTGTTTTTTTTCACGGTTTATCTGAAGCCTCATTGGTCTTTGTCTTTATCGGCCGGCCCGCAGCATTATCAGATCTCTCAACCTCTAATGCCGACGGCACGCTCGTGGGAGCCTGCTGTAACAGCAAGCATGGGATGGCAAGAGCGCCGTGTCAGTTTTGCTGCCAGCTATGCTCAAGTCGTTACCGGCACTCCGGGGCTGCTTGGAGCCTACCATTCGGATAGCGTGAATGCATCTGCCCGCTGGCAGCCGGCACGGGCCTGGACTATAGGACCAGCCGTTGGCTACTCAAGTAACAAGAACGTGAGCGATGCCATGTCTCTATCCAATCCAGGTGGACACTTGATTTTTGGAACTGTCTCGGTTCAACGCTCAATCAACAGTCGCTTAAGTTTGGAATTTGGATATACGCGCTTACATCAAAGCTACAGTGGTGTTGCGGTCATATCCAACGCTCCTGACACCAACCGTGAGTACATCTCCATCTCCTATCAGTTCACAAGGCCATTAGGAAGATAACGATGCCTGAAGTCCCCGAAGAACAAAAGTCAGAGTCGTTTGATATCAAGAAATACGTGGACGTGGTGCGCCGCCGCCACATCCAGTTCTTGATACCCCTATTTCTTGGGTGGATTATGGTCTGGGGAGCCAGCTGGCTCCTACCCGTGCGCTATCGGTCGGGCACGCTGATCCTTGTGCAGCAGCCCACGATGCCTAAGGACTATGTCTTGCCAAATATCAACGACAATTTGCAGGACCGTCTGGAAAACATTACACAGCAAATTCTTAGCCGCACGCGTCTTCTTTTAATCATTGACCAGTTGAATCTCTATAGTGATGGCCACAAAAAGATGACACCGGAAGAAAAAGTCCGGCGAATGCGCAAAGATATCACCATAGAACTGGTGCGCGATGGTCACGAGGATCAGATCACCGCTTTCAATATTTACTATTCAGCGCGTAATCCCCGCGTCGCTCAGCTGGTGACGGGCGAATTGAGCAAGCTGTTTATCAACGCGAATCTGGAAGTGCGCCAGCAAGAGTCTGAGGGCACCACTAAGTTTCTTGAGAGCCAGTTAGAGACTGCGCGTGCGACTCTCGCTGAACAGGAAACAAAGATCCGGGAGTTCAAAGGGGCACACATCGGTGAATTGCCCACGCAGCAGGCGACGAATCTCCAGATCCTAAGCGGGCTCCAATCGCAGCTGGTGAATGAACAGGATGCACTGAACACTGCCGAACAGCAAAAGGTCTATCTACAGACACTCATCAATCAATACCGGTCGTTCCAGGGCACAACCAAGACGGCCGACGGTACTCCGACACGTTTGCCGGCGATTGAACAGCAGCTAGACAAGCTAAAAGCGCAATTGGCAGACTTGAGCTCTCACTATACGGATAGCTATCCGGACATTCGGAACCTAAAGATTGAGATTGCTAAGACCGAAAAGATCAGAGCGGACCTCATTGCCGAGCTAAGAAGCAAAAGCAGTGCAGATAACCAGCCTGATGGAAGTAACGCAGCGCACGACGCAGCAGATTTCTCTCCCAATTCGCCGATGTTGCAGCTACAGGGCCAGCTCCATGCAAACCTGTCCGAAATCAAGAACCGTGAGCAAGCGGTTGCCGAATTAAAATCCAAGATCGGCGATTATCAGGGGCGGTTGAACCAGGAGCCCGTGGCCGAACAGCAGATGGCAGATCTGACCCGTGGGTACGAGCAATCAAAAGCGAACTACGATGATCTTCTGAAAAAGAAAAATCAATCGCAAATGGCAACAAGCATGGAACTTCTCCAACAAGGTGAGCGCTTTGCGGTGCTTGATCCTCCTAGTTTGCCTTTGAAGCCCGATTTTCCTAATCGCCTCAAATTCTGTGGAGTTGGCGTAGGCATGGGCTTATTATTGGGCGTCCTAGTGGCGGGCGGATTTGAATTCATGGATGATCGGATGCATAGTGAAAAGGAGATTAGAAACCTGGTGCAGATGATGGTGATTGCTGAGATTCCGGAAATCGTGGGTCCTTCGGATGTTGAAAGCAGCAAAAGGAAAATACTGCTGGGGTGGGGGATGGCTACCGTCATCGCTGTAGTCATTCTGGCTGGTACTGCGTTCAACTATCTACATAGCTAAGGTCAAAATTCTCAATGTATAAGGCCTTTTTCAATCTCACGCGTAATCCCTTCGAGCTGACGCCAGACCCCGCTTTTCTTTTTCCCACCAGGCGGCACAGTGAGGCGCTGGCAGCGCTCTATTATGGCGTACGGCGGCACAAAGGGTTTGTTGTGGTAACTGGAGAAGTAGGCACGGGGAAGACTTTGGTACTTCGCTGTCTGCTTCGATTACTGAAACAGAGCACGGACGTCGCCTACGCATATATCTTCAACAGCCTGCTCTCTCCCACAGAATTTCTACAGTACATTCTTGCTGACTTCGGGCTCCCTACTTCGGGCAAAAACAAAAGTGAACTGCTGTTTGATTTGAGCCATTTCCTGATTTCACGAGGAACGAAGAAACTGACTACCATCCTCATCGTGGATGAAGCGCATCATTTATCCGCTGAGATACTCGAAGAGGTTCGTCTTCTGACAAATCTGGAGACGGCTGAGGATAAGTTGCTGCAAATCGTACTGGTTGGCCAGCCCGAACTGGATGAGAAGCTCGATTCTGTCGGACTTCGGCAGCTCAAGCAGAGGATTGCGCTTCGTGCGCGACTTGATTCGCTGGATGAAAATGAGATTAATGGGTACATCGAAAAGCGTCTGCACGTTGCTGGAATGAAGCCTGAAGCGGACGCCTTGTTCTCTTCAGAGGCTATTTCTGCGGTGTATCACCATTCGCGAGGCTTTCCGCGCCTGATTAATACCATCTGCGAGAACGCCCTCATTGGTGCTTATGCCAGGCAAATGAAAAAAATAACTCCAGACATCATTGAAGATGTGGCCAGAGAACTCCGACTTGAAACTTGCGGTTCACCTGAACGTGGTGGGATCTATGGCCACAACGAGATGGATATCCAGCGAGCCACAAACGCCCTATTGGATCTGTATTCCGTAAGCGGATCAGGTCTGGATACGCCTGAAGCAATACCAGTGAGCGACAATGAGCCTTATATTTGACGCATTACAAAGATCGGAAGGCGAACGCTCCGGGGCGGATCAATCGTCGTTGCCAGCGGTGACCGAGTTGCTTCAGCGTGTCGAGCATGAGGCGGTCTCGGAATGGCGGACAGCGTTACAGACTGAGCTGACCGACACGGCGAAAAGCACGGAGCGCAAGGAAGAGCCTCCGATTGCAACTGCAGTTGAATCTCCTGCGACAGATGAAGTTTCGTTGAATGATCAACGCCTGAATCAGCTTGCTCACCTTCAAACTTTGCGGGTTTCGATTCCTTTTCAAAGCCAACTGGTTAGTCTGACAGAAAGCGAAGGCATAGCTGCGGAAAACTTCCGCTTCCTGGGAGTGCGATTGAGACATATGCGGCGGGAACGGCCGCTGCAAAAGGTCCTGATTACGAGCACCATTCCCCATGAGGGAAAGAGCATGGTGTCTGCTAACCTGGCCTGCACCCTTGCTCGAAAAAAGCAACAAAGGACGCTTCTCGTCGAGGGCGACTTACGGCGGCCGTCTTTATTGCAGATGTTCGGAATAGATAATATGCCCGGCATCTGTGAATGGGTCCAAGGAGAATCTAGCCAGATAACGAATATCTACCATCTTGACATTCCGCATCTTGAAAACTCAGGCCTCTGGATTCTGCCTGCGGGCCGCTGTACTGGGAATCCTCTCGAACTTCTGCAATCGGGAAAACTGCACGCTTTCACGGATCAGCTGGCCACATTGTTTGATTGGATTGTCATCGATTCTCCTCCCATATTGCCTCTGGCTGATACGAGCGTTTGGTCGCGGATGGCGGATGGAATCCTTCTGATTACTCGTCATGGGGTTACCGAGAAGCATCAGCTACAAAGAGGACTCGAAGCCCTCGATCACAAAAAAGTAATAGGTGCGTTGCTGAATGGCTCTCAGAGCTCAGCTCTTAGCGATCACTACTATAATTACCATCCCTCCACTGTTTCGCGGCAAGACAATCAGACTGAAGAGTAGATAGTTGTGAGCAGCCTTCACTCGAATCGTGATTAGGGCTGCACGCGAATTATTTCCGAAGTAGCGCGCAAGATCATGGCATGGAGTGGTGTTGTCCATGCATGTGGTTCTATCGCGTCATAGATGAGAGTTGTAGTTGCTCGTAGTAAATGTACATATTGGCGACTTTCATATTTCCCTGTTTCTTTTGTAGTCTCAAGGCCTTTCAAAAATCCTTTCTGGGTCCCATCGGGTTTTACACAATGACTGAGGCGAATAAGGAGAAAGTCCAGTGACTTTACTAGACTCGATTGATGAAGCGGCTGCCCGCTCGCTGCTTTCCGGCGCGACCGGCGAACGTAGCGCTTTTGGTGAAGAGACTTTTCGACGGATGCTCGTCATCGAACGAAAGAGAACCGAGCGTTCCGGGAAACCATTTTTGCTTATGTTGTTAGATGCGGGACCCCAGCAGGGTTCGGAGAAAAATGGAAAAGTTTTAGACAGCATGCTTTCCGCTCTGCTGTCATCCACAAGGGAGACGGACGTAATCGGCTGGTACAAAGACCGTACCACGGTCGGAGCCATGTTCACAGGCCTTCTGGCCGATGACAGGAGCGCGATTCTCAGCACTATCTTGATGAGAGTGAGCACGATGCTCCGAGATATGTTGACATTCGAGCAGTTCAATCAAATCAGCATTTCGTTCCACTTTTTTCCAGACGACTGGGACCACGATAATTCTGGACGTCCTAGCGATGCGGCCTTGTATCCAGACCTGTCGAGCCGCGCTCACGAAAGGCGACCGTTATTAGGAATCAAACGAGCCATGGATATCGCCGGCAGCTCACTAGCGTTAATCCTATGTGCGCCTGTATTTATGATCATTGCGCTTATTATCAAAGCGTCATCCAAAGGCCCTGTATTTTTTAGACAGCAACGAGTTGGGCAGCATGGCAAGTGCTTCACATTTCTGAAATTTCGGTCGATGTACATCGACAATGATCCCAGCGCTCACAAGGAATATGTGAAGAAATTAATTGCTGGCGAGGCAACACGTGAGCCGTCAAACGGAAACGGCGATGGCGTGTACAAGCTTACGAATGATAAGAGAATCACGCGAGTGGGGAAATTCCTGCGAAGAACCAGCCTGGATGAATTGCCACAGTTTGTAAACGTTCTTACAGGAGACATGTCACTGGTCGGCCCACGCCCGGCAATTCCATATGAGGTGACTTCTTATGAGACGTGGCATCGTCGTCGAGTCTTGGAAGTCAAACCTGGCATCACTGGGCTCTGGCAGGTAAATGGTCGTAACCGCATCAAGTTCGACGAAATGGTCCGGCTGGACCTGCAGTATGCGAAGCAATGGTCTCCCTGGCTCGACATCAAGATCTTGATGCGTACACCTCGTGCGGTGTTCAGGGGCGCATGCTGAATTACATAGCATCCGGTCTTTCAAAGTTTCGTTTCATATCTATCTTTGCTGGTGCTGCACTAGCTCTTTCCATTTCCACGTATCCCCCAATCTTGAGCACTTCTAAAGAGGCGGTAACATTGTGAATTTTGGTGTCATTGGTTACGGCTATTGGGGGCCGAACGTAGTCAGGAACCTCGCAAGTCTGGAAGGCGCCCAGGTTCTCGCCATTGCAGAGATGAGCCCAGCAGCGCGGAAACGCGCGCAAAGGGCCTATCCAGAAATGAATGTAACTTCAGATGCGATGGAAGTGATCTCATCACCTAAGATTGACGCCATCGCTGTCGTCACTCCAGTCTGGACGCACTACGAGCTGGCAAAAGCAGCGCTAGAGAATGGAAAGCATGTATTCGTTGAGAAGCCATTTACCAGCAATGTTGCGCAGGGCGAAGATCTCATCAACCTTGCGCGGCGAAAAAATCTCAAGATTATGGTGGACCATACCTTCCTGTTTACCGGCGCCGTGAAGAAAATCTGGCAGCTTCTTGATGAAGGAACACTTGGCAAGCTCTATTACTATGACTCCACGCGCGTCAACTTAGGTCTCTTTCAGCATGACATCAATGTCTTGTGGGATCTTGCGCCGCATGATCTTTCCATCATGGATTACCTCATCAAAACGAGTCCTGAGGCAATTGTCGCGACCGGCCAGAGACATCTCAACTGCCATGAAGACGTAGCCTACATGACACTCTATTTTCCTGAGAAAGTCATAGCGCATATCAACGTCAACTGGCTCTCGCCGGTAAAGGTTAGGACCACGCTTCTTGGTGGAGAGAAGCGAATGCTGGTCTGGAACGATCTTGAAGCCGACGAAAAAGTGAAAGTGTATGACAAGGGAGTCAATATCACGAATCGTGAAGGAGTCTACGAGCTGTTGGTGAACTACCGCTCCGGCGATATGTGGGCTCCCCAACTGGAGCAGGTGGAGGCTCTGCGGCAGGAACTGTCCTACTTCGTCGACTGCATTTCAAATGGACAGGAACCGTTCAACGACGGATGCGCCGGACTGAGAGTCGTCAAAATGCTGGAGGCGGCCAGTGAATCACTGAGCAAGAGAGGCTCGCTGGTTTATCTATGACCTCCTACAACTGTATCTCTGACGACGTAAAGCTGGGGAAGAACGTCCGGCTGTCGAAATTCATAAATCTCTATGGGTGTGAGGTAGGAGATGAAACCAAGATTGGTGCGTTCGTTGAGATCCAGAAAAATGCCATAGTCGGCAAATGCTGCAAGATCTCCAGTCATACCTTTATCTGCGAAGGGGTCGTCATTGAGGACAATGTCTTCATCGGACACGGAGTGATGTTCATCAATGACAGCTATCCACGTGCCACTGCTTCCGACGGGAAGCTGCAAACCGAGGCCGACTGGACCGTCGAACGAACAGTCATAAAAATGGGAGCCTCTATCGGCTCCGGCGCCACAATTCTACCCAATACCAGCGTCGGTGAGAACGCGATCGTGGGCGCTGGCAGCGTCGTTACCAAGGATGTCCCCCCCAACTCTATCGTTGCCGGAAATCCGGCTAAGGTTCTGCGTTACATAGAACAGACTGTGGGAGATTTTAATGTCCATCTTTGATAGTGTTCCGGATAGCATTCCTTTTCTGGATCTGGTTACTCCGCATGTAGAACTCGAGCAAGAACTCACCGGCGTGTTTCGTCGAGCTCTGCACACGGCCGGTTTTATCGGCGGGCCCATGGTGGAGGAATTTGAGAAGGCATTTGCAGCCTTCTGTGACGCGAATCATTCTATTGCCGTCAGCAGTGGGACAGATGCTTTGCGCTTCGCCATTATGGCTTGTGGAATCCAACCTGGCGATGTTGTGTTGACCGTGCCGCATACATTCATTGCCACAACGGAAGCCATTTCTCAAGCTGGAGCTCTGCCAGAATTCGTCGACATTGACGAGCAAACCTACAACATGTCAGTCGAGATGCTGCGGAGCTACCTAGAGATGTGCACTCGGGATAAGTCGGGGAGGTTGATCAGTCGACGAAGTGGAAGGCCTGTAAGCGCAGTGGTGCCAGTACACATATACGGCCAAATGGCCGACATGGATGCAATTTTAAGTTTGGCCGATCAGTATGGCCTTACAGTGATCGAAGATGCTTGTCAGGCACACGGCGCTGAGTATTTTTCTAAGAGATTCAATCGCTGGATGAAAGCTGGTTCTATGGGTCGTGCTACAGCTTTCAGCTTCTACCCCGGGAAAAATCTCGGAGCGTGTGGAGAAGCCGGGGCTGTGACCACAAATGATGACGGTGTTGCTGACAAGATTAAGATGCTGCGCGATCACGGTCAGGCAAGGAAATACCATCATGATGTAGAAGGTTACAATGGGCGGCTGGACGCGATCCAAGCAGGGCTTCTGAACGCGAAACTGACTCATCTGGCGAAGTGGAATGCGCAACGACGCGACCACGCTGCCGAATATAACCGTCTGCTCGCGAACAATGACGCCATACGTATTCCCTACGAGCCTTCATGGTCGCGGGCCGTATATCACTTATATGTGGTTCGCGCAGATGATCGCGATAATCTAATGAGATATTTGCGAGACGCCGACATCAGCACGGGAATCCACTATCCGATTCCGCTGCATATGCAAAAAGCCTACGGCTCGCTGAACTACAGTCCTATGGATTTTCCAGTAGCGAAGCAAGTGTCGCGCGAAATCGTCTCTTTGCCGATGTTCCCTCAGCTTACAAAGGAACAGCAAGTCAGAGTAACTGAGGAAGTTCTGGCATTTACCTCTAGAACTCCGCAGGTGCGGCAGAACAAAGCCAATTCATTGGTTCTTGCTGAGCATACAGCGTAGAGCGCATACCTCAACCGGCAACGAGGAAACAGATGACTAACGAAACACTTGATCTACTTAGAAGATCCAGACGACTACATGCATTTAGTCGAACCTCGTTATGTGTGGGGAAGGTGTTTCTCACTGAGTTGTGCATGTCGGGTGATGGAGATGCAGTTGGAGGAGGTGCTCATTGAGCAGCCAGTCCAGGGGTCTAAACACCATGAGAGCTGGGGTCCGCGCGATGCTCCGGCGCTGTTTGAGCCAACAACGTCGTGTGGAATTGAAGCGTCTCCAC
>Ga0207114_1013_pt2 | contig 61331 bp, 54 predicted proteins | sample Alteio_BWMinHeat_70_FD_153560 | JGI IMG/M metagenome (GOLD analysis project Ga0207114, IMG submission 153560) | Enriched cells from forest soil in Barre Woods Harvard Forest LTER site, Petersham, Massachusetts, United States -... | ecosystem: Environmental > Terrestrial > Soil > Temperate forest >... | reverse complement strand
ACTTTTCTTGATTCCAGATCGTGTCCAATTTTGATACGTTTCTGATTCCGGGAAATTTACAAATACCGGAAGTGTTAGAACGGCGTAATTGCATTTTCCCTGGAGGACCTTGAATGTCGTTTTTCTCCTCGCTGGCCGCATTTTTTTGGCAGGCCAATGACGTTACAAATATAAGTTCCAGCAGCATTTATCTGTGGATTGCGCTCGCGGTTGGCGTTCTCGGCCTGCTTGCGGCGCTGATCTTTGCGCGCTCCGTACTCGGAGCTGATAGCGGAACGCCCGACATGCACCGCATCTCCGATGCGATTCGCCAAGGGGCGGAAGCCTTTATGCGCAGGCAGTATGGCACCATTGCGATGATCGCCGTAGCACTCGCCATCATTCTTTTTCTTGGCTATCATCTTTCGCCCTTTACTGCTCCTTATGCAAATAAAGTCGTGATCAGCTTCCTCATTGGCGCTACCTGTTCGGCTTTGGCAGGCCAGACGGGAATGTGGGTCTCTATCCGCGCGAATATCCGCACGGCTTCGGCTGCGCGCACCAGTCTGGGCAAGGCGCTGCAGATCGCCCTGCGCGGCGGCGCGGTCACCGGCCTGATCGTTGTGGCTCTCTCGCTGCTGGGCGTTGGCATCTTGTTCCTTTCCTTCGGTGGATTGCATAACCCGCAGCAAACGCCTTATCAATTAGTCGGATTCGGTTTTGGAGCGTCGTTGGTTGCGCTTTTTGCCCAGCTTGGCGGCGGTATTTATACCAAAGCTGCCGATGTGGGCGCTGACCTTGTCGGCAAGGTCGAGGCCGGAATCCCCGAAGACGATCCTCGCAACCCAGCCGTGATTGCCGATCTCGTAGGCGACAACGTGGGCGATTGCGCGGGTCGCGGCGCCGACATTTTTGAGTCGACCGCGGCGGAAAACGTCGGCGCCATGATTCTGGGCGCGGCACTCTATCCCGTATTCGGTATCAAGGGCATCCTCTTTCCTCTGATCGTGCAGGCCATTAACCTGATTGCGAGTATCATCGGCGTCAGCATCGTGCACAGCAAAGAAGACGAAGACCCGATGCATGCCTTGAACCGTGGCTACTACGTCACTTCACTTCTGGCGCTGGTTGGATTCGCGGTGGCGGTCCACTACATGCTGCAGGGACGCTGGTGGCTGCTCGGCTGCGGTATCTGCGGCATCATTACTTCATTCCTCTTCGTCCGCATCACCGAATACTATACGGAGACCCGCTTTCGCCCGGTTCAGAGCATTGCCAAAGCCTCGCTTACCGGTCCGGCAACCAACATCATCAGCGGCCTTGCGGTCGGCATGGAAACTCCAGCTGTGCCCGTCATCGTGATCAGCGCAGCTCTGCTGCTCAGCTATTACTTCGGCACGCGCGGCCTGGCGGATGTGACCAGCATCTCAGACTACTCAAAAGGCATTTACGGTACGGCCATTGCCACCATGGGCATGCTCTCTTCGGCTGCCTACATTCTGGCTATGGATACCTTCGGCCCCATTACTGACAACGCCGGCGGCATTATAGAAATGAGCAATCAGCCGGAGAGTGTTCGCGAAAAGACGGACAAGCTCGACGCGGCGGGCAACACGACCAAGGCGCTCACGAAAGGATATGCCATCGGTTCGGCATCTCTGGCCGCTTTCCTCCTCTTCTCCGCATATCTTGAGACCATCCGTGACATCGTCAATCAGCGAGTTACGGCTGCGGGAGGTGTGGTACCTACGGGCTGGAGCTTCTCGAATGTCAATCTCGCGTCAGTGCCGGTCTTCGTTGGCGCACTGCTGGGCGCAATGCTTACCTATCTCTTCTCGTCGATGGCGATCAAAGCCGTCGGGCGTACCGCGCAGACCGTAATTCAGGATGTCCATCAGCAGTTCAGAGAAAATCCCGGCATCATGCAAGGCACTTCGCTGCCGGATTATGGCCGCTGCGTTCATATCGTCACCGGGGCGGCGCTCAAGGAGATGGTGCTCCCGGGCGTGCTGGCCGTCGCCATGCCGCTTGCGGTTGGCGTCATCTTTCGCCATTTCAGCACCAGTTTTCGCATTCACGATATGGCTGGGGGACCTCAGATCAACGGGGTACCGATCAATCTTGGCGGAGCCGAGGCTGTGGCGGGGTTGCTTATGGTCGGAACGATCTCCGGCATCCTGCTTGCCATGCTGATGAACAATGGCGGAGGCGCATGGGACAACGCGAAGAAGTACATCGAAACCGGAGCCTACGGCGGCAAGCGATCTGAAGCGCACAAAGCAGCCGTTGTAGGCGATACAGTCGGCGACCCGTTCAAGGATACAGCCGGACCGTCGCTGCATGTGCTCATCAAACTGCTGGCAACAGTAACGCTAGTGCTGGCACCGCTCTTCGTTTAACCTAAGTACGATCATCAAAGGCCGCCATGCAGGCGGCCTTTTGTATCGAATCACAGATTCCAGAAAATCTCTGCTATCGTGCATGCTGATGGGTTCTTTCTTCAAAAGATCCGGCGACAAAGATAAGACCAGGGAGTGGCAGTACTACAAATCTGTTCCGTTCACCAGACTGTGGTCTCTATATGCAGCTGTCTTCTGCTTGTTTGCCATCACAGGCTTCTTCGGAGACATGCTCAACCTCGGCCACATGCCCTATGTCGTCGTGATCCTGAATGCGGTCTGCAGTGGGTTCACCGCGCTCATGTATGTTCACATTGGCACGCGCCTGCCTCGCCGCTTCTTTATCTATGCGACTCTTCTTCAGATTCCGCTATGGCTAGGTTTCTCCGTCACTGTTTCTTTCCTCATATCGCATTTTCATTTGCAGCCAGTGAGCACACCCTCCGGAATTCGATTCGCCGGTGTGGTCATGCTCCTGCTGGTCATCGTTTCGTATTCGTTATTCATCCGATTTCTTCGCGGAGAAGGACAGGAATCGTTCCGCATCCGCAATGAACTTGAGCTTGCGCATGGCATTCAGACGACGCTGGTGCCACCCATTTCGCTGCGCACCACGCAGTTTGAGTTATATGGACGCTCCGACCCCAGCGACAAAGTAGGCGGCGACCTTGTCGATGCAGTGCTTCTCGATGACGGCAGCACTGTGGCTTACCTTGCCGACGTTGCCGGTCATGGCCTGCAGGCAGGCATCCTCATGGGAATGGTGAAGACTGCGGCGCGCACGTCGTTGCTTGATACGTGTTCGACCGAGCCGCGCACGGTTTTGCCTTCTCTTATGGAGCGGCTGAATCGGGTGCTCCCCGACGTAAAAGAGCCGCAGATGTACGCAACCTTCGCCGGGTTTCTCCTGAATCCCGACGGCAACGTCTTCTATGCGCTGGCCGCACACCCACCCATCCTGCACTATCATCTGCAAGCGAATGAACAGTGTTTAAAACAGATTTCCACTGAAGAATTTCCTCTGGGACTTTTGCCGGTCACCGGCTTTTCCTCCGATGTCGTGAACATGGCATCAGGCGACCTGCTGATTGCCGTCACAGACGGAATTCTTGAGGCCTGCAATCAGACTGAAGAAGAATTCGGGTTGGATCGACTGGAGGACATCGTTGCACACCACTCCATGGACAGCCTGCAGACGATGGCAGACGTCATCGTCAACGCGGCGCGCAGCTTCGGCAAACAGACAGAAGATCAAACGCTTCTGTTGATTCGGCGGCTTTAGCGCCCTTATGCTACAGCAGGCACCGTCCGACGCAGAGCCAGCAATGCCATCAATCGTGTAATTCCGCTGATCAGCAGATTAACGCCGACAATCGTGGCAATCGCCCAGGCAGCGCTCGAAGGCCAGCGATCTAGAATCAGAAAAGCAAGTAGCAGCGTAATCAGCCCATCGAAAAGCAGCCAGGAAGAGCCTGCAGCTTTCCGAAGCTGGAAGAAACTGATGATTTGGAGAAAACCCTCAAGCAGAAACACGATTCCGAGAACAAAAGTAAACGAAACCAAACCGAGCACCGGGTGCCGAAAGAGCCAGATTCCGCCAATGATGTAGATGATGCCTACGAGTGTCTTCCACAGATAACCGCCAAAACTACCGGCGATAGCGGCGGTCGTGAGGTGAACTACCCCTGCCACGATGATCAAAATGGACAGCACGATTGCCGTGCTTATTCCGGCCATGACCGGCGATGACAGTGCGATGATTCCGCAAATGATCAGAAGCACAGCCCAGAGAATGGCCAAGCCTGTTCCGCGCCTCTGGGTACTGCCTAGAGTATCTGTCGACATGCGACCCTCCTAAAGAGAATGATCACTACCAACACAGATGCACCACCGATGCAGCATTTTACTTTGCAGGGGCGGCTGTCGGGCAACCTCTGACCGCCCCATCATACTCTAAAACGCAAATTGCGAAAGCATCTTAAAAGTCAGTTATGAATTTCAGGGCAGGCTCTTAGCTTCCCTTCATCTTCTCTTTGACGACCTTGGCCAGCTTCTCAATTTCTTCCGCTTTCTTGATGACGGAAACCGACATCTGGTCCTTTCTGCTCTTGTCTACTTCAATCTTGAGTTGTTGCGCCAATTCCAGCAGCTTAGCCGTGTCATTCAAGATATCCTGTTGTCGCTGCGTATTGCGTCTCTGCACCTGCTGCTCCATGGATCGTCGCGCCATCGGATCAGCATCATTCTCGTCGCCTGCTGGCGGCGGCATCCCCGGAGCAACAGGCACGGGGCGTGTAGTGGGCGGATTTTGCTGTTGCGCGTGAGCTGGAACGATACTGCCTGTAAGAAGAAGTATCAGAGCAAGCGATCTCAGCCGGGATGAATTGGCATCTAAACGTCGCATCAGGACATTATAAGAAGATTAGCTACAGTCATGACATATTTGCGTTCCGCAATCTCCCTATTCACTCCGGAACCACGCTTTTGGAAGCTTGGACCGAGGTTTTTCGATTCCGTACAGGACTTCGCTTACCACGTCCTGCCGAGGATCGTTGTCACCGCCATTGTGGCATGGCTGCTTACGCGGGTGCTCAAAGCGATTACGAACCGCACTGTGCGTATTACGGAGCGCCACGCAGCAGGCCCGGCACGCCTGGCGCAGGTGCGCACACTGGCCTCCGTTATACGTGCAACCGGCATCGGCTTTATCGTTTTTATTGCGGTTTTGGAAATTTTGCCCCTGCTGGGCTTCAAACTGGAGCCGCTGCTCGCCAGCGCCGGCATCGCTGGTGTGGCCATAGGCCTCGCCGCGCAAACCATTGTTAAAGATTGCCTGAATGGTGTGTTGATTCTTGTGGAAGATCAATACAATGTGGGCGATAAAGTTCGTCTGGCAGGACTTACCGGGGTCGTGGAGTCCCTGTCGCTACGCAGGACATTAGTGCGTGACGGAGACGGTACACTCTATGTCATTCCAAATTCGCAAATTACGACTGTCGCCAACCTCACGCGCGATTACTCCGTCGCTACGATGAACGTGTCTGTCGATTTCTCCGCTGACCCGGATAAGGTTCTAGCTCTGCTGAAAGACGTGGCTATGGGGGTTCGCAACGATCCGGCATACAAAGACGTTTTTCTTAGCGACCCAACACTGCTCGGCGTCGATACCATCAAGGGGTCGCAGGTCATCTATCCCTTACAAATAAAGACAAAAGCCGATCAGCAATGGGCAGCCATGCGTGAAACGCAGCGCCGCATCCGCATCGCGCTTGCGGAAAACGGGCTGTTGCCGGGCGATCCACTGCGCGTATATGGCTCGAATGTGCAGTTCACGGGCACGAACCATTCCTCTGACGCAGGCGCAAAAGCAGTGGCGGTCGACCCAACGACTGCGAAACCAAATGAGATCAATCCCTTCACTGGCGAGGGAATGTAGGCGGCACACAATTGAGGTGCTGCGCGCAAAAAAACAGATCCTTCGACTACGTCCTTGCGTAGGACGTAGTCGAAGGATGACAACTCTTTTTACATGACAGTAACCGTAAAAATGTTTAGTCGAGCTTTACACTCCGCTCAGCTCTTTGAGCAGTTCTTCCGCATCGCTCGTGGGTGGCTGACAGGCACTTCCACGGCAAACGACAGCGAAGCTCGCCTGACTCTGAAGCAGCGGCAACGCTGGCAGTGTTTCGGCCAGTACGGGAGGAAGATTTGCGGCGGTCACCTGCTCATGTTGCAACGCGATCACACTTTTATTCACGGCATAACGCGCTGTGGCCATGGCTGCCAATTGATGCGCCTGTTCGTCTTCGCCAATGACGACAACCTGTATCGGCGGCAGCAGAAGCCGCGCCAGAGCAAGCCCGTAGGTGCCAGCATATAGGCCGAAATGCTCCACGATCCCGCCGAAGTGTTCCAGTGTATCCTCCGCCTTTTCGCGGAAATCAGTCCGTCCACTGAGCGCTTCGAGACGCAGCAGAGCTCCAGCGGCAGCCGGATTGCCCGCTGGGGTCGGCGTATCCTGCAGGGGTTTACGGCGAGCAACGAGCGCGCCCAGAATTTCTCCGCCAGGAGTTTCCGCGTCGAAGAAGCCTCCGCCTGTAGTGTCGTAAAAACGCGCGACCATCGCATCGCCAATTTCTATCGCAGCGTTGTAATAGCGCATTTCACCGGTTGCCTGCCACGCATCCAGGCATGCGTGCGTTAGAAAAGCATAATCATCCAGCACTCCCGCAACACGCTGCCGCGCCGTCTTGTCGTCGGCATATGCAATGACGTGCGCCAATCCGTGCTCTTTGCTCCAGCCTTCGTTCAAAATACGATCCAGCGTCTTCAGCGCAAAAGCGCGCTGAACCGGCAGTTGCAATACATGCGCCGCTTCCAGATATGCGGAAATCGCAAGCGCATTCCAGCTTGTGTATACCGTTTTATCGACGAAGGGTGCAGGCCGCGCCAGCCGCGCTGCGTAAAGCTTGTTTCTCGCCGATTCGAGCGCTGTCCATACATCATCCGCACTGAGCGAGAGGCGCTGCGCGACATCCTCCACGGTGTAGTTCACATGCAGCACATTTTTTTGGGGGTTGTGGTGCATATCGCCCATCTCGCCAATATCGAAATAAAGCCCGGCGACTGACAATTCGCTTTCCGTCAGCACCGCAGCCGCTTCTTCGCGCGTCCAGGTGAAATAATCGCCGTCGTCGTCGAGTGTCACATCCGCATCCTGCGATGCATAGAAGCCACCGCGTTCGCGGTCGGTGAGCCACTCATCCATCCAGCGCATCATGTCTTTGGCGACGCGCGCGAACTCCGGCTCTACAAATGTCTGGAACGCATGCACATAGTTCTTCAAAAGCTCGGCATTGTCGTAGAGCATCTTTTCAAAGTGCGGAACCACCCAGCGTTCGTCGACTGAGTAGCGATGAAAGCCTCCGCCGAGGTGATCGTAAATGCCGCCGGAGGCCATCTTCTGTAGCGTCACAACAGCGGCCTGCTTCGCCGCTTCATTGCCGGTACGAGCGGCAACGTCGATCAATAAATCCAGCGCTGCGGGATGCGGAAACTTCGGCTGCGTGCCAAATCCTCCGTGCCTCGTGTCGAATTGATTCACGGCGCTCGCAACCAGCCTGTCGACCAATTCAAGCCCCAACGAGCCACCGCGCCCGGAGAAGCTCTCGCCATGCTCAATGGCCGCGAGCACACTGCCTCCTGTTTCGAGTGCGTCGTCGCGCTTCGTCTTCCATACATCAGCCAGTGTCAGCAGCACTCGCTCAAATCCCGGCCGCCCGTAGCGGTCGTCGCGGGGAAAATAGGTACCACCGAAAAATGGCATTCCGTCCGGAGTGAGAATCGCCGTCAGAGGCCATCCGCCCTGCCCGCTTATTGCGGAAACAGCGGCCTGGTAGCGGCTGTCCACATCGGGCCGTTCATCACGGTCCACCTTCACCGCAATGTAGTGTTCGTTAATGACTTGCGCCAGCGAAGCGTCTTCATACGATTCGCGATCCATGACATGGCACCAGTGGCACCAGACAGCGCCAATGTCCAGCAGTATGGGCTTGTCCTCTTTGGCCGCCAGCGCGAATGCCTCAGGCGACCATTCACGCCATTGCACAGGCTGATGCATGGCCGAGCGCAGATATGACGATGCGGCATGTTCGAGCGAATTGAATTGACTCATCTCTCGCAGTTTATCGCCTTACACGATGTGGACGGAAACACCGCTCCGGACTATGCCGTTTGTTCGCGGCTGAGAAAACGCAGGTAGCAGTAAGCGGTAACCCCAGAGAATACGACCGCAAAACAGGCGTAAATCCAGAAGTTCATCAAGCCAACGCCATCATGATAGAAGTGTGTCCAAACATGCACTTTGTAGCCCACCAGGAGCAAGCTCAAGCCCATGCTTGCGATGATGACCCATGCGCGGTGTTCCAGCAGCCAATGCGCTGGAACGAAGAGCGCAATCGGCAATACCGCGCAGATCCAGATCATTGCGACACCGGCAAACGTAATCAACAGCCAGACAGCAAAACCATAGCCGAGCGCGGAAACCAGCAGTGGGAAATTAGGGCCGCTGTTACGAAGCACCTCGACAATTTGAAAAGGTGACGTCGCGACAAAACCAGCAGCCCATCCAAGGAGCGTTGCCACTATTGCCTTGCGCCATCGCCTCGAACGTGTCATGCCTCATCTCACCAGGCGCTGCGCCACCTGCACGTATAAATCCACCGCATCCAGAAGCTCACGCTTGGCCAGCTTCTCATGCGGCGTGTGCGCCACATGAATGGACCCAGGCCCCAGCAGGATGGGCTCTCCCCAGTTCGTTAACGCGGGGATGTCTGTTGTGAACGCAGCGACCATCGTGGGCAGTCCTTCCAGATGCCGCATCCGCATGAACGGAATCTCCAGCGTGAAGTCCACATCCGCCAAGCCTGCAACGGCATTCTGAATAGCTTTGCGCGTCTCATCGGAGGGCCCCACGAGCCGCACCAGAATCTGCGCTTCAGCATGGTCGGCGATCACATTGGTGGCGCGGCCGCCTTCGAGCAAACCAATATTCAGCGTGCTGGGACCTGCTTCTTCCGTTACCGGCAGTTCAAGCCGTAGCACGCGGTCAAGTGCCTCAACAAGTTTGTGGATCGCGCTCTCACCCAGTTCCGGATATGCAGAGTGCGCCATCTTTCCCTTCGCCTGAATCAGCGCCCGTAGCACTCCTTTAGACGCGATTCCCAGCCGGTTGTCGGTCGGCTCACCGTTAATCAGAAAACGACTGCCTTTCGATTGTGCATTCGCCAGCTTCGCGCCGGCAGAGTCCCGTTCCTCGCCCACGACGAAGAGCAGGCCCACTTTCATGCCCGCATCGCGCAGCCGCTCTGCCGCGGCAATTTGTGCAGCAATAATTCCCTTCGCATCACATGCGCCGCGCCCATAGATATATTCTTCGTCTTCACTGCTCGGAATAAATGGCGGCACCGTATCCATGTGCGTTGACAACACCACATCGGGTGTTTGGCCCGACGCGCCTGCGTAAACATTGATACGGTCGCCTTTGGCGTGACTCTCTGCGGGCTGGTCAACGTGCGTTCGTTCGACCTCAAATCCGCGGCCCGCCAGAAAATCCGCGAGGTATATGCCTACCGCGCCCTCGTTGTAAGTGATCGATTCGATATCGATCAGGTTCCGCGTCAGTTGAATCGGATCTAGCGTCATCGTGTCTCAGAATACCTGACTCCATCGCTACAATAAGGAAGAATGTCAACAGTCCCCTCCAGTTCGGCAGTGCTGCGCACCATCGAAGACCTGCGCGGCACGGCAGGCAAGCTCGAAGCCATCCTGAATGCGGGTGCGGAAAACGCGCCCTATACAGTGCTGGTATGCCATCCACACCCGCTCGGCGGCGGGACGATGCACAACAAAGTTGTCTATCACGCAATGAAAACTTTTCAGGCGTTTGGCCTACCCGTGCTGCGCTTCAATTTTCGCGGAACCGGGCTGAGCGAAGGCGTGCACGATGACGGACAAGGAGAGCAGGATGACGTCCGGTCAGCACTTGACTGGCTTGACCGCGAGTTTCAGCGCCCTATTCTTTTTGCCGGATTCTCCTTCGGCGGTGCGATTGGGCTACGCGCCTGCTGCGGCGACGAGCGCGTGAAAGGACTGATCGCGCTCGGCTTGCCTGTCCACGCAGAAGGCCGCGACTATCACTACCGTTTTCTTCCCGCCTGCCCTCAGCCGAAACTGTTTGTCAGCGGTACGCGCGACCAGTACGGGCCCATGCCGCAACTGGAAGCTGTCTTCCGCACGGCATTGCAGCCGGCGGAAATGGTGTGGGTTGAAGACGCGGATCACTTCTTCGCAGGTAAACTGGATCAGGTGCAGCTTGCTATCCGTAACTGGGTGCAAAAGCATTTTCATCTCGCAAACGCCTCATGACCTCCGATCCCGGCACAGAACTCGAAGCTCTTCACTCCATCGCTCAGGATATTTTTCTGCAAGCACTTGACGCCTGCGATATAGGCAAGGCATTCGATCGGCATTTGCACTTTGAAGACACCTCGCTCATCCGGCATCCTTCTACAGCGATGAAACCTGTTTCCGTCCCTCTGGGCAGTTATAAGAAAGTCTTCATCATCTCTTTCGGCAAGGCAGCCATGACGATGCTCAATGCCCTGCTTGAACGTCTGCCAAAAAAAATTCATGTGCGTGGCGTATGTTCGGCGCCGGAGACGCCCAAGAAGCGCAACTGGCGCATTCGTTACTTCACGGGCGGACATCCGCTTCCCAATGAGGAATCGTTTGAGGCCGCAGAGGCCGCGCTCAAACTGCTCAGGCGGGCGAAGAAAGATACTTTTATTTTCTTTCTCATCAGCGGGGGCGGTTCAGCCATGCTGGAACTGCCGCGCAATCCCAAAATTTCACTCGAAGACACGATTGCGTTTCACGAAACGCTTATCGCCTCCGGAGCGACCATTACGGAGATCAACACCGTTCGCAAGTATTTTTCGGCCGTCAAAGGCGGCCGGCTTGCGCTCGCCTCTCCCGAGGCGGAAAAGCTCTCTCTGGTGTTGGCTGATGTGCCGCTCAAGGACCTTGGCGCTGTCGCCTCATCGCCGACACTGCCCGATCAATCGACGTTCGAAGAGTGCCGTGCCGTCCTGAAGCGTTATCGTCTGCTGGAAAAATTTCCTGCCGCCGTGCGCGAATATTTCGAGTCTCTTCCGCCTGAAGCCGCTGCAGAGACCCACAACGCGAACGCAGAAAAAGCCTTCGCGCACACGCAGTTTGACACGCTGCTCTCCAACCACGATTTCGTCAACGCGGCCCGTGACCGGGCACAGCAGCTTGGCTTTCGCGTGGTTATCGACAACACCTGCGACGACTGGGATTACGCCGACGCATCACGCTACCTGCTCAAACGCTTCCATGAGCTTCGCGCCGAACATCCGCGGCTCTGTCTGCTTTCGAGCGGCGAGGTCACCGTCGAGCTGGGCGCACAGCCAGGCTGCGGCGGACGCAATCAGCAGTTTGCACTCGCTTCCGCATTTGACCTCGCGAAGTATGAAGGCCAGCCGCTCGTGGTCCTCAGTGCAGGTTCGGACGGCATTGACGGCAACAGCCCAGCCGCGGGCTCCATAGCCGATACAACGACAATTTCCCGCGCCCGTGCCTACCACTTCGATCCGGAATCAAGTCTGGCTCGGTTCAACACCTGCCCGCTCTTTTCCGCTCTCGGCGACACCATCATCACCGGACCAACCGGCAACAATCTTCGCGATCTTCGTATTCTTCTGGCTACGCGCAGCTAGAAGCGGATGCGCCGTTGAATGCGCGGCAACACTTCGTTGCGCTATTATTCTGTAACTGGTATTACCTAGAAAAGGAGAAAGATTTTGGCACTGCTCGTCATCCTCACTTTCGCGACCATTTTTATTGTTGGTATCCTCTGGGCTACCAGCCGCAAGTCAGACGACCACTCTCACTAGCGATCAGCTGCCATGCCGCACCAACTGCGGGCCAGGACGTGTCTCATCACGGTCAATCCTGTGCAGGAAATGGTTCACGGCATCAGCGAATGCCGCCGGAGATTCCTCGTAGGGTAGATGTCCGACGCCTGGGAGCACCACCATTTCTGCATGGTTGAGCATTTTTTTCCAGCAAACGCCCCGATTCAATACTGACCGCCCGGTCACGCGTCCCCCACAACAGGAGAACAGGGAAATCATGCAGGGATGTGAGCGCATTTTCGAGCTCGCGCATATCGTCAAACCATCCATGCAGGATGTTTAAGACATGCTGTACCGTTCCCGGCACCCGCAATGAGTTCATGTAGCGGCTCAATGCTTCCCGGCAGACGAGTTTGCTGTTCCCATGCATGCGCCCAAGTGCTAATTCCTGCAATTTTTCCGGTAGATGAGGGATCTGATAGGCAAACCAACGGCCGAGCGAAGAGCAATAAAAATGCAGCAGAGGATCGGAAATCGTAGAAAACGGATTTGCCGGTGCATGCAGTACCAGGCTGCGCACCAGTTCAGGATAATGTGCTGCGAGCATGAGGGCGACGGCTCCACCATGCGAGGTGCCCAGGATATCCGCGTGCTCGATACCCGCGCGCATCATGAACGCGGCAGTACGATCTGCCTGCGCCTTCAGGCTGGCATCCAGTCCGGACACACGTTCTGATCTTCCGATTCCCAGAGCGTCCACGGCGTATAGTGTGGACGCCTGTCCCAGGCGCGAAAAGCTTGGGGACCATGCGTCCGCCGATCCAAGCAGGCCATGCAACAAGAGAAGTGACGGACCGGAGCCGGTGATAAGGCAGTGCATTCTGTGTCCGTCCACCAACACAGACTTCTCTTCGGGCTGCGGATCATCCGCCCGCAGCATCCAGCTCGATAATGCCATTTCTGCCCCTCGACCCCGGTGCCGCGATGGTCACAGCGACCAAAGAATTCTCAGAATCTTAACCTTCTTTTAGAGAAGCGGATAGCCCAAAAAGATGCATGGGTACTTTTGTCCTAACCGGTGGAGTGCGACCTGTGCGGAGGTTGTTCGCTCTCTGCGTATATGATTTTTCATATAAAGATACGAAAAAAGGCCACGTAATCCGCACTAACTCTCGTCACACCTATCATTTCGACTGTCACGAAATTCTGTATCTCCTCCAAAATCATAGGTATACTGGAACAGTACTTTGGGCATTATGCTGCCAGTGTGCGATGGCAACCAATTTGCATGTTCATAATGTCGCTTATACCCGTCTCTTCTGTTGAGCCGCACGATGGAAAGGTCACTTCAAACCCGGATCACTGTACTACTTCTGGCCTTTTTCACCGTGGCGGCTGCTGTTTTTGCAGCGTTTAATTTCGTTCAGGAAAATAATTATCCCCTGCCGACCGACGGCGTCTGGTGGACTGAAGCCAATGGCGGGTTGCAGGCCCAGCGCGTGCTTGCCAATGGTCCGGCGCAGCGGGCGGGTATCAAGACCGGCGACCTGCTCACCCAGGCAAACGATAGACCTCTGCCCCGCTATGCCTCACTCGTGCGGGAGATGGTTCGCACCGGAACCTACGGCACTATTCACTACACGCTGATTCGCTCCGGCGTAAAGCTGCCCGAAGTCCCGCTCATTCTCGACCCGCTCGATCGCAGCAACAATCAGGGGTATCGCCTTATTGCGCTGATCTACCTGGGCATCGGGCTCTACGTTCTATTTCGACGCTGGACAGCGCCCCATGCGACCCACTTTTACATCTTTTGTCTGGCATCGTTTGTCCTGTATGCCTTTAATCACACGGGCAAGCTCAATGCCCTTGACTGGATTATTTACTGGGGCAAGATCGTTGCCGGAGCCTTGCAGCCCGCTCTTTTTCTACACTTTGCCTTAGCGTTCTCTGACGACCGGCGAGCTCGCCGGCGGCTGCTTGCCTGTCTCATTTATCTGCCTGGTTCCCTTGTTGTGGCTTTGCAAGCCATCGCCATCCACCAGTGGTCGGCGACAGAGCTTTTAAGCCATCGTCTTGATCAGTTCGCTACCGGCTACATGGCCTTTTACTATGTGCTGGCAGCCATTGTCTTTTTTATCAGCTACCAGCATGAGGGCCAGCCGCTTCGCCGCCAGCAGATGAAATGGCTCACGCGAGGCACCGTTGTTGCGATTGTCCCCTTTACGCTATTGAATGCCATTCCATACATGGCCGACATGGCGGTGCCTGATCTGCTGACGAAGATCGTCGTCCTCTGCCTGGTCTTTCTGCCCCTGACTTTCAGCTGGGCCATCATCCGCTATCGCCTCATGGATTCGGACCTCATCTTTAAGCGCGGCGTCACATACACGCTGGCAACTGCGACGCTTGTGGCGCTCTACTTTGCGCTGGTTGGGCTTGCCGGCGAGGTCGTCCATAAACACCTGCCCAACGCCGGAGCATGGGGTCTGATTGCCGCTATTATCATCACTGCACAGCTCTTTGACCCGCTGAAGCGCGGCATTCAGGAGCGGGTGGATCGCGTCTTCGACCGCAAGCGCTATGATTACCGCGAAACGCTGGTCGACTTTGGCCGCGGGCTCAGCTCTGAGACGGATCTGGACGCGCTGCTGACTTCCATAGTGGAAAGTCTGCCGCACACTCTGCTCGTATCGCGCGTTGCCGTATTTCTGGCGGAGAAATCCAGTCACTACCGCCTTGCTGCCGGGCATGGTTTGCAACCCTCCGTCCTTGAAGGCAGGGAGGCTCTCGATCTCCGTTTCTTGGACTTCGATCAGCCTGACGCAGGCTCGCACATCTTCTTTGAAAATCCGCAGCAGGCGCTGCATCTGACCGACAGTGAACGCCGCACCACAGCTGCGCTCGACCTCAATTACTATCTACCTTGTCGATTGCAGGCGCGCACCATTGCCGTGATTGGCCTTGGCCGCACCTCCGATGGCGATTTTCTTTCGAGCGAAGACATGGAGCTGCTCGAATCGCTGGCCAGCTATATCGGCATCGCCATCCAGAATGCCCGCCTCTATCAAAGCCTCGAGCAGAAAATTTCTGAATACGAGCGCCTGAAGGAATTCAACGAGAATATCGTCGAATCGATCAATGTCGGCATTCTCGCTGTCGATCTCGAAGAACGCATCGAGAGCTGGAATGCGCAGATGGAGGTCTTCTGCGCCCTGCCGCGCCGTGAAGCTCTCGGCAAACGTCTTTCGGAAGTCTTCCCGCCGTCGTTTATGCAGGAATTCCAGCGCGTGAAAGATGATCCCGGCGTACATAACCTCTACAAGTTCCGCCTGGAAATACGCGAGGGTGAAACCCGTACTGCGAACATCGCCGTAGCTCCACTCGTCTCACGCAATTTCGAAACAGTTGGCCGCATCATTCTGCTCGACGACATCACGGAGCGCACCGAACTCGAAGCGCAGTTGAGCCAGGCGGAAAAGCTCTCGTCCATCGGCCTGCTTGCAGCCGGAGTGGCGCACGAGGTCAATACTCCTCTCGCCGTCATCTCTTCGTACACGCAGATGCTCTCGAAGCAACTGCGCGGCGACGAACGTCTTACTCCGTTGCTTGAAAAGATCACGACGCAGACCTTTCGCGCCTCAGAGATTGTCAACAACCTGCTTAACTTCTCGCGCACCAGCGGAGCTGAATTCCGCGAGACGGATGTGAATGCGATCATCCGCGAAACCCTTACTCTGCTTGAGCACCAGTTCAAGACCGCGCAGGTAAACACCTCCATTGAGCTTGCCCCGAACCTGCCGCCGATCATGGGAAATGCGGGCAAGCTGCAGCAGGTCTTTCTGAATCTCTTCCTCAATGCGAAGGATGCAATGTCAGGCGGCGGCACATTGCGCATCGCCACAGAAACCAATGGGCATGTAGCCGTGTCGATTACAGATAGCGGCGCCGGCATTGCTCCTGAACACCTGCAACGTATTTATGACCCGTTTTTCACGACCAAGAGCGCTCCCAAGCAGGGACAGCGCCGCGGCACGGGCCTCGGTCTTGCCGTTACATACGGCATCATCCAGGAGCACGCCGGCAAAATTCATGTCGAGAGCCAGCTTGGCGCAGGCACGACATTCTTTCTTGAATTCCCCATGTTAAGGAAACCCGCGCATGTCTGAAGGCACCCTTGCAGTCCCGCCCTCTACAACGTCATCTCAGTCAGAACCTGCGCACCGCATCCTGATCATTGACGATGAAGCAGCTATCCGAGAATCTTTGGAAACGCTTCTGACCCTCGAAGGTTATACCGTTGAGATGGCCCCTGAGGGCGACTCCGGGCTGGAGCGCATCGACCGTTTTTCCTACGATCTTGTTCTGCTCGATCTGGCTCTCCCAGGTAAGAACGGCCTGGAGATTCTGCACCTCATTCGCGAGCGTCATCCCGATCTGCCCGTCATCATGATCACCGCCTACGGCAAGGTAGACAATGTGGTAGAGGCAATCCGCACGGGAGCGCAAAATTTTGTCCAGAAACCGTGGGACAACGAAAAGCTTCTGGCCGACATCCGCTCTGCCATCGCCCGCTTCCACGCGGAAGAGGAAAACGTCCAGCTCAAGCGCGCCCTCAAACAGCGCTATAACTTTGAAAACATCGTGGGCAAGAGCGAAGCCATGCTGGGCATCTTCGACCTTGTGGCGCAGGTTGCGCCCAGCCGATCGACAGTGCTGATTCAGGGCGAAAGCGGCACCGGCAAAGAGCTGATCGCCAAAGCGCTCCATGCCAACTCGCCTCGTCGCGATAAGCCCTTCGTTCCCGTCAATACAGGCGCCATGCCTTCCGATCTGCTCGAGTCCACGCTTTTCGGCCACACCAAGGGAGCCTTCACGTCGGCCATCGCCACGAAAAAGGGGCTCTTCGAAGTAGCCAACGGCGGCACTCTTTTTCTTGACGAAATCGCCACCATGGGAATGGACACGCAGGCCAAAATTCTGCGCGTATTGCAGGACCGCCGCTTCATGCAGCTGGGCGGCATTTCGGAGATTCAGGTCGATGTGCGCATCATTGCGGCTACAAATGTCGACCTGCGCCAGGCGGTGCGGGAAGGCAAATTCCGCGAAGACCTCTTCTATCGCCTTAACGTCATCACCATTGACCTTCCGCCCCTGCGCAGCCGGCGCGAAGATATCCCGCTGCTCGCCGCACATTTCTTAAAGCGTTACTCCGACGAAAATGGATTGCTGCTGCGGTCTCTTTCGCCTGACGCCATCCGCGCGCTCGTCGATTACGACTGGCCGGGCAACGTTCGCGAGCTGGAAAACGTAATTGAACGCGGCGTCGTGTTGTCTTCCGGTCAGACGATCAATTCTGATCTGCTGCCTGGCCATCTTACCGGCCGCAGCTACTCCTCCAGTCTGCTGGAACATAACCCCAACGCCTCGCTCTTTGACATCATCGAAGACATCGAGCGCCGCATCATTGTCGACAAGCTGGAGCGCAGCAACTGGAACCAGACTGAGGCCGCCGAGCAATTTCGCATTCCGCTTTCCACGCTCAATCAAAAAATCAAGCGCCTCAATATTGAAATCAAGAAGCGGGTGAAAGATTGAACACCGTGTAGGCATTCTGAGCCTTCGCTCAGGACAAGCTGTCGCTCGATGCCCAGTCCCCGTGGTACTCTCGCTCTGAAGCGCAAATTGTTGTGGTGCATCTAAGCAAATTGAACCGAACATGGCTATAGCTACGCTTGATCGAGCTGCAAAAAAAGGTGTCAGCGCCGTGCAGGAATACGCGCTGATTTCAGGCCGCGCTATCGGCAATATTTTTCAACGTCCGTTTTACGGCGCGGACATCATCACGCAGGCCGACATCATCGGTGTAGGCTCGATTCCTATCGTCATTCTCACGGGCTTCTTTACCGGAGGCGTGCTCGCTCTCCAGTCGGCCTCGACGTTAGCGCAATTTGGCGCAGCGGCCGTCACGGGACAGCTCGTCGCGCTTTCCATGATCAAGGAACTGGGACCAGTCCTCACGAGCCTGATGGTTTCCGGGCGCAACGCCTCAGGTATGGCCAGCGAGCTCGGTTCGATGATGGTGACCGAACAGATCGACGCCATGCGCGCGCTCGGAACCGATCCGCTCAAGAAGCTGGTCATGCCGCGCATCGTCGCCACGGTCGTCATGCTGTTTTTTCTTACGATTATCTCCGACGCCATCGGCATTCTCGGCGGAGCCGGGGTTTCCGTCTTCCTGCTCGGACAGGACAGCTCGCAATACTTTCACACCGCCTATCAGTCACTTCGCTATGCCGATATCCTGCAAGGCCTGGTTAAGCCTCTGATCTTCGGCCTCATCATCGCCAGTATCGGCTGCTACTACGGCATGACCACGCGCGGAGGCACGCAGGGCGTGGGCCGCTCGACTACGCAGGCCGTAGTCTGGTCCTCCGTTCTCATCATTGCTTCCGATTTCGTCATCAGCCGTTTTATGATCGGCATCTTCGGGCGGTAGCGCATACATGAGCCAAACTGCGATCGTTACCGAACCGGAGCAACGTTCTCCAGATGAACCTGCCGTTGTCTTTGAAGATGTCTCGATCGGTTTTGAAAATAAGCAGGTCCTCAGCAACATCTCCTTCACTGTCAAACAAGGTGAAACACGTATTCTTCTCGGCCCGGCTGGAGTCGGCAAGAGTGTGCTGCTGAAATTAGCAGATGGCTTGTTTCGCCCGGATTCGGGCCGCATCTTTGTCTTTGGAGATGAAGTAAGCGCTATGCCGGAGGAGCAGCTGTTCAAACTGCGGTCGCGCATCGGCATTGTCTTTCAAGAAGGCGCTCTTTTTGATTCGCTCACCGTTCGCGACAACGTTGCCTATCGTCTTAACGAAGAGCGCGTGCCGGAGGAGGAAATCGACAAGCGAGTCATCCAGGCCCTCCGTTTTGTCGAGCTTGAGCAAACCCTCGACAAGTTTCCGTCGGAGCTTTCCGGAGGCATGCGCCGCCGCGTTGCCATAGCCCGCGCCATCATTAACCGGCCAGACCTGCTACTGTACGACTCGCCAACCGGTGGCCTCGATCCTATTACTTCCACTACCATCATTGAATTGGTCATTAAACAGCGCGACGTCTATCGCACCAGTTCCCTGCTGGTTACGCATCGCCTGCAGGATGCCTTCACGCTCGTATCGCATCGTTTCAATCGCGAAGCCAATAAGATGGAGCCTCTTCCGGAAGGGCAAACCGATCCCCAGACGAGCTTCCTTATGCTGAATGAAGGCAAGCTCGCGTTTGACGGATCGACGCACGACCTCGTCCACTCGGACGATCCCTTCATCAAGGAATATCTGTCGTAGCTTAGGAGAGCCGCAGGAAGCCCTCAGCGGTTGCAAATCCTCGCCCAGAGATTCGCACATCTTCTCCGCTCACACGCACTCGAATCAAACTTGGCCGGTCCATCGCGTGACCTTGTTCAATTGCCACTGTGCTCCCATCTGCGACTATTTCTTTCGCTACCAGCAGTGCAGCCAGGGGTCCGGCAGCGGTTCCTGTAGCCGCATCTTCCGCAATACCCACGGTTGGGTTAAAGAATCTCGTATGCGCCGCCGATCCGGCATGCACTACATCAAGGCTAAACAAATAGCAGCCCTCTCCCTCTGCCGCGCGCAACACAGAGAGCAGCTTCCCTGTATCCGGCCTCGCTCTACCAACCGCTGATCGATCTCGCACAGGAATCAGCAAATGCGCTGCTCCGGTAGAGACAACCTGCGCCTGGAATTTCGAGGTAGCCATATCGTCCAGCTCCAAGCCGAGCGCGTCAGCCAGCACAGCCGGGTCACTTGCAATCCTGCCGAAAACAGGAGCCTCCTGCTTCATCTCGATAAAGACGACCTGTCCGTCTTTCCAAGCCACATCGATAGGGAGCACTTGGTCGCCAATCTGCTGGTGAAACTGCATTTTGTCATCGGTATGAGGGAGCCGTCCGGAAGCGGCCAGCCACCACCACGCACCTAATGCATTGTGCCCTGCTCCAAATACCTCTTGTCCAGTCGGCGTAAAAGAACGAAGCAGGCAGTCTGCTCCAACCTGGGTTGGGGACAATAAGAATGTTGTCTCTGCTTGATTGAATTCGCGCGCAATACGGCGCATCGTTGGTTCGTCTATCGGGTCGGCATCCGGCACCACGGCCAAAGGATTGCCTGCCAACGGCTTATCGGAAAAAACGTCCACAAGAAAAAATGCAGCTTTCTTCATCGCGCCTCTTTCGTTGCATTCTCCACATCAGATTCTAGCGGCAATAGAAAGATGCACAACACTCTCCTTTGCTCACTGTATTCCCGCTCTGCTAGTCTGAATGGTTTCAGTCTCAGAACGGAGCAAGCATTCACAATGGCCTTTAAGTTTAAGGGAGTCGACTTCATCGGCTTCGACGCACTTCTCAACGAGGACGAGCGCCTCTCGCGTGACACAGCACGTCAGTTCATTGAAGACAATCTCATTCCCATCATCGAGGAGTGCAACCGCGAAGGTCGCTTTCCGCGTGAACTTGTCCCGCAGATGGGCGAGTTGGGTTTCTTCGGGGCCAATCTGCACGGCTACGGCTGTGCGGGTATGTCGAATGTCGAATACGGTCTCGTTATGCAGGAGTTCGAACGAGGCGATTCCGGTGTGCGCAGTTTTGTCAGCGTGCAGTCGGCGCTAGTCATGTACCCCATTTTCACCTTTGGATCCGATGAGCAGAAAGATTACTGGCTTCCACAACTGGCCAAAGGCGAAAAACTCGGCTGCTTCGGTCTGACGGAACCCGATTTCGGTTCGAATCCGGGAGGCATGCGCACCCGTGCCCGCAAGGTCGGCGACGAGTATGTCCTTAACGGTGAAAAGATGTGGATCACCTCCGGAACCATCTCTGATGTCGCAGTTATCTGGGCCAAAGTAGAGGACGAAGACGATCGCGTGCGCGGCTTTCTGGTTGAGACTGACCGCCCCGGCTTCTCCGCTTACGATGTACACGGCAAATGGTCGCTGCGGGCGTCGGTGACCTCGGGACTTTCGCTTCAGGATGTGCATGTCCCGGCAAAGAACCTCATGCCGGGAACCGGAGGGCTCAAGTCTCCGCTCATGTGCCTGAACCAGGCGCGCTACGGCATTAGTTGGGGAGCCATCGGCGCGGCCATGTCCTGCTACGACACGGCTCTGCAATATTCACTGCTGCGCAAGCAGTTCCGCGATCAGCCCATCGCCAGTCATCAACTCGTACAGGAAAAATTGACATGGATGATCTCTGAGATCAGCAAAGCGCAACTGCTGTCGTTGCAGGTAGGCCGCATGAAGGATGAAGGCAAGGTCAGCTTTGAGCACATCTCCATGGCCAAGCGCAACAATGTGTGGATGGCGCTCGAGTGTGCCCGTATGGCCCGTGACATCCTCGGCGGCAACGGCATTACCGACGATTACCCGGTCATGCGCCACATGATGAACCTGGAATCAGTAAAAACTTACGAAGGTACGCACGATATTCATACGCTTATCATCGGCCAAAGCGTGACCGGCATTCCTGCATATTGAGGCTTTCACGTCAAACAAGGCTCATCATCTTTGAGAGGCATAGGCGACGAAGAATCTCAGCGATTCATACCGAACCGATATCGCTGGGATTCTTCGCTCCGCTTGAATGACAAACTGGAAGACCTTATGCGAGGTGTCCCATCTTGCCGTCGTTGTAGTCCCGTACTGCCTGCATGATCTCGTCGCGATTGTTCATTACAAACGGACCGTAGCTGAACACAGGCTCGTTGATCGGCTCACCGCTCAGCACCAGAAGCGTTGCGTCTTCCTTCGCTTCCAGAACGACACAGTCGCCATCCGGACTCAGTGCCGCAATCCGAGCCTCGCCTTTTAGCTCATTTGCGCCATCGAGCACCGCATAGCCCTTCAACAAAACTACAGCCGAGTTATGGCCATCAGGTATTTGCAGTTCCACCTTGCTGCCAGCCTTCAACCGCACGTCGAACAGGTTCACCGGGGTAACGGTCTTCGCCGGCCCCTGAACGCCATGAAGTTCACCGGCGATCACCCGCGCACTCGAACCATTGCCTAAGTCAACCGACGGAATCTGTTCTTTCGTGATTCCCTGGTAGCGCGGCTTTGACATCTTCTCCGCTTTCGGCAGATTCACCCAGAGCTGAATCATCTCGAATGTGCCGCCATTTTTGGCGAACTCCTTCTCATGCATTTCCTCATGCACGACACCCGAAGCTGCGGTCATCCACTGCACATCGCCCGGATAGATTACCCCGGCATTTCCCGCGGAGTCGCGATGCTCCACCGCTCCCTGATAGGCAATGGTCACCGTTTCAAATCCACGATGCGGATGCTCACCGATTCCGTGCGACTTCTTCGCAGGTTCGAAATAGGATGGTCCTGCATAATCCAGCATGAGGAATGGATTGATCTGCTCGTTGATTCCATTCGACGGAAACATGTTCCGCACAGGAAATCCATCGCCCACCCAGTGGTTCGACCCTGGCCCATATACCCCAAGCACTTTTTTCACTTCAGACATTTTCTTGTTCCTCCGTACTACGCTTTCTGCCGCTCTTCTCAGCCACACTTTTGTTTGCGCCTTCCTCCGGCAATCGACGCGCAGCGCCAAGTCCCAATCGACGAAGCGAACCGATCAATGCCTCACGATCTGCTTCGCCTACTTCTGCAATCGCTTCTTCCATTGCCTGCTTGTGATTTTCAAACGCCTTACGAATCAACTCGGTACCGGCCTCTGTTAACCGGACCACACGCACTCTGCGGTCCACATCATCTTCTTTGCGCTCGAGCAGTCCGCGACGTCCCAGGCGATCCAGCGCCGCCGTCATCGACCCGCTGGTCAGCATCACCTTTGCGCCTAACTCTTTTACTGTCAGCGGTCCTTTGTGCAAGAGCGCCTCCAGCACCCCAAAATCACTCAGGCACATCCCCAACCCTGCAATATGCCGGTGAGCATGCGCCTCCACTGAACGGAAAGCCTTCCACAATACCAGCCAGAGGTGGACCCCGCTGGTGTCTGTCGTCGATTTTGCAGGTGTCATTTTTATTTATCTTGATATCAAGATGTTTGGTGGCGAAAAAGGATTCATTCCGTCTTTTCTACGTTCCAGGTAATGCCTTACTCCGGATGTTTCGGTGAAGGCGCAACCCATTCAGAGACTTAGGGTTCTAACTAGTGGTTACCCTTTTATAACGGAGCCGCGGTGCTACATATCCATCTTCCTAAACCGCAGAGACGGCCCGAACTCGACGCTTTGCGTGGTTTGTTCCTCGTCTGGATGACCCTGACACATCTTCCGACACGTTTTAGCGACTTTGTGAACCAGCCGATCGGCTTCGTGTCGTCGGCGGAGGGTTTCGTATTCCTCTCGGCGCTGCTCGTAAGCCGCGTCTATATGCGGGAGGCGCTCGAAGATAAATCGGCGTTGCGAACGAAGCTCTGGCGGCGTTCACTCAAAATCTATGCCTACCATTTGCTGATGCTGGCGCTGGCTTTCACAGTTGCTGCCGCCTATGCGGTCACAACGCATCGCGCAGCCATCTACAATCTGCTCAATTTCTACATCGCGCATCCGTTTGTAGCCATCATCGGCTCAGTCCTGTTGCTCTATTGCCCACCGCTTTTGGACATTCTGCCGATGTATGTCATCTTTCTTTTCTTCACACCGTTGATTCTTTCCGGTGCGGCGCGCAGGGGCTGGGGCAGGATTCTCGCTACGAGTGGAGTCTTCTGGCTCTTTGCGCAATTCGGCTTGCGCGATCTGGTACACAATATCATCGTCCACGCAACCCACCTGCCGATCCCTTTGCAGGAGACCGGCGCTTTCAATCTCTTCGCTTGGCAGGCGATCTGGATCGTTGGACTATGGCTCGGTGCAAAATCAGCGATAGACGACGTGCCTCTGAAGCGGATTCCCGGCTATGCCGTCGCCGTCTGCGCGCTCGTGTGCCTTTTCTTTATTGGGGTGCGCCACGAATGGCTCGGTCCACACCTGACGCAGCAGGCCCTGGGGATGAAGCTCGACAAATGGCAAATTGGCCCACTGCGCGTCATCAATCTGGTCACCTTCACGATTGTGTTTTACTGGCTGCGCAAGTACGTATGGCGTGCCGTATCTGTCGAGCCTTTTCTCACACTAGGTAAGGCATCATTACACGTCTTCTGCGCGCATATCCTTTTCGTCTTCGTAGGGCTCGCACTTCTGTACAACGAAGTACCCGAGCTGCACGGCTGGCCTGCGCTCGCGCTGTTGGCAGCTACGTTTTCCGGATTGGTTCTGGTTGCCGTGCGTGAAGTGCGCAAGCAGAAGGCTGCCCGCGTAAAGCTCACCAAAAAGGAAAAGGAGGCACCCTCGAAGACGCCTCAGTCGATTCAATTGCGTACTGAAGTCGATCCACTTGCAACTCCCCTGCAGAAGCAACCGTCAGAGATTTTCCATTAATTAGACGGCAACTGTAAACGTATCTTCTGTGCGCGTTACCGTGCGATACATCGTGTCTCGTTCGAACGGCTTTCGCCCGGCCTCGCGGATCAGGCGCATCAACTCTTCGCGACGCATGCCTTGCGGAGTCGTCGCTCCCGCATCGTGATAAATCTTTTCCTCGATCACCGTTCCGTCAATGTCATCCGCGCCAAAACGCAATGCAATCTGCGCAATCTTCGGCGTCATCATCTGCCAATAGGCTTTGATATGCGGAAAATTATCAAGCAGCAACCGGCTTACAGCAATCTGCTTGATATCGGTTAATCCGGTAGTCCGAGGCAAGTGTTCAAGCGGCGTATTATCCGGGTGAAACGCAAGCGGAATGAATGTCTGGAAGCCATGCGTATCATCCTGCACGGCACGCAGACGCAGCAGATGATCGACCCGGTCTTCTTCACTCTCAATATGTCCGTAGAGCATGGTCGCGTTGGATTTCAACCCAAGCTGATGCGCCATGCGCGCCGTATCCAGCCATTCGTCGCCATCAATTTTGTGATCGCAGATGATGTGTCGTACGCGATCGGCAAAAATTTCCGCGCCGCCGCCAGGCAGCGAATCCACACCGGCGTCTCGCAGTCGCTCTAATGTCTCACGAATAGAAAGCTTTGCGCGCCGGGCAAAGAACGCAACTTCAACCATGGTGAAGGCTTTGATATGGACCTGCGGGAAGCGTTCTTTTAGCCCGCTCACCAGGTCAAGAAAATATTCAAGCGGCAGATCCGGATGCAGTCCACCAACAATGTGGAATTCGGTTACAGCTTCGCTATATCCCGAGGCAGCCGTCTGCCAGGCCTGCTCCAATGCCATGGTGTAAGAGCCTTCTGCATCCTTCTTGCGCCCAAACGCGCACAGGCGGCATGCAGCAACACAGACGTTGGTTGGATTGATATGACGATTGACGTTGAAGTAGGCAATATTTCCATGCAGTTTTTCGCGCACGGAATTCGCCAGCCAGCCTACGGCCAAAATATCCGGCGAGCGATATAAAGCGACACCATCGTCAAAGCTCAACCGTTCACCGGAAAGCATTTTCTCCGCAATGAGTTGAAGTCTCGCGTCATCGGTGGCGAATGGCCGCCGCTGTCCCAGGAATGCCGTCGTCGCTGTCATCACCCTTTATGATAATGCAATCGCTTTGTTCATGGCCTGTTTTCACATATCACAGCCTTGCACTATGGTTCGTGCGCTAAACTTTCCATACACGCAAAGGTCACTGCACTGATACTATGCGTCAAGAAGAAAGCTTTAGACTCCGTTATGGTTAGGGTTTCCTGATTGCCTCATCGCATTCGATTGCTGTCTATCCTGGCTCTCTGCTTTGTCTTTCTGCCTTTTTTTGCATGCGTCGCAGCAGAGTGACGCGTCCAAAGCATCGGTGTTTCCGGACACAAATACCTACAGCCTGGATAAGGCGAAGGTGAATTTTCCCGCCGATTTCGAGGGGAAAGCCAACCTGCTTTTGATTTCATTTGAACCGGAACAGGCAAAAGATATCGAGACCTGGATGCCGCTTGCCCAGGCTCTGCAGCATATGAACTTTCAGTTCCGTTATTACAAGATGCCGGTGTCGAGTCCGGAAAACCTAATCTATCGCTGGTGGGACAACTCTTCTCTGCGCAGCGTCGAAACCGATCCGGAAACCTGGCATTGGATCATACCGCTCTATATCAACAAGACCGATTTCCGTCGCTCCATGAATATTCCGAATGAGAAAGAAGTCGTAGTTGCGCTCGTCGACAAGACCGGACAAGTTCTTTGGAAGGCTTCGGGCCGGCTCACCGACGACAAGAAAGCATCTCTCACAGCGGCCGTCGCAGCCGCTACACATCTCCAGTGAAGTGTTTCTGCATGACCAGCGCATCGAGCCGCCCAAGATAATAATTAGGTATCCTGCCGATCGTTTCGTAACCCATGCTCAAATAAAAACACTGTGCCTGTGCGTTATCCACAGCAACTTCGAGGCGAATCCACTGCACAGCACTCGCTCGAAGATGCTCTTCGACAGCCATTAACAGCAGACGGCCAGTCCCTTGCCTGCGCGCCTCCGGCAGCACATCAATTGTAATGAGGTGTCCGAAGTGGCTGCCTTCATGCAGGTGTCTTTGCGTGGTGCAAAAGCCGACAATGTTTGGATCGCCAGTCTCCTGATCCGCCGCGTTCTCTGCAATCACCGTGAAAGATTTGGGATGTTGCAGATAGTAGCGCAGCTCAGCTTTGGAGTAAGCGATGCTGGGCGAGAAGCAGACCTGGTCGATCCGATACAGCTTATCCAGATCTGCGCGCCGAAAAGGACGTAGATGAAACCCCGCAGCGGGAACGCTATGGCTGCGTTCCGCCACTGCTGCTCGCCGACGTTGCGGCAGTCTCTTCCGATTTCGGTTGCACCACAACACCATCGTACAGTGATGCAGCGACAAGACGGCCACCCAGAGAGCGAACGGAGCGAACCGTCCAGCCCGCGTCCCACCATTTCCACGTCATGCTGTTCTCATCGATTGCGAAGATTATGGTGGAGCGCGCGGAAGTGACAATAATTCGCCCCAGTTCCCGATTGAAGCTGAGGCCGTTGATATCGACCAACGGAAGCGTGGACAGCTGCTGCCAGCTCTGCCCCTGATCTTGGCTGTAGAATAAGCCCTCGCGGCCGCCAACCCAGATGCTGCCCTTGGGTGCTGTCGTTACGGCTTGCACATAGGAGAGCTTCGACGGCAGCGCGATCTCATGCCAATTCGTACCGCCATCTGTCGAGATCATCATCTGACGGCGGTTTGCTGCCAGCACCTCGTTATCCTTTGCCGTAACAAAGCGATAGTCATCACCCTTTAACACCGGCCCGGTCCATGCCATGCCCTGGTTCTCACTGCGATACACGCCATCCGCAGTGGCTGCATACCAGACCTGGCTGGCTGTATTGATGTCATTTACCCGCGAATCAATCGGTGCGCCCGGCTCTGCAACCTGTGTCGATTGCTTCGTTTTCTTGCCTCTTCTAATTTTGTATGTAATCTTCTCGGCATAAGTGAGGATGTCGCCATCTTGTATCCACTCGGAACCGCTCCAACGGAAGATGCCGTGCCCTGTTCCGGCCAACACGGTACCGTCATCCGTCTGAGCAAGAGTAAAGACATCTCTGCCAGCCAAGCCCTTGCTGCGCTGCTGCCACGTTGTACCGCCATCTTCCGTGACAAAGACGCCGCCGTAACCCTTGTCATTCAAAACGCCCGCATAGATCGTGCCTTCATGCTTCGCATCTGCAAGAACCGCAGCGACCTGCCGCTGCGAGAACCCTTCATTCGAGGCGGTAAATGTCGCGCCGAAATCATTGCTTGACAACACTCCACTGCGATCGGTCGCAAGCAGCACCTGCTGCGGATTCCTCGGGTTTATATAGATATCATTGATGATGACATCGGGCCCAGTGATACGCGACCAATTCACGCCGTCATCCATTGTCCTGTACAGACCTTCCGTCGTGCCCGCATACACAATCTTGCGGTTGGCCGGATCCTGCATCAGCACGCGTGTACGCCGGGCGGTCGAGGGAATGCCCTGCACCTTGCGATAGATCTCACCTGCATTTTCACTGCGGTAAATCCCTGAGCAAGCGCTGGTGTATATCACTGTCGGCCGCGTGGGATCAATAATGATCGAGAAGACGTCGGAGTCGTCGATCAAGCCCTGCTTGATACTGTGCCAGTTCGCACCGCCATCGCTCGTTTTCCAAGGCAGATGCCAGGTTCCCACGTAGATCAGCTTCGGGTCATTGGGATCGATGGCAACCGACTCTACCTCATGAATTTCGCCGCTATCTGGCGGACTGATCTCTTTCCAATGCCCGCCTTTGTCTTCGCTGCGATAAACGCCCTTCAAAGTGCCGGCAATCAGGATTTTCGGGTCGGAATGGGACTGTGCCAACGCGCGCACCGATTGGCCATCAATATCTGTGCTGGCCGACCATGTTGCCCCGCCGTCATGGCTGATATAAACGCCCCCCGCAGGACTGTCTACCTGCCAGACTCCCGCAAAAAGCGTCTTCGGATCCGAAGGATCGGCGACCAAGCTGTCGACAACCAGATTATCGGACTTACCCAGCTTTGCGAGCCTCTTCCAGGTGCTGCCACCGTCCATGGACTGATAAATCCAGCTCGTCGTTGTGCCTAGATAGAGATGCTGCGGATTATCAGCCTCAACGGCGAAGCTGCGGGCATCGCCACCATTTGGACCGACCGGGATCCAACTGATAACCCCACCGCAAGCAGGCAATACTGAGATTCCAAGAGTGCTTATACCAAGTAGAAAAAAGTGCAATAGCTTACGCTTCATAATGTCCTGATAACAATCTATTCGTTTATCCAGTCCCGTGACCAGCATTCGCTTCATATTCGATGAGAAACTTACATAAAAAGTAAAGGGCCAGCCGGAAAAATCCGGCTGGCCCAAGTGCTACGCTTTCATCGGACTAGTGACTCGCACGACGCGATCTACGCTGGCCCAATGGTTTGCGAGTTTGTGGCGTCACTGTGGACTCATCGACTGCAGTCGTGCCGGGCACGTCTGTGTCGAAGTTCGCACCGGCCGGGACGAGGTAGTTTTCCACTTCCTTCGCACCCGCAGTGCCTGTGCGTACCTGGATACGGCTGGCATCAATGCCCTTCTCCTTCACCAGGTAGTCCTTCGTGTTCACTGCACGTTGCGCTGCCAGGTTTTCAACGCGAGCCGCACGACGCTTGCCCTTCGGCGCAGCTTGTTCGGCTTCCGTCGCATTGCCAACCACAACCAGGGATGCATCCGAGGAGCGCTGCGCGTTGAGCGCGACGTCATCGAGGCAGGCCTTAGCTTCGTTGTCTACGCGAGCCGGACGACGCTTGTCGCGATCAAAGCTGATCGAGCAAAGCGTCTGCGTCTTCGCAGCAGGAGGAGCAGGAGCGTTGACGGTCACCGAGCAGGTGCCCGAGGCAGTCTGGCCCTTATCATCAGAGACATTGGCTGTCACTGTGATCGTGCCTGCCGGCGCACCAGCCGTGGAGAGGGTCGCAGTGTTGCCAGTACCGCTGATGGAACCAGCCGACGCCGTGTAGCTGTACGTCAGAGGACGGTTCTGCGGGCTGACACCTGTTGCTGTAATCGTGGAGCTGTCACCCGGGTTCACGCTCGACGGATTGACCGAGCAGCTAACCGTTGGCGGCTCAAACTGTTTCACGGTGAAGTTGGCAGTGCAATCCGCAAACTGACCGACTCTCTGGCCTTGGCTCACATGACCAGTGACGGTATAGTTGCCGGGTTGCAGACCGGTGGTATCTACACTTGCGGTAGCCGTATCGCCCTTGACTGTCACACCCTGACCAGACCAGCTGTATGTCGCAGTTCTCTTGGGATTCAGGTTGCTCGCAGTGCCGGTGATCGTAATAGGATCACCCGGAAAAACTGTCTGCGGAGTCGCCGAGCAGAGGTACTGAACGGGAGGCGGCGGAACAATATTTCCGAACTTCCAGACAATGCCGGTGCTCAGGCGAGCACTGTTCACATTGGCGCGACCGCCAAATGCAACAGCAGGCCCGAAGTTGGCGTGGAAATATTCGTAATCGGCCTGAAAGAGGCGGAGAGCCACATGATGATTGAAGAACGGAAGGTTATAGTCCAAGCCACCGCCGGCTGTGAGAGCCGGTCCCCAGGTTGCAGCATGTGCCGCAAACGGCTCACTATTCGGGCCGCCGAGGTTTACAGCTCCGGCCAGGGCATGCACAAAAGGAGTGATTCCCTCGGCCGTCTGATAGCGAAGAATCGGACCACCCTGAATGGTGTAGGCCGCATCATTATTTCCACTCGGGTGAAAACCGGCCTCTATCTGGCCGCCGAAGAAGCGGTTGAAGTAATAGGCACCGCTTGCAATGGCACCATAGTCGATCGCCGAATATCGATCGGTGAAGACCGACCCATCAGCCTGCGGCGTGTCTACCGTTCCATGCATAGCCAGATAGGAGTAGCCGGTAAATACGTCAACTCGAGAAACTGGTTGCTCAGCCGGAGCAGCCGGCGCTGGAGTCGAACTCTGCCCGAAAAGACTCGAAGCTCCAAGTCCTACGGCACAACCAACTAGCAGAATTCGGCTCACGGAACTTAACGGACGAGATTGCATGCGTCTATCCTCCGAAACCATACTTTGAAAAGTCTCACTGAACCAAAAATTTAGGCCCTGACATCAAGCCCAGGTACAAAACTTCTTTAGTAGAAAACTGCGACGGTATAAAAAACTACCACACGTTTATTACCTTAGAGCATAAATTCTTCAATGAGTTGCCTGAAACTATTGCTTATTACCCAGCATCTTGAGAGTTACTATCGCTAGTCGTTGTCTGGGGCATGCCTTGATGAGTAAACGTCCGCGAATTGTGCGAGAACAATTTACCCTCAGACTTTCGTGCATATCTAAACTATTGAATCTTTTCAGTTATTGCAAGTTCAAAACTCGTTTTAGACTGCCTCGTTCCTTCTGGATCTTTTCCTGCAGAAGGGTTATGGCATATAGCAACTGCTCAGGACGCGGAGGACATCCCGGAACATAGACATCAACGGGAATCACCTGATTCACTCCCTGAACGAGCGCGTAGTTGTTGAAAACCCCGCCGGAAGTCGCGCACGCGCCCATAGAAATAACCCATTTCGGCTCCGGCATCTGATCATAGAGACGGCGGATGACCGGGGCCATCTTCTGTGAAACGCGCCCTGCGATCACCATCAGATCCGACTGGCGCGGAGAAGGCCGAAATACCTCTGCGCCAAAGCGGGCTACGTCAAACCGCGACGCGCCCATGGACATCATCTCGATTGCACAGCAAGCGAGCCCGAAGGTCATTGGCCACACAGAGTTTTTGCGAATCCAGTTGATAGCCGCATCGAGCGAGGTAAGAAAGACACCATCCGGCTGGTCGTAGCCATAACTGGCCTCCTGCAGCTTTTCGCGGTTCTTCGCACTGCTCTCTAACGATCCAAACAGGTACCGGTCGCGGGCCAATTCACTCATGCCTCTACTATAACCCCGCTTCGCCTTGGATTTAAATGGATTACAGCTACTTTTGTTACTTTCTCGCTTTCAGGTTCTGATACACCTTGCACGGTTTCGCATAGCGACATTGTGGGACGGCCAATCTGCTCGCACCTTAAAAATGCTATTTGCGATTTTTAAGAAATATGTAAAAGTAACTGCAACACATTCAGGAATTTCTCACAGGCATACATGTTGTATCCACACATGCCTGTTGCAACTTATCGTTTGCATTCATTTAGTTTTTTGCCGGCGCAGAAACGGTCGGTATAGCTCTATTTCAAATAAGCCAGACGGAGTGTTATGCATCCTCGTATCGTGAAGCTGTTTTTGGCGTTGGTCCTTTGTACTGGCAGCCTGTTCCCTGCTTTTGCGCAAACACCAGTCGCCAGTGCGGGGTCTACTGCTGACCAGCTTGCCAAACTCCAGACTCAAGTCGCGAACGCGCAGTCCTCTGCCGACAACGCATGGATGCTTGTCAGCGCCGCACTTGTCCTCATGATGACCGGCCCCGGCCTTGCACTCTTTTATGGCGGCCTCGTCCGCAAGAAAAACGTGCTCGCAACCATGATGCAGAGCTTTGCCATGATGGCGATCATCACCGTGCTCTGGGCGCTTGTCTCCTACAGTCTGGCCTTCGACTCGGGCACAAGCTTCATCGGCGGATTGCATCACATCTTCCTGCGTGGCGTAGGCCTGGTCCCGGACACTGATTACTCAGCAACGCTGCCGCTGCAAACCTTCATGATCTACCAGTTGATGTTCGCCATCATCACGCCAGCACTCATCACTGGAGCCTTTGCCGAGCGCATGAAGTTCAGTGCCATGGCCCTCTTTTTGATTCTCTGGTCTATTTTCGTGTACTCGCCCATGGCGCATATGGTGTGGGGTAAGGGTGGATTCCTCAATGCCTCGCTCGGTGGTCGCTTCCCAACACTCGACTTCGCCGGCGGTACTGTCGTCCACGTTACATCCGGCGTTTCCGCCCTGGTCTGCGCTCTTTATCTCGGCAAACGCGTCGGGTATCCCAAAGAGGCTATGCCGCCGCACTCAGTTGTTTTGAGTTTCATTGGTGCTTGTCTATTATGGGTCGGCTGGTTCGGATTCAATGCGGGCAGCGCACTGAGTTCAGGCCCGCTCGCCACCAGTGCCTTTGTCAACACACACTTTGGCGCAGCCGGAGCAGCTCTCAGCTGGATGCTGGCCGAGTGGATTCGCAGCGGCAAGCCAAGCGCTCTCGGCGGGATTTCCGGAGCGGTTGCAGGACTCGTCGCCATTACTCCGGCCGCAGGTTTTGTGCAACCCATGTCCGCCATCGTCATTGGCCTGCTTGCCGGGGCCTTCTGCTACTTCATGGTCATCAAGGTCAAGAACTGGTTCGGTTATGACGATTCGCTTGACGCATTCGGCGTGCACGGAGCCGGCGGCACATTGGGAGCAGTGCTTACTGGGCTTTTCGCCTCGAGCGCCATCAATCCTATTTTCAAAGATGCGCAAGGCAATCCACTTCCCTCCGGCGCGGTGGACGGCAACTGGCATCAGGTTCTGAATCAGCTTGTCGGCATCGGTCTCGCCTGGATCATCTCGATCGTAGGCACACTGATTTTATTGAAACTGGTCGATCTCACCGTCGGGCTGCGTGTTTCCCGCGATCAAGAAACGGAAGGCCTAGACCTGACGCAGCATGGCGAAGAAGGCTATGATTTCGCTTCTTAGTATGACGTAACCTGTTACTCTGAGACACTTGAGACGACACTATGCAGAAGATTGAAGCGGTGATTCAACCGTCGAAGCTGGATGCGGTAAAGGACGCCCTCCTGGAAGTTGGCATTGAGGGCATGACGATTCTGGAAGCTCGCGGACATGGCCGCCAGAAGGGACATACCGAGTTCTATCGTGGCCGTGAATATACAGTCGATTTGCTGCCGAAGATCAAGCTCGAGATGGTCGTGCCAGACGAGTTGGTTGAGAAAGCCGTACAGGCGATTCTTTCCTCCGCTCGTAGCGGCAAGATCGGCGACGGTAAGATCTTCATCTCGAAAATTGACGAAGCCATCCGCATTCGCAATGACGAGCGCGGGCCTTCGGCACTCTAAACAACTCTGGGGGCGCGACAGAAGCACCTCCGCATACACAGTTTCGAGGGGGCACGGCTTCAGCCGGAGAGGGACTACTTCCCTCTCCGTAAAGGAAACCAATCCCGATCATCGCACGCTGAAACACATGAATCCGCATGACGCCTGAGTCGCTATCTCTCCCGCGAATGCGGGACAACTACCAAAAAGAAACAGCCGACCTGCGTCTGACATTCGAACGCTCCGGCGACGGCTCCGCCTCCATCCGTCGCCGCTCCACACTCGTTGACAAAGTGGTTCGTCAGCTCTGGACTGATCTCGTTGAAAACCAGGCTGACCTGGCCAATATTGCCGTCGTTGCAACGGGCGGATTCGGTCGAAAAGAGCTTTTTCCATATTCCGACATCGACGTTCTCTTTCTCTGCGCCAATGATGGCGCAGAGCGCGACTGCCACGATGTCATCCGTACCTGCACACAAGCCATGTGGGACATCGGCTTGCGCGCCAGTCCGGCAACGCGCACCTATAAGGAATGCGACCATGTCGATCCAGATAATTTAGAGTTCATGATTTCCCTGCTGGATCGTCGCTATCTCTGCGGTGACTACGCACTTTTCAAAAAACTCGAAAATGATCTGCTGCCGACTCTCGTCTTGCGCGAATGGAACACCCTTGTGCAGAATCTCGCGGAAATCGCGCGCGCGCGCCACTCCAAATACGGCAACACCATCTTCCATCTGGAACCGAATATCAAAGAATGTCCTGGGGGCTTGCGCGACTACCATCTCTCGCAGTGGCTCAGCCTGCTTTTTTCCCTGCAGGCGCAAAAGACCTGGCCCAAGCCAACCTCCAACTCCTTTTTTGCCGTCCATAACGATCTCGAATCGGCATTCGATTTCCTCGCTGCCGTGCGTTGTTTTCTCCATTACCGCTGCGGCCGCGACGACAACACGCTCGACTGGCACGCGCAGGACGAAGCAGCGGAACAAAGCATTGGCCTAGAAACTCGTGGCAGCGCTGATCCGGCTTACTGGATGCGCACCTACTATCGCCACGCTCGCACAATCTTCCGCCGCACGTCGTTGCTCATGGACGATGTGCCGCCGCCGCGCCGCTCTTTTTACAAGCAGTTCCGCCGCCGCCGCACTCCGGTCGCGGGCACAGATTTTTCCCTCGAACAAGGGCGCCTCGATCTTGATGATGCGGCCACTGTCGCCGATGCCGACAGCGTTCTGCGCATCTTCGGTCTCGTTGCTGTGCACGGTTACAAACTGAGCCAGAACGCGGAAGACCGTATTGCTGAAGCATTACCGGTGCTCGCCGTGCAAATGCCTGAAGGGCCATTCCTATGGAACTGCTTACGGGAGATCCTGCTCGGACCCCATGCCGCACATGCGCTGCGCACGATGCATGCTCTCGGCGTCCTCGAGCTGATCATTCCCGAGTTCCACGGTATCGACGCGCTCGTCATCCGCGACTCTTACCACCGCTACACCGTCGATGAGCATACCTTTCTCGTCATCGACAACGTGCACGGACTGCGCCAGCCCGCTCACGACTGGGAAAAACGCTTTGCTACACTGCTGCCTGAAGTTGATCGCCTCGACCTCTTCCTGCTCGCGCTCCTCATGCACGATACAGGCAAAGCGCGCCGCACGGGTGACCACTGTGCGCAAAGCGTCGAGCTGGCAGAGAGTCTCTTTGCGCGGCTTGAATTCGACCCGGAGGAGCGCGAGACAGTACGTCGCCTCATCCGCAATCATCTTGAGATGTCGGCTACGCTGCGCCGCGATATTTTCGATCCGCAAAGCATCCGGGACTTCGCGGAAAAAGCAGCCAGCCATGCGCAATTGAAAATGCTTTGCCTACTGACTTTCGCGGATATCAAAGCCGTTGCTCCTGACGCGCTCACACCGTGGAAAGCGGAAAACCTCTGGCAGCTTTACATCGCGACATCGAACTTCCTCGATCGCAGCGTTGATGAAGAGCGCTACCACGTCGAAACTGACACCGGGTTGCTGAATCGCATTGTCGCTCTAACTCCTGAACGCAGCGAAGAGCTCAAGTCATTTCTTGAAGGAATCCCGCAGCGCTACCTGCAGACGCGCCTGCCAGAACAGATTCGCAGCCATTTCCGCATGGCACTCGATCTTGCAACGGAACCGGCTCAGCTTGCCTTCCGCACAATGCGCCAACTCAATGAAATCACGTTGATCACGGTCGATCGTCCCATGCTCTTCGCCGATATGGCCGGAGTGCTCTCAGCCTGGGGTATGAACATTGTCAAAGCAGACGCTTTTTCAAACGCCGCGGGAGTCATCCTCGACACCTTTCAGTTCACCGATCCATTTCAGACTCTTGAACTGAATCCGACAGAGGCCGACCGCTTCTTGAAAAGCATTCGTGACGTGGTCTCAAAACGCGTATCTGTAGAGACACTTCTCCGCGCACGCAGCCACGGCAACCGACGCACTAACGCCAAGGTGAACGTCGAGACACGCCTGGCCTTTGACAATGAATCTTCCGCTCACAGCACGTTATTGCAGGTAGTCGCGCAGGATACACCAGGTCTGCTGCGTGAACTCGCCCGAACCTTTGCGGAGGGCGAATGTAATATCGAAGTCGCACTCATCGACACTGAAGGCGAAGTAGCCATCGACGTCTTCTATCTCACCTCGCAAGGGAGAAAGCTGAACGGCGCACAACAGCACAGGCTCACAGCGTCCCTCGCTCACGTTATCGAAAATCTCCGCCATTGACTGCCAACCTGCCCTGTCATTCTGAGCAGAAACAAAGGCCTGCTTCGAAAACAAGCAAATCTCAACAATGCAGGCTCAATTCACAGCATTGAGATTCTGTCTCGCTACGAATGTCAGAATAATAACGGTTCATAGAGTCCTATTTCAGATAAGCGCGGACCAGGTCAATCAAATCCTCGGCCAGCTCGGTCGGCGGATGCGGACTTTTCTCCGTAAGCATGTGAAGCCGGATATGGTCTTCGAGCACCTCGGCCATCAGACTGTTGATGCCGCCGCGCACATTCGCCAACAGCATCAGCACGTCAGCACAATCGTCGCCGGTCGATAACGACCGTTCAATCGAATCCACCTGCCCGCGAATCCGCCGGATGCGCGCAACCAGCTTTTGTTTTTCTTTTTCAATATGGCTCATTTTTTACTTGCCTATATCCTAGGGGGGTATGTTATAAGAATTGAGGCGATGCTTTCAACATAATCGGAAGCATCCAGAGAAACTATGACAATCGAAGCTTCGCCGGAACCTCCGCGACGCCGGAGCGTTTGCCTGCTCTGTGACGAACAGCCAAGATCCAGCATATAGGCTCTAGGCACGCTTCTCACAGTGCACAACAAGCACGAGTGAGTGAGGAATGCCCGCCGCAGGACAAGCGGTACTCACCCCTCCTAAGCCCAAGCCTGAACACGTCTTCCGGACCGCGAACTCCGCGTCCGGTCAACGATGTCGTACGTGTGTTCGGAAGGAGGAAGCCATGACCAGAATCATTATTGCTCCATTTGCACGGAGGCGTAATCGTCTCTCCTGCGTCTGGATTCAGACCGGAAATCCAGCCCAGCCCCTCGCGTGTGTCTGGATTGATCGCGACTTGCGCATGGCCGATCTGCAAGGGAGCCACAAACCAGGGGTGCATCTTCAATGCGCCTGAATTCGCATCAGAACGGAAGTAGTCGAACCTCTATGTCGTTGCTGTTTCTCTATCATGTGGTCGATTTGGCAGGATTTGGTCACGTACTGTAACACCATTGCAATGTTCTCAGGTCAGGATCAAATCTGATCATCAAAAGCGCCTGCTGTCGATCCTTAGTCACAAGTCACACACAGCTCGGAGGCTGTTTTTTTGCGCAAGCTGCTAACAGTTTTTAGCCTGACACTGTGCTTTTCGTCCGCTCATGCCCAGTCTGCGGCATCCTCACTGCCGTCCGCTCCTGTGGCACAGCCTCCGATCACTGAAATATCGCATCTGGATTTCATGGAGGATGCGCAGAGAAGCCATTCCAGCAGCACCGGCATACCACCGGTTGAGCGCCAGGCACCCGACGCCCCAATTCTCACGATGTTTCCGCATAGCGACACCGCGCCCTATTGGATCTCCGGCCAGGCCAACATCATTTTCCAGGCGCACCCATCCTTTCACTCGCCTTATCAAGGACCAAACAGCTTTGGCGGCGCTGGAGAGTACAAAACCTCGCTCGTCGGGACCCTTTACCTTGGCTATCAACCGCACCGCAACACACGCTTCAACACTGATTTCATCGTCAATTTTGAAAGCGCAGGCGGCCGTGGGCTGAGCCAGGCTCTCGGCCTCGCCGGCTTCACGAATCTCGATGTCGTTCGCAATCCCAACCTTGGCTCAAAACCCTACCTGGCACGCGGACTAATTCACCAGACCATCGGACTTACCGATGAAAACACAGAGTCCGACCGCGGCCCAAATTCACTCGCTACGCAGGTTCCGGTCCGCCGCTTCGAGTTTCGGATTGGCAAAATGAGCCTGCCCGACGTCTTCGACATTAACTCAGTCGGCAGCGACAGCCATTTGCAATTTACCAACTGGACCATCGACAACAACGGCGCATGGGACTATGCCGCTGACACTCGCGGCTATACTGTTGCAGCCATTGCCGAATACGATGACCGTAACTGGAGCGCGCGTTATGGTCTCGCAGCCATGCCAACCGTGGCCAATGGCATCGATCTTGACTGGGCATTCTCCCGCGCCAGCGGCCAGAACATGGAGTTCGAGCTTCGTAAATCTCTCATTCAAGGACGAAAGGGCGTTATTCGTATCCTGAGCTTCGTTAATCACGCAAACATGGGCACCTACCGCGAAGCGGTAGCAGCGTACCTCAACGGCACCGACCCCACACCGGAGATCACCCATCACGCGCATTTTGGCGCTGTGAAATATGGCTTCGGCTGGAACAATGAGCAGGAGATCACCCAGGACTTCCGCATCTTCAGCCGTTTTGGCTGGAACGAGGGACAGCATGAATCGTTTGCCTACACGGAAGTCGACCAAACTGTTTTGTTCGGCGGCGATCTACAAGGGGTCCGCTGGCATCGTCCCGTCGACAAGATCGGTGTCGCCTTTGTTTCGAACGCAATTAAGCAGGACCATCAAAATTACCTGAAATACGGTGGGCTTGGATTCCTATTAGGCGATGGAAAACTCAACTACGGACGCGAAAACATCGTGGAAAGCTATTACAACTGGCACGTCTGGCGAGGGCTTTACTTTGCCCTCGGCCTTACGCACATCAATAATCCCGGCTACAACCGCGATCGCGGCCCTGTCTGGGTGTCCTCTGTGCGCATGCACATCGATTTCTGAACCGAGGCGCGCAAGGGACATCCAGACTATACGAAGTGCCGGGGCGGGAAGGCGGGCGCCCACGCTTTCACTCACCTGCCGCAACGGCTTGTTTAGGAGCTTCCTGCAGCCTGCGGGCCTCTTCACAAAGCTTCTTCAACTTGCCCTCATCTGGTTCTCGGCTACAAACACGTCTTATTTCCGCAACATACAATGAAAAACGCGCCAAAAGGCGCGTTTTTCGCATCAGACAAGCTCGTCATTTTAACTGAAAGGGAGGGCTGCAGCGGGCTGCTGATCGCTCAACTTTTCTTTACAAATATGTTCCGCCTCAAGAACTCGCCGCTCTGCCGGAGTCTGGGCCGCACCCAGAATCTGGAAGCAATGCTGGCAAATGGTAATCTGAGCGCGAACCGTATGAATACGGGCAGGAAGAAGCTTCTGAGGGATCGCGTGTGTGGTAGTAATGGCGGAAATCATGACTCACTCCAGCGTTAGTTAGAAGGTTAACCAGGAGCATCATCCCAATAGGGACTTGGCATCGACTCAAGCTAGATGGCGAGTATTTTCTGGGGCCCCGGGATAAGCTATGACAACTTGCTTTATCTGTGTAGATGCCTATTAAAGGTCGCCCAGATGTTCTTATATATGCACTTTTTGCCTTTTTTGGTAAAAAGTCAACAAATTTTTTCACGATTTCGTGAATTTTTTTCCTAAATCCTTAGGTTTCTTCGCGCTAAGAAAATTCTGAAATCTCCCGATAAGCCAACTTAGGGAGACGTGCCCGAAATGTCTGTTCTGCCTGAAAAAACCTCTACCATCCTGCTCGCCGACGCTGATCCCGCATCGACCGGTGTGTTGATTCCCCTTCTTGAATCCTGGAATTACAAGGTCGAACTTCAGACTGATGGCGCGGCGGCTTTCAAGCGGCTAAACGGCGACGAACCTCCGGCGATGTCCATTCTGGACTATGAACTGCCCTCTATGAAAGGCTTCGAAATCATCGCGGAAACTCGCCGACGGTCGCGCCAGCGCTCTCTCTGGCTGATGCTCATGAGCGGTTCGCCCGACGTTGAAAAAATTGAATTGGCCACCAGCGCAGGCGTAGACGACTTTCTACTGAAGCCAGTCAACGAACTGGATCTCCTCGTGCGCCTCCGGACAGCGGAACGAGTACAGCATCTCTACCGAGAACTTCAGGAACAGATGGATGCAGTGCGCTTCCTCGCCTCGCATGACAATCTGACCGGCCTTCTTAACCGCGAATCCATGATGCGATTGCTCTTTCAAGAGACCGATCGCTCGCAACGTTTGCGTTCTCCCTTAACACTCATGCTGATCGATCTGGATAAGTTCTCTGAAATCAACATTGAATGCGGCTATGGAACGGGAGACGTCGTGCTACGGGAGTTTGCCCAGCGACTGAAACGCTACCTGCGCAGTTATGACATCCTGGGCCGGTGCGGCGAAGATGAATTCCTGATCGGCCTGCCCGGTTGCGTCGCCGAGCAGGCTGCCGCTATGGCTGAGCGTTTGCAGCGATCGGTGCTGGATAAGCCTTATCACATCCACCGTGACATGTTGAACGTCTCCGCCAGCATCGGCATCGCGACTAGCCGCGGCCGCTCGCCCTTAATCGTGCTGCGCGAGGCGGAACGCGCGCTCGGCAATGCAAAACTGGCAGGCAGAAACTGTATTCGCTGCTTTATCCAGCCAGTTCAAGCAATGCAGCCCGCGACCGAAGAATCCCCAGAGATCCTTCGGCTACCCTGACCATGATGTAATCCCTCTATATTGCTTACCCGCCTGCATATGATGATCATCCTGGCCAGAGTCTGAGTAGGAAAGAGACCTGCTCCCTCCACCCCCGGCACAGGCGACGTGATCTGTTCGCCAGTAGTTACAGTCACTTCTAGATGAGACAGCCCAAAACTGTAAGAGGGACATTACAAAAGTCTTACAAGTAGACTCTCCGTGCCCTGATACGGTGGAACCTAGAGCCTATTTCCCCTATTAAGGATGTCCTAGCCGAATGCCTGTCGAACTTCTGGAAGAACCGCTCATCGCTGAACCGCAGGAACCAACCCAGCGCTATGCGCCCAAGCCAAATGCGCCAACTTTGGGTCGTGCCGCTCAGAGCGGCAAGCTGAGCTGGATCACTGCCGCTTTTATGGTTGCGTTCCACATCGGAGCCATTGCGGCACTCTTCTTCTTCTCCTGGAAAGCGGTGCTGGCCGCAGCGGTGCTGTACATGTTCGCCATCAATATGGGAATCGGCATGGGCTACCACCGGCTGCTGACGCATCGCGGATTCAAGACCCCCAAATGGGTCGAATATTTTCTGGCGATATGTGGCACGCTTGCGCTTGAAGGCGGACCGATCTTCTGGGTAGCCACGCATCGTGTCCATCACCAACTCTCCGACAAAACTGGCGACCCACATACACCTACTGAGGGTGGCTGGTGGGCGCACGTGGGATGGATTTTGAGCGGCGAATCGCTGCACGCGCAGACTGTGATGCTGGGACGCTATGCACCCGACCTTACGAAGGACCGTTTTCATGTCTGGCTAAGCAAATACCATTGGGTTCCGCTCACGCTCGTCGGTCTGGGGCTGCTTGCTATCGGTGGCTGGACCTGGGTTCTGTGGGGCATCTTTTTCCGTGTGACGGTGGGACTGCACGCCACATGGCTGGTCAACTCCGCCACGCACATGTGGGGTTCACGCCGCTTCCCGACCCGGGATGAGTCGCGCAACAACTGGTGGGTGGCCCTGCTGACGGGCGGCGAAGGCTGGCACAACAACCACCACGCCCACCCAGTCTCCGCACGACATGGTTTGAAGTGGTATGAGTTCGATCCAAATTACTACGGCATCTGGCTTCTGAAGAAGCTCGGCCTCGCACATGACGTCAAGATCGCGCACTACGATCCGAAAAATCCCCGACCTGCCGGCGCAGCATAAAATAGAAACGGAACCCCGAAAGTTCGCCCGCTCACGATATCCTGAGCGGGCGTTTCCATTTGCTATATGCGCATCACCAGACGCAGACCGGCCATGATCCTCTTCATCACGCTAGGCGTGTGCATGGTTGGTGTAGCCATTACGCTGAATGTGGGCTGGATCATTTTGAACTGGCGCCGCGTGTTGCCGATGGTTATCGGCCTCCCTTTCTTTGTCCTTCTCATTGCAGGAGTCGTACTGAATACGATCTTTTTGGTACGCGAGGTGCGCCGCAACGAACGGCACGACAGCTTTCTGAATGCCGTGACCCATGAGTTGAAGACTCCGATCACCTCAATCCGTCTCTATTTGGAAACCCTGCAACGCCGTGCCTTGAGCGAAGAGCAGCGACAGCAGTTTTACGGAATCATGCTGGCAGACAGCGATCGCCTGTTGGCAACCGTCGAACAAGTGCTGAAAGCAGGCGAGATCGGCCAGCGGACACACTCTCAGATCCACACGGAAGTCGACATGGATGTTCTTGTGCAGGAGTGCATCAACACGACAGTTTTGAGGCATCATCTTGCTCAGGAGTCAATTGTTTTCGAAAGCGATAAGACACATAGCCCGCTATTTGTGCGGGGGAATCCTGACGAATTGCAGACAGTGGTGCTGAATATCCTTGGCAACGCCGTGAAATATTCTCCGGACGGTCTCCATGCTACGGTTCGACTCGCCGTCGAGAAGGATGCCTGGATCGTGCTCACCGTCTCCGACGAGGGCATCGGCATTCCCCCAGCCCATCTCAAGCGTATTTTCAAGCGTTTCTACCGGGTACCGCACCGCAACGTTCTTAAAACCAAAGGTACCGGTCTCGGCCTCTTTCTTGTGCGCACCATCGCGCGCCAACATGGCGGCGAAGCAACGGCACAAAGCGCAGGAGAAGGTCATGGCACAACCATTCGGCTACAGCTGCCCCGTCTGCTTGCGCGAGCCGCACATCTGCAGACGAACTGAGACATGATGAAAGAGCGCACAACCCGCATTCTCGTAGTGGAAGATGAAACGCACCTTGCGCAGGGTCTTCTGTTCAACCTTCAGGCAGAGGGCTTTGAGGTTGAGATCGCGAGTGACGGCGAGGCCGCTCTGGCCGCGCTGGTGGAGGGCGCAAATTTCGACGCGGTCCTGCTCGATGTCATGCTTCCGGGCAAGGATGGTTTCGCTGTCGCGCGCGAGCTGCGAGACCAGCAAAACTACGTCCCAATTTTGATGCTCACCGCCCGTGGGCGTCCGGAAGACGTGCTTGATGGCTTTGCCGCCGGCGCTGATGACTATCTACCCAAGCCATTTGATCTTTCTATCCTGCTAGCGCGGCTTAATGGCTTATTGCGACGTATGGCTTGGCACTCGGCTCCTTCTCCTACCGAAACAGGAGAAGCCCAGGATGAGCCTGCAAAATTCTGTTTCGCGGGCCGCTGCATTGATTTTGACGCGCTCGAATTGACAGCGCCCGATAAGCATATTCAGCTCACACTGATGGAAGCAGATTTTCTGCGTTATCTCGTACAAAATCAGGGTCGCATCATTTCGCGTAAAGAGTTGCTGGAGCAGGTCTGGCGCGTGCGTGAAGATACCGATACGCGCGCGATCGATAACTTCGTTGTGCGGCTGCGGCGCTATATCGAGGATGAGCCTACTAACCCCATCCACCTCAAGACCGTACGCGGCGTAGGCTACCGGTTTCTGCCTGAGAGTGAATAAAGAAAGCATGCCATCGGCTATCTAGGACTACAATAGGGATAGGGGGTATATCCATGGACGAAATCATACTGCGGATCGATGGAATGCATTGCGGCGCGTGCGTGCGTCGGGTAACCCGGGCGCTGCAGATTGTAGATGGCACGGAAGTGGAGGAAGTGCGTCTAGGCGCGGCGCGTGTGCGGGTAAAAGACAGAGCATCTGCCGAGTCTGCCCTGCTGGCGTCGATTGGAAAAATCGGCTTCTCCGCGCGTATAGAGCAGTAATGGCTGATACTGATACATCAAAAACCGTGGTCATGCCTATCAGCGGCATGAGCTGTGCCGCCTGTCAGGTGCACGTGGAGCGTGCTCTGCGCGATACCGCGGGCGTCAGCAACGCTCAGGTGAACCTGATGAATCACCGGGCGCACGTTACTTACAACCCTGCCATTGCACACCCGGAACAACTTATCGGAGCAGTGCGTGAGGCGGGATACGACGCCTCCGTCCCTGACGAACACACGGGGCACAGGCATGAAAACGATGAGGCCGGCGATGAAAGCACATTGAAATTTCGCGCGTTTGCGACCATGATCGGCGGCGCTATAGCGATGCTTCTTTCCATGCCGTTGATGCATACCCACGGCAATATGCTCGATCGAGCTTTCATGAAAGCCTTGCCATGGCTTTATCAAATCCCTCACATTGTGCTTTTGTACCTGCTGCTGGCAATGACGCTTATCGGCATGTTTTGGGCTGGAGGAGCGATCTATCGCGGCGCATGGAAGGCTGCTCTCCATGGTTCCAGCAACATGAATACGCTGGTTTCGGTGGGCACGCTTGCTGCGTTCTCTTATTCTGCAGTTGCGACCATCGCCCCGCAGCTTTTCATAAGACATGGACTGCAACCCGATGTGTACTACGAGTCCGTGTTATTGATCCTTGGATTTTTATTGTTAGGGAAATGGCTCGAAGCGCGCGCAAGGCACAGAACGCTGGATGCACTGGAAGCTTTTACAAAGATGCAGCCGAGCACTGCGCGTATCCTGCAGAATGGCCAGGAAATGGAAGAGCCGCTTGCGTCAGTGCAGTCCGGCGATGTTCTCATGGTGCGGCCTGGAGAGCGCGTTCCAGTCGATGGGATCGTAATAGCAGGCGCAAGCAGTGTGGATGAATCGCTGATCACAGGTGAATCAACGCCAGTGGCACGGGCAGTGGGTGATAGGCTCATCGGCGGCTCAGTGAACTACGACGGCGCGCTCACCTATCGTGCAACATCCATTGGCATGGATAGCGTGCTCGGCCAGATGCTGCGCCTGATGGAGCAGGCACAATCTTCAAAAGCGCCGATGCAGCAGTTGGCCGACCGTGTAAGCGGGATTTTTGTGCCTGTGGTGCTCGTATTGGCTGTACTGACATTCATAGTATGGGCATGGCTGGACCCCTCCCCCGGCTTCAGCCGTGCATTTGCCGTTGCTGTCACAGTGCTGGTAATCGCATGCCCGTGTGCCATGGGTCTTGCAGTTCCCGCAGCGCTGACCGTTGCCATTGGGCGAGGCGCGCAAAAGGGGATTCTGTTCAAAGGCGGTGAGAGTGTGGAGCGTCTGGCACAGATAGACATCGTGGTTTTGGATAAGACCGGAACTCTCACCATCGGCAAGCCTGAGATCACAGCGGTTCATCCGGCCAATGGATGGAGCGAGCGAGACCTGCTCACAATCGCTGCGTCTCTGGAGCAGCAGTCGGAACATCCGCTAGCGCATGCTGTAACGAAGAAAGCACAGGATGCAGGAATGCAGTTTTCGCCTGTTATCGATCTACGCGTTGTTCCCGGCAAAGGCGTGACCGGAACCGTCAATGGATATAACGTTGCAGCGGGGAACGCTTCGCTCATGCATGACCTGAGTGTAAATATCGCCGCGATACCCGCGGCAACTTCGTCCGCCACTCTTCTTCACATTGCCGTCAACGGCATTTACCACGGCCGGCTAGAGGCCCAGGATGTGCTGCGGCCTGGCGCAAAAGAGGCAATCCAGACTCTGCACACACTTGGGCTGAATACAGTTATGTTGACCGGTGACAGCAAGCAGGCAGCTACCCAAATCGCGCGCGAGGCGGGCATAGAGCAGGTCAGGGCGGAATTGCTTCCCGACGCCAAGCTGGCTGCGATTCGCGAGCTGCAAGCCGGCTCTCATAAAGTCGCCATGGTGGGCGACGGCATCAACGATGCCGCGGCGCTGGCACAAGCTGATGCCGGTCTCGCCATAGGAACAGGTACGGATCTTGCGCGCGAAGCCGGTGATGCCATTCTGCTACGAGGCGAGCCGCAGCAGATTGTGAATGCAATCCAGCTGTCACGGCAGACAGTGCGTGTAATGCGACAGAATCTCGGCTGGGCGCTCGCATACAACGTGCTGGGCATTCCGATTGCGGCAGGTGTGCTATATCCCGTGCTTGGCATTCTCCTCAACCCGGTGATTGCAAGCGCTGCGATGGCATTGAGTTCAGTAAGTGTATTGAGCAATAGTCTAAGATTGCGGAGTTTTAAGGCATGAGTCCCAACCCAAAATCAACCGTCAAAGCAGCCGCCGCAAATTGCGCATGCGGGGATGAGCATAGAGCCACTGGGGTCGATCCGGAGATCAAGTCGGCAACATTGCGGAGGCTCTCGCGCATTGCCGGCCAGATCAGAGGCCTGGAAAAAATGGTGGAGCAGGAGCGGTACTGTGCCGACATCCTGCTGCAGATTTCCTCAGTACAAGAAGCTTTACGCGGAACTAGCCGCCATTTGATGCGTAATCACCTGAAACACTGCGCAACCGACGCAATCAAAAAAGGTCCGGAAAGCGCCGAGGCAATGTACGACGAATTGCTCGACCTCGTTTATCGTCATTCGCGCTAAGGACTGCAGCACCGCCGCTAAACCCTGTAAACTGATAGCGGAAGCAACTTGTGCGCATTCTTACCCGTTACATCCTGAGAGAAGTTTTCACGCACGCACTCCTAGGTGGAGTGCTCTTCACGTTCGTTCTGTTCATGAAAGAGCTCGGTCCACTACTTGAGCTTGCGGTGCGCAACAGCACTTCGTCGACCGCAGTCGTTGAAATCTTTCTCTTACTTCTGCCCAATATGTTTACCGTCACAATCCCCATGGCGGTTCTCGTAGGCATTCTGTTGGGCTTAAGCCGTCTTGCTGCGGATAGCGAAATTACGGCAATGCGCGCAGCGGGTGTCGGGGTGTGGAGATTTGTCGGCATTGTCGCCATTGTTGCAACTGCAGCCTGGGGCGTCGGATTATGGAATACGTTGTATTTCGCCCCGAAGGCCTCAGCGCAGCTGCTCAAAATTGAAGATGAGCTTAAAAACACTCAGGCTACCTACGAAATTCAACCCCGCGTTTTTTATGAAGACCTGAAAGATGTTGTTCTTTATGTCGCTGACGTACGCGCAGGAACAGGAGCCGCGAGATGGCGTCAGGTATTTCTGGCTGATTTGAGCGATCCAGTCTCACCAAAAATCACCACTGCGGAAGATGCCACTGTAGCCAGCACTGATAATCAAACACTCGTCATGCGGCTACGGAATGGCACGCAACATCAGACGACTCCCGACAAGCCAGATGAATATAACGTATCGACGTTTGCGCAGACGGACCTGCCTCTTGAAACGATGGCTCCCCCAGACCCGCACCTGGGCCATAGCGATGCCCCGGTCCTTGCTATGTCTAATCGCGACTTGCTGGAGCGTGCACACCAGTCAAACGGCCGATGGTATCTCATTGAATTGCACCGCCGCTATGCCTACCCCTCGGCATGCCTGGTGCTCATGCTTGTAGGCGTGCCGCTGGGAATATCTTCCAAACGCGGCGGCAAAAGCGCAGGCTTTGTGCTCACAATTTTGCTGGTATTCATCTATTACTTTCTTTCAAACACCGGCGTGGCGCTGGCCCGGCAAAATAAGCTCCCAGTTTTTGCCGGCGTGTGGATGGCGAATATTGTCTTCGCTGCCTGCGGCATCTTTTTTCTCCGGCAAATGTCCACGGGCGGGTCAGCCCTTGCAGCTGTCACATCCATCGGGTCATGGCTGAATCTGAAAAAGACATCAAACCTGCCTGATGCCGGCTCAACAGTCGAACGGCCTGTTTCCAAACGCCATGTGCGCGGGCGATTCCCGCTCATCCTGGATGATTATGTCCTTCGTCAATTTATCTCAACCTTCACGATGGTGCTGGTCGCATTCGTCACACTGATGCTGGTGTTCACCTTCTTTGAGCTGCTGGGCGATATCATTCGCAATCAAACCCCTCTCATTACAGTTGGTGCATATCTGATTAATCTCACGCCCAGCCTGATCTACATCATTACGCCTCTCAGCGTGCTGATCGCTGTCCTGGTTGTGTTCGGGGGCCTGAATCGCTCCAATGAGCTGACAGCGATGAAAGCAACGGGGATCAGCTTGTACCGAATTGTTGTGCCGGTGCTGGTCATCGCTTCCATCTTGTCGGTTTCGCTGTTTCTCTTCGACGAAGTCTACTTGCCGATTGCAAACAGGAAGCAGGAAGCCTTGCACAATGTCATTAAAGGCAAGCCGGCACAGACCTATCTGCGGCCCGACCGAAAATGGATGTTCGGGATGCAGCAGCAGGGCAAGCCGGAACGCATCTTCTATTACGAGTTTTTCGATCCAGACAACGACCGTTTCGCCAATATCACTGTCTTCGAGTTTGATCCATCCACGTTTTCTCTGTCGCGGCGTATCTTTGCCGCCGGCGCCCATTGGGACCCGCAAATTCACCGGTGGATCTTCGAACATGGCTGGCAGCGCAGCTTTAACGGAGATGAGATCACAAACTATCAGACGTTTGAAGTGAGCACTTTTCCTGAGATTGTGGAGGTTCCACAATACTTCAAGAAAGAAACCCGCCCCTCGCAGGAGATGAGCTTTAACGAGCTTCAACGCTACATTCGCGATATGCGACAAAGTGGATTCGACACCATGCGTCTGCGCGTGCAGCTGAACCGCAAAATTGCCTATCCGCTCATCACGCTCGTCATGGCAATTCTGGCAGTTCCCTTCGCACTTTCCATGGGCAAACGCGGCTCACTCGCTGGAATCGCAGTCGCCATCGGAATGGCCATTGCGTATCTCTTTGTGGATGGGATGTTCGAAGCTATGGGAGATGTAAACCTCCTGCCTGCGTTTCTCGCTGCGTGGTCGCCCGATGTGCTTTTCGGACTCGCGGGCACTTACCTGCTGCTTCGCACCCCCACTTGATGCGACTTTTGCTCGCGCAAAGAATCAGATATCCAGCACTACCATAAGGACCGATGCTCAAATCACTGCAACCCCTCTTTCCGTATATGCGCCGCTATAGGCGTAGCTTCTTCTGGGGAGGGGTGTCTGTTGTTCTAAGCAATGCGATCTGGATTTTCTTTCCCCAGGTGATTCGCATCGCCATCGATGACTTGAACGTTGGCGTCACGCAGAAAAAAATATGGCTCTATGCAGGCCTGCTCGTCGCAGTTGCTGTCGCGAAGGGCATTTTTCTCTTTCTGACGCGCTGGATTATCATCGGCATCTCACGCGAAATTGAATTCGATCTGAGGAACGATCTTTTCCTTCAGCTGGAAAAGCAGTCCGCGGCCTACTATCAGCAGCATCGCACAGGCGACATCATGGCCCGTATGACGAACGATCTGAATGCCGTTCGCATGCTGCTCGGGCCGGCGATTATGTATAGCGCCAATACGATCTTGTTTTCGCTGGGCGCCCTTTTTTTCCTCCTGAAAATCAGCCCGTTTCTCACACTAGTGGCCTTGATGCCCCTCCCCCTTGCTAGCATTCTGGTTCAGGCGCTGGGACGTAAAATACACGAACGTTTCGAACGTATTCAGGCCATGTTTTCCGATATCTCCGCACAGGCGCAGGAGAATTTTTCCGGAGCGCGACTGGTGCGCGCCTTTGCGCAGGAAGAGGCGCAGATTGCCGCATTCGAGAAATCGAATCGCGAATACATCCGCCGCGGTCTGCGCCTGGTGCAGCTCATGGGCATGTTATGGCCTACCCTTGAATTTGTTCTCGGGCTGGCTATGGCAATTTCGCTTCTCGTCGGCGGCCATGAAGTACTTTCGCATCGCATCAGCGTAGGCGATTTCGTTGCCTTCAATACCTATATGGTGATGCTGACGTGGCCGATTATTGCCCTTGGCTGGGTCGTCAATCTCTTTCAGCGCGGGACTGCGTCTGTGGCCCGCATCGATGAGCTGCTAAAAGCCGAGCCTTCGATTGACGATAGTAATGCCGATACGTCCATTCCTGCCGATTTGAAGCTTCGCGGAGAAATCGAGTTCCGTAACCTGAGTTTCTCTTATGACCAAGGCGGCGGACACGCAGCTGAAGTATTGCACCATTTGTCGTTAAAGGTTCCGGCTGGCAGCAGTCTCGCGCTGGTTGGGGCGACGGGAGCTGGCAAATCAACACTGGTGAATTTGATTGCGCGTGTTTATGACGGTGCGCCGGGCAGCATCCTGGTGGATGGACGTCCCATTCGGCAATATCCTCTGGCTGTGCTTCGAGCGAATATCGGATTTGTTCCGCAAGAGACATTTCTCTTCAGCGAAACTCTCCGGGAAAATATCGCTTTCGGTGTTGCTCACGCGACTGCGGATGAAGTCATGCGCGCTGCCGAAGCGGCGCACATCCGCAAAGAGTTCGAAGAATTCCCCCGCGGTTTTGAAACCCTGGTAGGCGAGCGGGGTCTGACCTTGTCAGGCGGACAGAAGCAAAGGTCGGCGCTTGCGCGCGCCATTCTCCGCAACCCAAGCATATTGATTCTCGATGATTCATTAGCAAGCGTGGATACCTACACGGAAGAGCGCATTCTGGAAGAGTTGCGCCTTATCATGCAGGGACGAACGACCATTCTCATTTCGCACCGCATCTCTACCGTGCGAAACGCAGATCAGATCGCAGTGCTTTCTCAAGGGCGCATCGTTGAGCTGGGAACGCACGACGAGTTACTGGCAAACAATGGCCACTACGCGAATTTATTCCAGAAGCAGCTGCTGGAAGAGGAGCTGGCAGTCACAGGTTAGGCCGTCCAGCCAGAAGCTTGGCTGTGCTCTGCATCCTGGTGAACTGTGTTTGAAGTGACCGGATGCATCCTGGCCGAAGTTGTAAATTGTTTGCGCACCTCAGGATCCTGGGCGACCTGCTGCCACGCCTCGCGCACTCTGAGGATGCACTGTATCGCCTCGTGGAAGCGTTCTGTTGAAGAAAGTCGCGACCCATCAAGACATAAAGCAAAGACAGCCGCATAAAACTCCGACAGCGTTTTCGCCGGACCACCGACATCCATCCGCAACCGGGATTGCAGGTGCATCAGGATGTCGAGGATCCGCTTGACTGCGATACGGCGTTCGTGCACGTTGCCTGCCTCCGTGGCTTCGATTGCGCGATGCAAAAAACGCACCATACCATCGTAAAGAGCAATAATCAGCTCGACACCGTTCATTCCGGCAACGGATTGCTGCTGGTAATTCGAATTCTGCATGCCCTATCCGTTCTGATTCTCGTTGTAGCCGGTAATGGCGCTGTACATTTCGTTGATCTGTTGCAATTCCTGCGGAATCTCGGTCAAGGTATAATTTGCTTCGTTCAATTCCGTGGTCAACTGTGTCTTCTGCGCGCTGATGATCGTCTCTTCATTGCTGACATTTGTATTCAGCTGCGATTCAACCGTGGAGTTCTCCTGCAGTGCAAGATAGATCGCTCCATCCGGAGCGCTATTCCCCAGATTGTTCAGCAATGTAGAAAAATTTCCACCAAAGGATGTATAACTTCCGCTGGGCTGAAGGAAATTGACCACATCCTGATAATTGCTGTTCAAGATGCTTTCCAAAGTGTCAGTGTCGAGCGAAAGTGTGCCATCATCATTGACCGTGATGCCAAGCTGCGTAGCGGATGTGACGGCGTTCGATTGCCCCAAGCCGAATGTCACTGCCGTATTCGTCGTGGTATCCGTCAAACCGCTGCTATCCACTGTGATCATTCCCGAGGATCCGCTTGTCGAACTCGTCAGGCTCAGAGTCGCACTGTTCCCCGAGGTAATTACGTTGGCGGTGACACCGAGATTGGCAGCATTGATAGCCGCGGCCAGCCCCGAGATCGTGGTGTCGCCTGTAGTCGGGACTGCGATGGTCTGTGCCGTGCCGCTTCCCACCTGAATCGAAATGCCGCCTGTTAACGTATCGCTTGATGCGATGGAAGAATTCGTGGCGGTGGCGTTTGTAGGTTGCAGGAAGGTGAGCGCCGATTGCAGTGTTTGCTGCAACGTTGCAATCGTTGGATTGCCGAATAAAGGCTCTGGGTTCCCGCTGGAATCATTGCCTTCCTGCGTGTTCAGATCTCCCAGGACCTTGTTATAGGCGGTCACAAAGGTATTCACCGCCGATTCGACATCGGAGTTGTCGTTAGTAATCTCCACCTGTACGCTCTCACTTGGAGCTTGACTCAGCAACTGAAAAGTTACTCCTTGAATCGCATTGGTCACCGTATTCGATGCACTGCTGACGGAGACTCCATCGACTGTCATCTGCGCATCTGCGCCAGCCTGCACTTGCGAGAAACTCACAGACGTGGAGCCATCCAGCAGGGTGCTACTGGCAACAATATCGCCGCCTGCCCCGCTCGTCTTGCTTACGAGCGAAAGCCTGGAACCGGAGGAATCTGTGATGACATTTGCTGTCACGCCATAACTACCTGAATTGATCGCATTGGCTAAGGAAGTCAGCGTGTTGTCAGAAGAATCAATGGTGATCGTCTGCTGCGCGGCGCTCCCAACCGAGAGTGACAACGTTCCGCTCAATGTATCGCTCGCACTGGCGATTGTGTTGCTTACAAAAGAAGAGGTTGCCGCCAGCGAGCCAACGACAATTGTGTGGCTGCCCGCAACGGCTGAACTCGAAGCCGAGGAAAGTGAGAGAACACTCGTGTCCGAGCTCGAACCCTGCTTCTCCGAAAGTACGCCCTGAAAATCGGTCAGAGACTGCATGGCCGTCGAGAGCGAACTCAGGTCTGTCCCAATACTGGTCAGCGCGGTATCCTGCGACTGCAGCGAGGAAAGCTGATTCTTCCACGGCGTCTCCACCGCCTGCATGTTGGTCACAATCTGGTTGACGGTTGAGGTTACATCAAAACCCGCGCCACTCGTGGGCGATCCAAATGAAAGTCCAACTGTTCCCATGTCTCTGCTATCGTCACTTTCCGCGCAGACTTCAGTGCGCTTTCTTCCCCGGTACTTCATGCAATCCGTCTACCCTCCACGGGAAGCCGGCTTAGATGATTCACAGAAAAGAAAGCAGGGAGCCATGGTGGCTCCCTGCTTTTTGCAACTGCCGTTAAATTACTGGAGCAGCTTGGTGACCAGCTGTTCGGTGCTGTTGGCCTGGGCCAGGGCGCTGATGCCCGTCTGGCTCAGAATTTCGTACTTCGAGAGGTTCGAGGTTGCCGAAGCGTAGTCGGTGGCCTGGATGGAGTTCTGCGCGGAAACCACGTTCTCCTGCTCCGTGCTTTCTACATTGCTGACTGCATTGAGTGTGTTGATTTGTGCGCCGGTATAGCCGCGCTCCGCTGCCACATCCTGCACAGCAGTGTAAACGTCGTTGAGAGCTGTTTGCGCATTGGCTGCCGAGGTAAGACTATCGGTGCTCAGCTTGACGCTGTCAGCAGCAACCGGAGTATAGGTGAGAGTCGAGGTTGCAGTGCCTGCACCTGAGGTATACGTCAGGCCGGCAGAACCCGTGCTGTCACCTACCGCAGCGCTAGAAAGTGATCCCAGCGTAACCGTGTCAGCAAAACCACCACCCTTGGTACCGTCTCCGGTGAAAATCTGAAAGCTGCCGCCAAATACCTGCTGTCCGTTATACGTGGTTGTGCTGCCAATGTTGCTGATTTCGTCCAGGATTGACTGGAATTCGGAGTTGGCTGCGCTGTCCTGCGACGTGTTCAGCGTGCCGTTGGAAGCTTCAGTTGCCAGCGTGACCGCGCGATTCAACAAGTTAGTCACCTGCGAAAGCGCTCCGTCAGCAACCTGCAGAAGACCCACGCCTTCACTCGCGTTCGTAGAAGACTGCGTGAGAGCGGCTGAGTTGGCGCCAAGGCCGTTAGCCAGCGACAGGCCAGCAGCATCGTCCGCGCCCGAGTTGATACGCGAACCGGACGAAAGCTGTGTCAGCGTATTCTGCAGACTTGCCTGTGTCGAGTTCAGGTTGTTCTCTGCATAGATGGCAGAGATGTTATTCAGGACACCCAGTGACATATGATTGTGCTCCTCTGTGCATTGATATAGGTTGCCCGCTTCGGGTGCCTGACCGGTACAAGAACGCGTTGTTCAGGACCGGGTCACCGTTTCCACAGGAACCACGTTACCCACTGCCTTCATCGGCGCATGGCAAATGCACTTTACGGAGATACTGCCTCCGATCCGGAGTTTGGCATGCCGCGTGCGTTCGCAGGAAAATGCGATACCCTATCTTTCGTCCCTCTACCCAGGAATAACCCGCCGCATCAATCTTTTCGCCGTCGTGCCGATAAGCCCATCAGGACGCAGGAGGGCTTTTTAGCCATGATTGAACTGACTCGCCTGAACGGACAGGTAATGGTCGTGAACAGCGACTTGATCAAGTATGTGGAGTCGTCTCCAGATACGATGCTCACGCTTATCCACGGAGAGAAGATCGTTGTATCGGAACCGTGCGATGAAGTGGTGCGCCGTATCACCACTTATCGAGCCATGCTGATTGCGAACGTCCTCAGATACATCCCCGGTGATGAGGCAACTTCTCTGACCGGTGTTGCCGCTGCAGCATCGAGTCTCCGCGCCGCAGCGGCAGAGCAGGGCATCCACTCCGGAGAACTACCTGATGAATCGGAAGAACCTGCTTTGCTACGTCGCCGCAGACATGATCAGTAACATTTGCAACTCAATTTAGCCATTGGAAAGAACTCGTCATGGACAAGAGCAGCTTTGGTGGTGTGGTACTTGCACTAGCCGGCATTCTCGCAGGCTTGTTGATGGAAGGCGGACATGTGGGCCAGATTCTACAGCCCACCGCAGCCATGATCGTCCTTGGTGGCACGCTGGGCGCAGTGATGCTGCAATTCCCTCTCGCTACGGTTGGAGCCGCATGCAAGCGTTTGGCAGGCGTCTTCTTCGTGAAAAAATCCAATAGCGACGCGACGATAAAATTGCTGCTGAGCTTTGCCAACAAGGCCCGGCGCAGCGGTATCGTCTCACTTGATCAGGATCTGCCTACGATCACCGACTCATTTCTCAAGCAGGCTCTCATGCTGGCCGTGGACGGCACAGAGCCCGCCGAGCTTCGTAAGATCATGGAACTGCAGCTCGATAATGAGACCCAGATGGAAGACTCTATCCCGTCGGTCTTCGAATCGGCTGGAGGCTTCGCGCCAACGATCGGCATTATTGGGGCAGTGATGGGTCTGATCCAGGTCATGCAGCATCTGGACCATATCGACGAAGTCGGTCGTGGTATTGCCGTAGCCTTCGTTGCGACCATATACGGAGTTGGCTCAGCAAATATTCTGTTCCTGCCCTCGGCCGGTAAATTGCGCCTGCGGCTTACTGAAGAGCAACGCCTCAAGGAAATGACGCTGGAGGGAGTGGTCTCGATCCTCGAAGGAATGAATCCGCGCATGATCGAAGTGAAGCTGCAAAGCTTTATAGCGCAAAAACACAAAAAGGCACAGGGGACCCAGGCATGAGAAGACGGAAAGATAAGCACCACGCTAACCATGAGCGCTGGCTGATCTCTTATGCTGACTTCATTACGCTGCTCTTCGCGTTCTTTGTCGTAATGTATGCCACTTCGAAAGCCGATCAGAAAAAGCAGGCGGAAGCGGCCGCTGCCATCAATTCGGCCTTTCAGTCGCTGGGGCTTTTCCAATCCGCAAGCGCCGCCAAAGAAGCGCAATCGGCGAAAGCGGCCGCAGCCGCGCTTGCTACCTCAGAGGATGCGCCTGTTTCTCCTATGAACGTCGTATTGGGCGATCAAATGCTGGCTTCTCCGGAAGTGAAGCGGGACCTGGAACGTATCAAGCGCAACCTGGAGAAGCTGCTTTCCAACCAGATCGCCAGACATGTTGTAGCGTTGCGCATTGGGCGGGAAGGATTGGTCATTTCCCTGCGCGAAGCAGGTTTCTATAACAGCGGCTCGGCCGTTCCGCACCCTAACTCGATCACGACACTCAACCAGATCGCAGAGGCTTTGCGCGCAACGCCATACGATATCCGCATTGAAGGTCACACGGACAACGTGCCGATTCATACCGAAGAGTTCGACTCAAACTGGGAGCTGTCCACAGCCCGCGCAACGCACATGGCGCGCCTCTTCATCGTAGGACACCACTTTTCCCCGGTGCGGCTCTCTGCCTCCGGCTACGCGGAATTCCATCCGGCAACCACGAATACCACCACTGAAGGGCGTGCACAGAATCGACGCGTCGATATCATCGTGCTTCCAGGGGCAACCACACCCCATGCCCCGTCGCTCGATATTCCAGATGCCAAGCGTGACACCATCACGGCTGCGATACCCAGCACGACAACTACTGCGCAGGCATCCACTACTCTACTCCCATCAGCTTTACGATAACGCGCTTGCGCCGCTGGCCATCGAACTCCGCATAAAAGACCTGCTGCCATGTGCCAAGGTCTAACCGGCATCCAGTGATGGGCAGCGTTACCTCATGGTGCAGCAACAACGACTTCAAATGCGCATCTCCGTTGTCCTCACCGGTCTGATGATGACGGTAGTCGGGCCGGGCCGGCGCAAGCTTTTCAAGCCATTCCTCGATATCGGTGATCAGGCCGTCTTCCAGATCATTGACGTAGATGGCCGCCGTAATGTGCATGGCCGAAATAAAGCAAAATCCATCGCGAATCCCACTTCGCGCGACGATTTTCTCCAGTTGCGGTGTAATCCACACAATCTCGCGCCGTTTTTCTGTATGGAAAAACAAATACTCAGTATGAACCTTTACGATTCCGGTGGTGTTTGTCATCAAACGTTCCCTTGTGCTGCTGGCGACGATATCATGGTATTAGACATGTCTCAATCAGAAGACAGCACGCATTTTTCTCCTGAAGAAAAGTATTATGATGCAATCGATCGAGTCGCGAACGGCGATTTGACGGGCGCTGTTACTGCGTTTCGTGCATGTCTCGAAGACGATCCCTCCATGCTCGATGCGATGCACGGATTAATTCGTTCTCTGCAGGACCTTGGCGAACTCGACGAAGCTCTCCGCATGGCCCAGCGCCTCGCAGAGATCGATCCGGAGGACGTGCTTGCTCACACCAGCCTCTCTATTCTGTATCAACATAAAGGGATGATTCCCGAAGCAGAGGCAGAAGCAACAAAAGCCAAACTGCTCGGATGGAAGCACCAGCTTCGTCATCAAAAACGAGCTTCGAGTCCCTTATGAGCCGCACAAGCAGTGACAGCCCTGCGTCCCTGCTTCGTCGCATGTATAGGACTCTCGCCGATGTCTATGGGCAACAACACTGGTGGCCAGCGCAAACGCCTTTAGAAGTCATCGTAGGGGCCTATCTTACGCAAAACACCTCGTGGCGTGCGGTCGAGAAGTCGATTTGCAATCTGGAAACGAACAACACTCTCAACCTAAGCGGTCTGCGCGCTATTTCTGAAGAAGACCTGCGCATCTTAATCAGGCCTTCAGGCTTCATGCAGCGGAAAGCCGCGGCCCTAAAAGCTTTTATCGCGTTTCTGGATTGCGAATACGGCGGATCAATCACTTTATTGGCGATGCAGGAAACGGAGACCATCCGAAAACAGTTGCTGGCGCTTCCCAGCGTAGGGCCGGAAACAGCCGATGCCATTCTGCTCTATGCTCTGGGACATCCTGTAATGGTGGTCGATGAATATCTACGCAGACTCACGACGCGCCACGATCTTATTCATGGAAAGGCTCGCTATGCTGAAGTTCAGCAGTTGGCACTCCACGCGTTTACAGAAGACGATCTCGGCAATCGCGTTCAGCACTACAACGAGTTCCATGCTCTCGTGGTCGAACTCGGCAAGCGCCATTGCAGACGCGAGCCTCGATGCGACGGCTGTCCACTATCAGAACCGGCATACAACCCCCCGTCGGGAGATGACTATAAATCTAAGCGGCTCCGGAGAGTGGCAGCCAAAAAGTGAAGATAGCCCCTTTACCAGGTTCGCTTTTGAGCTCTATTCCGCCACCATGCGCAGTGAGAATCGCTTTGGCAATCGCCAACCCCATGCCGCTTCCCTCGACGCGCTCGCGCTGATTACTGCCGCGAAAGAACTTGTCGAAAATGAATGGCTGTTCCGACGGTTCAATACCCATTCCGTGATCGGCAATATGTACCAGTAGACGCTCATCCGCTACCTCCGCCATGATCTCCAATGGCGTTTTCGCAGGCGAATACTTGATCGCGTTCTCAATCAGATGCCGCAGCACACGCCGCACAAGCTCCTGATCCATCGATACCTGCGGAAGTCCCTCCGGAATGTGTACCTCCAGAACCCGACCCCGAAGACGCGCATGCTCTTCCTGTAAGACTGTATCAATCAATTCCCGCACATGGTGAAGCTGGGGACGCACCTGCAACCCCGCTGAATCCAGTTGCGCCATCTCCACGGCTTCCCCGATCAAACGGTCGAGGCGCAAACTTTCTTCATCGACGACCGCATACATCTCGTTCCGCTCTGCCTCCGGAAGCGTCGGTTGCCCGATCAGGCTCGTAGCAGCCGCTCGAATAGCCGTCAACGGAGTTCGCAATTCGTGCGTAATCGAATCGAGCAAAGCACTGCGCAGCCGTTCTCCTTCGCGTGTTGCTTCCATATGACTTGTCCGTTCCAGGGCTGCGGCACGCTCCAGTGCAATGGCCACGAGTCCGCCAATTGCCTCATACATTTCTTCCGAATACGCGCCGTTCATTATGGCCAGCGCCCCGCCACACTGCATGCCCAGCATCAGCGGAATGACATATGCTTCTTTGATTTTTCGAATACCTGACTCGCTGCTCTGTGCAATCTGCTTCAATGCGACGACGGAGAGAAGCTCGTTCTCAGGGTCAGAATAATAAGCCGCATCTTGTTCACGCACGTACAGAGCCACTGCACGTAGTCCGAAAACGGTCGCAGCAATCGAAGGAGCCGCACGCGCCAGACCTTTCAAGTCTTCATGCAGAAGTAGTCTCTGGCTGAATTCATATAAGCGCTCCACTTCACTGCGCCGTTGTTCCGAAATTTCTCGTTGCCGCCTCTCACTCTCTGAAAGATGACTGACCAGGACGCTCGTTCCTAAAAACACCGAAAGCGTAATCCAATTCTGGGGATCGGCAATTGTAAGTGTCCCCACCGGTGGCAGGAAAAAAAAGTTGTAAAGAAACGTACATACAATCGAGAGGTACACCGCATGGGCCAGACGCCACCGCGTTGCGATAATCAGCACCAATACCAGAAGGCTGAGGGCCACCGTTGTGACGTTGACATGGACCGCCAGACGAAATAAGGCCACAAACCCACAAGCAAGCGCCGTAGAGAGTAAGTAGCGGACAACGGACCTCTTTACATGGCTGTTGTGCTTTTGCATCTTAAGCGCGATGATACTGTATCGAAGTATGGCCGAACGAGTTCTGGTAGTCGACGACGAGATGCAGATTACGCGCGTTCTGCGCGCCGCGCTGTCCGCACAAGGTTATGATGTACGCACCGTGAATGAGCCGGAAGAGGCACTTCGCCTTGTACATGACTGGATACCTGACCTGATCATCACTGACCTGATGATGCCGGGCATGACCGGCATCGAGCTAGCCCGGTCGATACGCACAAAGAGCGCTGTACCTATTCTGGTGCTTTCTGTACGCGACCAGGAGCGCACAAAAATAGAAGCGCTTGACGCAGGCGCCGACGATTATGTCACAAAGCCATTCAGCACACAGGAACTGCTTGCACGTGTTCGCGCACACCTGCGCCGCGCTCCCGACCGGAATATCGATGTTGTGATTGAAGTAGGCGACTTTGTCGTCGATACAGCAGCACACAGCGTCACCGTGAGCGGCCGCGCTGTTCATCTCACGCCAACGGAATTCGACTTGCTGCTCCATTTTGCGCGCAATTCCGGCAAGGTGATCACGCATCGCGCACTGCTCACATCTGTCTGGGGGGCGCAGTCTGCGCAGCAGCCCGAATATCTGCGCGTTTTTGTTGGCCAACTGCGAAAGAAGCTTCAGGGCGATTCCGCAAAGGAATACATCCAGACTGAACCATGGGTTGGTTACCGCTTTCTTCCTGACGGCGCGCCGGAGTAGCCTCCTGGCACGCCTCTTTACGACTTCCTTATAGATTCCTTACGCCCGACTTAGCGTGTAGCCCATTTACTAACTATTGGGGGTCTGCATTTGCAGACTCATTTGCATGTCCGCATTTTTTTTGGAAAGGCGCACTATGTGGGACCTTTTGATGTTGTTGATTACTCTTGTCTTTTTTGCCGTTGCGCTGCTGTATGCACGCGCATGCGAGCGGCTGAGGTAGCCGGTTTATGAGCATTCTTACACTCATCGTGCTCGCTATCACCGTGTTGATGATGGCCTACCTCGTTGTGACTCTGCTCTACCCGGAGAAATTCTGAATGACAGCCAATGGTTGGCTCCAGTTCCTCATTTTCATGGCTTTGCTGCTGGCGCTGATGCGTCCGCTCGGCCTGTATATGGCTCGCGTGCTTGAAGGCGAACGCACTTTTCTTGATCCTCTGCTCAAGCCCATAGAGCGAGCCATCTATCGCGTCTGTGGCATTCATCGCGACGAGGAAATGAACTGGCGCGAATACGCAGTCGCCCTATTGCTGTTCAGCCTGGTTTCGATGCTTTTGACATATGTGATCGAGCGGTTGCAGCATTTCCTCCCCTGGAATCCGCAGCATCTTGCCGGTGTAGCTCCTGATCTGGCCTGGAACACCGCTGCTTCATTCACTACGAATACGAACTGGCAGTCCTACACGCCAGAAACCACCATGAGCTACTTCACGCAGATGGTGGGCCTTGCATACCATAACTTTCTGAGTGCGGGCATCGGCATCGCTGTCGCTGTCGCCCTGGTGCGCGGCATTGCGCGGAAAGAATCAAAGACAATCGGCAACTTCTGGGTGGACGCAACACGTTCTGTGCTCTATATCCTTCTGCCAATTTGTCTCATTTACTCGGCAGTGCTGGTCGAACAAGGCGTTGTTCAAAATCTGAAACCTTACACCACTGTCGCAACGCTTGAGCAGTCGAGCCAGACGCAGACCATCGCTCAAGGGCCAGTGGCGTCGCAGGAAGCCATCAAGATGCTTGGCACAAACGGTGGCGGCTTCTTCAATGCCAACAGCGCACATCCTTTTGAAAACCCAACGCCGTTCACGAATTTTCTTGAGATGTTCTCGATCTTCATCATCCCGGCGGGGACTGACCGTAACGTTGGGAAAAATGTCCGGATCACCGGGTCATGGATGGGCGGTATTCGCATGCATGGCTTTGCTCTTTATTGCAGGTTTCACCACAGTCTATTGGGCTGAATCGCAGCCACACCCCCTCCTGCACGGTGTCGATCAGCATGTAAGCGCGTTACAGTCCGGCGGCAACATGGAAGGCAAAGAAGTACGCTTCGGAGTATCGCAGTCTGCTCTCTTTGCGACCGTCACAACGGATGCTAGTTGCGGAGCTGTCAACTCCATGCACGATTCATTCACACCGCTCGGCGGCATGGTCGTGCTGGCTAACATCATGCTGGGAGAGATTGTCTTTGGG